>Ga0315534_1000040_pt1 | contig 61169 bp, 56 predicted proteins | sample SalMarSW160240MG_FD_203094 | JGI IMG/M metagenome (GOLD analysis project Ga0315534, IMG submission 203094) | Salt marsh sediment microbial communities from the Plum Island Ecosystem LTER, Massachusetts, United States - Salt Marsh Sediment SW1602-40 ... | reverse complement strand
GTTGAAGATCTCTCCTCCGGAGGAAAGAAGGAGGGCTTCGCGGCGAGATTCCGCGGCCAGCTGACGATCGACTCGCAAACGGCCTACGATCGCCTGGAACCGCGTTTTCGTGAGATGGGCACCACCCTTTTCTTTCAAGAAGAGGAAGGACGCCACATCGTCCTCGCCGTTCCCGGTTTGATTCAACCCACGCCGTCCAATCCGTGGATCAACCTGCTCATGTTCGTACTGACCCTGGCCAGCGTCTTTTACGTCGGCGTGTTGAACGCGGCCAGCTACAACATTTCCGAGGGCGTTCATGGCGAGAATATTTACCTGGCGCAGGATTATCCGCTTGCTATCGTGTATGCTGCCAGCATCTTGTCGATCTTGCTCGCGCACGAATTCGGCCATTATCTCGCCGCTCGCTATCACAAGACGTCAGTTACCCTGCCGTATTTCATCCCTTTCCCCACGTCGTTGGGGACCATGGGCGCATTCATCCGCCTCAAGGAACCCCCACGTAACAAGCGTGTGCTCCTGGATATTGGCCTGGCCGGTCCGATCGCCGGATTGATTATCACCATCCCGGTTTTGTTGATCGGGTTGTCGCTCTCCAACGTGGGGAGTTTGCCGCTCGCGCCAAGCCAGACCGAGGTCTCCCTGTTGGAGGGGAATTCGCTGCTCTACCTGGCGGCAAAATACCTCGTGACTGGGCAGTTCCTCCCCGCGCCGCTGAATTACGGCGGCGTCTCCCCGGTCTTGTACTGGGCGCGCTATATTTTTATCGGCATGCCCATCCCTTACGGCGGACGCGACGTGATGCTGCATCCGATGGCGTGGGCCGGATGGGCAGGGCTTTTGGTCACCGCGCTTAACCTCATCCCGGCCGGTCAACTGGATGGCGGCCATGTGGTTAACGTGCTCTTCGGGCGGCGGGCGATCAAGATGTGGCCCTACATCGTGACGGCCTTATGTTTGTTGGGGCTGGTGTGGACGGGTTGGTTCATCTGGGCGGGCTTGATCTTCTTTCTGGGCCGGACCTACGCGCGACCCTATGATTCGATCACGCCGCTCGATAATCGCCGGAGAGCGATGGCGATATTTGGTTTGATCCTCTTCGTTCTGGTATTCATCCCAATTCCGCTGCAGATCATGTAGCTTGCAGCGGGATGATTTTAGTGGGAAATGGGGGAGCTCAGATAGCTTCCAGCGTGCCGCGCCGCTTCGCCTGTGTTTCGAACCAGCGGAACATCACGTAGCCGAGTAGAGTGTAAATAACCCCCAACAAGAGCTCATTTGCTAAAGCCGGAAGGACCTGCACCAGGTTGCCGCCAGCGATGATGCTACGTGCGGCGGCGATGCCGCGTGTGAGTGGTAGGAAATCGGAAATGCTGCGCATCAGCGGGGGAAGGGATCCTAATGGGATGTTGGCGCCGCTGAACAACAGCAAAAGGAAATACACCGTGTTGTTGATGAAGAACGTATTGCGGGTGATCAGGCTGAAACAGCCGAGCAGTAAGCCCAATCCTGACGTGCTGATGGTGGTTATCAGAATGGTGACGATCAAGGCGAGGGGATCCGCCTGCGAAAGGTCTAAACCGAGCAGTAATACACCCCATCCAAATCCCAGGAAGACACCCAGCATGCCGTCGAAAATATGGAAGAAAGCGCGGCCCACGATCATCGCCATGCGGTTGGCGGGCGTACCAAATAGATAGGGCAGCGTGCCCTCCCAGCGGTCGCCGCCGATGCTCATGGTGACTCCGAATATGCCGCTAAGAGCCGTCATAAGCACGGAATTGCCGATCACAAAGAAAGTCGGGTCGCGGCTGTCGGTCGCAAACCTACCCAAGAAAGAGAAGAAGAGGATCTGGTTGAGCGGATTGACGACCTTGGTGGCAATGTAGTTGACCGGCTGCAGCCAGCGGAACAGGGCAATGTACGAGAGGTAGGCGCCTTGAAAGAACAGGCGCAGATTGAGTCGCAGCTTATTCATCGTGAACACCCCGGAATAGGGTTTCGTGTAGCCAATTCACGACTGTCGATATCCTCATTGCAGACCAAGCGTGGCATCTTCACGCACTTTACGCAGCATGATGCGAAATAGGATTTGCGAAATGAGCAGACTAAGAATGCTGAAAACGACGAGCATTAACAGGGAGAAGCCGATATCGGATGGTGACGTGCCACCGCTGGAAGCGCCGTGCAGGGCGCGCGCCGCCCAGTAAGGCGGCAGCAAGTAGCTGAATGGTGTCGTCCAGTCTGGGAGCAGGGCGATCGGAAATAAAAATCCGCACAAAATATACACGGGGTATTCCAGGGCATTCTGCCAACGCTGCACGCTTGGATTTAATAAGAAGATGGGTGAGATGATCAAGCCGAAACAGATGAAGGCGATGACCGTCATCCCCAGCGAAAGGATGAAGAGCAGCGGTTGCTGTATGGAAACCTGGTAGCCAAATACCCACGAGACGAGGGAATAGCAAACGAACATCGAGCCGAGGGATTGGCTGACGTTGGCGAGATTCTTTCCGAATACGATGACCGAGATGGGCGTCGGTGTAGCGGTAATCATTTCCAGCGTTCCGGTCCAACGCTCCTGTGTGATACTGTTGCCGCTTTCAAAGAGCAGATTAGTCCACAATCCGGTCATACCGCTGCCCACGACGATGAAGATAATCGCTTCACTGACGCGGTCTCCGATCATCCACAGCGCAAGCGTTGCGATGAGTAAAGGTTGGATCAGTACACCAAAGATGATGAACATGTCGAAGACGTTCTGGCGAAAGGTCATCACGGCCGAAGATTTCATTGCGCGCAGATTCTTCATCGCCCACCATGAATGCATTACGACCCGCCTACGAGACGCACGTAGGCGTCCTCGAGCGTGGGTTCGCGTACGATGACTTTGCCGACGCGCACACCGTCCATTGCGGCGAGCAATTCGGGAACGGCTTCCGATCCGATCGGGGAATGGGCGAGCAAAATCTGTCTTTGATCCTGATCCTCGACGTTTACTGTGTCGATGAAAGGCAGTTGGCGCAGTTGACCGAGAGTCTTGTCGGGCAGTCCGAATACCTCGATCTCAATCACAGAGAGATCGCTCACCAGGTCTTTGAGACCTTCCGGCGTATCCATGGCGACGATGCGACCATGATCGATGACCGCGATTCGCTCGCACAACGCATCCGCCTCAAACATGTAATGTGTTGTAAGCAGAATGGTCTTCTTTTCGGCCTGCAGATTGCGGATGACCTGACGTAACTCGCGAGCCCCGACGGGATCGAGCCCCATCGTGGGCTCGTCCAGGAAGAGCACTTCCGGATCGTGGAGCAGGGTGCGTGCGATGTGCAGACGCTGCTTCATGCCGCGCGAATAGCCTTCGACGCGTTCCTGGCCTCGATCTTTCAGTCCAACGAGATCGAGAAGATAGGGGATGCGTTCATCGCTGACCTTCGGATCGACGTGGTACAGGCTGGCGAAATAGCGCAGGTTGTTGATCCCCGACAGCCGCCAGTACAGGCCGCGTTCCCCGCCGAAAATGAAGCCGATACGCCCGCGGATGGCGTCCGCATGCTCGACTACGTCGTAGCCCAACACGCTGGCCGAACCTGCGGTGGGGATGAGCAGCGTGGTCAGCATCTTTACCGTGGTTGTCTTGCCGGCGCCGTTGGGTCCGAGTAGACCGAACAGGCTGCCATGCGGCACGTCGAAGCAAATGTCGTCTACGGCGACGATTTCCTTGATTTTCCTGCGAATCACTCCGATAGAGGTTTTAAATACTCGGCGCAGGTTGCGTATCTCGATCGCGTTCACGTAGCCCTCCCGAAATGAGACACGGGCTTACTCACCGTCCGATATTCTCCACATAGATAAGCCTATCACAAATGATGTCATGTCTTGCATTTTCGAATATGTTGGAAATTTATGAGATTAGAAGTCGTCCAACGCTCGATCTCATTTGCCCAGGGTGGTCGATTTCCCCTCTTCTGTTCTATCAACTTCTTTCCGCCACCTCGGGTTTGCATCGCCAGCCAGGTCGCCCAGGAACAATGGTTCCAAGAGTGAGATGGTGCTGGCGAAGAGCCCGATGAATCCCAAAATAGCGCCGTATGTCGCACCGGTTTGAAATCCCTCCTTGCCGGCGATAAGAAAACCGAGCATGCCCAAACCGGCGATCCCCGCCCCGAAGGTGATCAACGTGTTGCGAAGTATCACTTTGAGAAACGCTTTCCAATTCATGTTCCCGTTCCTTTGCAACTGGATGCTGTGCACACGATTATGCCGTCCACAGGGTCAAGAAAAGTATATCATTCCACAATTACGAATCATCACAGTTCGGAGTGGGCTCTGAGAAACAAAACTCACGGCCGCCATTCCGGCGAACCGTGAGTATGAAGGTCGGGGCGGCCGGATTTGAACCGGCGACCTCACGGACCCGAACCGTGCGCTCTAGCCGGGCTGAGCCACGCCCCGATTGGGTGTAGTGTACCGCTGTTTCGAAAGCAGGTCAACGCAAAGCGAAAAGAGTAGGAATTATAGCTTCACTTCCGCGAGGTAAGCGGCGTTTCAATCTGCCGTAAATACTCTGGCGGCGGTCATGTCTCGGGAGGATTTGATCGGCAAGGCGAAGCAGAACAAGCTGCCGGTCCCTTCCCGGCTCTCGCACCAAATCTCTCCATCATGCAGTTCCACCATGGCGCGGGCGATAGAAAGACCGAGACCCATTCCGCCATGCTTGCGGGTGAGGTGCGATTCCACCTGGTAGAAACGGTCGAAGATACGTTCGATGTCGGCGGCCGGAATTCCGATGCCGGTATCGACGACGAACACCTTGACTTTGTCCCCCGCACGCTCCGCCTTAATCCCCACCTGACCGTTGGGATCGGTAAAGATGACCGCGTTTTGTACGATGTTAGATAGCGCCACGTCGATCTTCTCTCGTTCGCCGTCGATGGTCAACGTATCACCTTCTGGAACGTCGTGGCTGAGGTGGATCTTCTTGGCCGCCGCGATCTCTCGGAACCGCCCGGCCACTTCCTCAACCATTGCGCTCATCGAGAACTCGTTGCTGCGGATCCTGGCCAGCCCCTCTTCTTTCTGCGCGATCGCCGACAGGTCTTCGATGATCGACTTCAGACGCATCGCGCTGCGGATGATGACTTCCATCTGATCGCTGAGACCCTCACCGACGGTTTCCTTCAAGAAAGTCGCGTGGCCGAGAATTAATCCCAGCGGGGTTCGTAGCTCGTGGGAGGCGATGGCGATGAAATCCGACTTCATGCGGTCCAAGTTGCGTATATTGGCGTTCGATTCCTGTATATTTCGCTCAAGATTGGCGATGCGGATGGCCAGCGAAGTCTGCGCAGCGATGATCTCTAGTATCGCCAGGTCATCTTCGGTATAATTGCTTTCGTCATTTTTGTTGATCGCTTCGAGAACTCCGATTGCAGCTTGGTCGACGAGCAACGGAACGGCCATGATCGAAAGTGTGCGGAAACCGAGTCTTCGATCGATCTCACGAAAGACGCGCGGGTCGTTTTCTGCATCTTGAATGACGAGAGGCATTGCAGTTGTGAAGACACGGCCGGCGACGCTCGTCTCGAGCGGAATGCTCGTCTTGAGCAATTTTTGACGCTTGTGGTCGGCGACGGCTTGGAAGCGAAGATCGCTGGAAGTGCGATCGTAAAGCAAAATGGAAGCTTCCTGGCTGTTGGTCAAATCACAGGCGACAACGGTGACTTTGTTCAAAAGTGAATAAAGATCGTCCATTGAAGCGATGTTGCGACTCAACTCAAGTATGCGCTTCAGATGCTGCGATGGGTGGGTAACGCCAAATTTTTCCGATGACATCCGTTCGTTCCTTTCGACTTGCGCCGATTTTAGCACAGCCGACCGCCTTGTAAAAATTACAGTTGGCTTACGTTGGACACGAACGGTCCTATAATCGGAGATCCAGGCTGAAGGGCATCGGCCAGAAAAAGGAGGTATGTATGCCAGGCAGTAAGAAGGTACGTGTTGCGGTCATCGGCATCGGCAACTGCGCCTCGGCTCTCGTGCAAGGGGTTCAGTATTATCGCAACGCCAAGAAGACGGATCGAGTTCCTGGAATCATGCACGTCGATCTTGGGGGGTATCATATCAAGGACATCGAATTCACGGCCGCGTTCGACGTCGTCAAGAGCAAGGTGGGATTGGACCTGAGCGAGGCGATTTTCGCCCATCCCAACAACACCGTTCACTTCTGCGACGTTCCGAACATGGGTGTGCCTGTCTCCCGGGGTATGACTCACGACGGAATCGGGAAATACGTGGCCGAGGTCGTCGAAAAAGCACCCGGCCCCACGGATGACATCGTCGGAATCCTGAAGAAAACCAATACAGACGTTGTGGTGAGTTACCTGCCGGTGGGATCCGAAATGGCGACCAAATGGTACGTCGAACAGGTTCTCGACGCAGGCTGTGCGTTCGTCAATTGTGTGCCCGTTTTCATCGCCAGTTCGGATTACTGGGTCGGTCGCTTCAAAGAGAAGGGACTTCCCCTGATCGGCGACGACATCAAAAGCCAGGTCGGGGCAACGATTACCCATCGTGTTTTGACTTCCTTGTTCAACGATCGCGGCGTGCACATCGACCGCACGTATCAGCTGAACTTCGGGGGGAATATGGACTTCTACAACATGCTCGAGCGCGAGCGCCTGGAGTCGAAGAAGATCTCGAAGACGGGTGCAGTGACCAGTCTGCTGCCGTACGAGATGTCCGCGGAAAATATTCACGTCGGACCGAGCGATTACGTGCCCTGGTTGACAGACCGCAAGTGGTGTCATATCCGCATGGAAGGTACGACGTTCGGGGACTTGCCCTTGAATCTGGAGCTGAAACTCGAAGTGTGGGATTCCCCCAATTCCGCAGGCGTGGTAATCGACGCTGTGCGCTGTGCGAAGCTGGCCCTCGACCGCGGCATGTCCGGACCGATACTGGCACCAGCCTCGTATTTCATGAAGACGCCGCCGAAGCAATACACCGACGACGTCGCCCACCAGATGACGGAGGATTTTATTGCGGGGAAATCTGCGACAGCCCCTGCAAGTAAGTAAGCAGTGGATTAATCCATTGCATTTGCGAGTAATACCGTGCGATTCGTTTCCGTCACGCGCTCGATGCGGCAGCTTTGCGCATGTACATGAAGGTGCATTGTGAAGGCCATGCGTTTAAACCGGCCAGCCCCGATCGAGGAACGTCCACTCGAACTGGTCGATCAAGAGAAACCCCAACCTAGTACGGGGCAGATCCTCGTTCGAGTGCGCGCCTGCGGTGTTTGCCGCACCGATCTGCACACCGTGGAAGGGGAAATCGTTCCGCCGCAGTACCCGCTCACGATCGGCCATCAAATCGTCGGCATCGTCGAAAGCATCGGCGAGGATGTCGCAGGCTGGGCGCCGGGAGATCGTGTGGGCATCCCTTGGCTGCATCGGGCTTGTGGAACATGTTCGTATTGCAAAGCGGGGTCCGAGAATCTCTGTAAACTCGCCGAATTCACAGGTTTCCACGTCGATGGCGGCTATGCCGGGTGGACATTGGCGGACGCTCGCTATTCCCTGCCACTCCCCGGATCACTGGAAGATCCTCTGATCGCGCCGCTGTTATGTGCTGGAATCATCGGCTATCGATCCCTGCACCTGTCGGATTTGAAACCGGGAGAACGTTTGGGGCTGGTTGGTTTTGGCGCCAGCGCGCATCTGGCCATTCAAATCGCCGTTCATTGGGGTTGTGAGGTATACGTCTTTACCCGCAGCGAAGGGCATCGCCGTTTGGCCAGTAAACTGGGCGCCGCCTGGGTCGGCGGGATCGACGATCAAATCCCCGCGCAATTGGATCGCGCCGTCTTGTTCGCCCCGGTAGGGGATCTAGTGCCCTTGATTCTGGAAGATTTACGGCCCGGGGGCACTTTGGCGATCAACGCAATTTATATGAGCCCCATTCCCAGGATGGACTACGATCTCATTTACGGCGAACGCACGTTACGAAGCGTCGCCAATGCGACCTATCAAGATGGGATCGAATTCATGCAACTGGCCACCGAGATACCATTCGAAATTTCGATTCAGAAGTATGCGCTGCAGGAGGCAAACCAGGCCTTGCTCGACCTTAAGCAAAGCCGGATCGACGGCGCAGGAGTTTTGATCCCTTGATTCGCCTGGGAACTTCCGGTTTTTCGTACGACGATTGGATTGGCCCGGTGTATCCCCCGGACATGCCGCGCAATCAATGGCTGCCTTACTACGCCACGCTGTTCGGAACCGTCGAGCTGAACGTAACGTATTACCGTGTCCCCTCCTGGAAAGTCGTGAAAGGCTGGGTCGAGCGTACGCCCCCGGAATTCGTGTTCACCGTTAAAGCCCATCGCAGTCTGACGCACGAGCGCAAGGAACCTGATTTCGAGAAATTTCAAGTCGGGCTGGCACCACTGGTGGAAGCCGGCAAGCTGGCTTGCGTCCTGGTTCAATTTCCCCATTCGTTTCGACCCGATCCGGAAAACCTGGATTACCTGCGTATCGTCCGGGAGGGTTTAGCAGAACTTTCCCTGGTCGTCGAATTCAGGAACAGCGCATGGGTCACGGAAGAAACCTTCGCATTGCTGGAATCTAACCGGCTCGGTTATTGCTGCGTTGACGAACCGAACATGAAGGGATTGATGCCCGCCGTCGTGCGCGCCACGGGGCCTGTGGCTTACGTTCGCTTCCACGGGCGCAATGCAGAACGTTGGTGGCAGCACGAACACGCCTGGGAGCGCTACGATTACACTTACGAAGAGCCGGAGCTGGCTGAATGGATCCCCAAATTACAGGCGTTGGACTCCGCTGCCCCGCTCACTCTGGTATACGCCAACAACCACTACCGAGGGCAGAGTGTGGATACGCTGCGCAAGTTGGAATCCCTCCTGGTTGGATAAGCGCACAATCGTCTTCTGGCGACTGGCCTGCGTTGATTATTGTGATCGCAAAGGGGCGGATGGTATAATGAAGCCAACATCCTCGGAGAGCAAGCACTAGCACGAATAAACCGATCTACGTTGTAAACGATGGAAGGGTGAACGATGTCTGGACACTCAAAGTGGTCGACCATCAAGCGTAAAAAAGCAGCAAACGATGCGAAGCGGGGTGCGGTGTTTACGCGCCTTGCACGTGAAATCTCTATCGCCGCTCGAGAGGGTGGCGGCGATGCGGAAACGAACTTCGCGCTGCGTTTAGCGGTTGATCACGCCAAAACCGAAAACATGCCCAAAGATAACATCGAACGGTCGATCAAGCGCGGAACGGGGGAGGATAAAGCAGGAGTCGAGTTCGAACAGATTCTCTATGAAGGTTATGCGCCCAACGGCATCGCCCTGCTTATCGACGTGGTTACGGACAACCGCAATCGAACGGTGGCGGAGGTGCGGCATGTACTCACTCGGGCCAATGGAAACCTTGCGGACGCCGGTTCGGTTTCTTGGCAATTCAAGCGCGTCGCATACTTCGCTTTTCCGGCGAAGAGTTTGGACGTGGACGAAGTCTTTGAGGTCGCCGTAGAAGCGGGTGCTGATGATGTCGTGATCGAGGATGATATCGAAATTTACGCTCCCGTCGAAGCCTTCAAGGCAATCGATGATCGTTTGGAAGCCGCTGGTTTCTCTCCGGAAGAAGCCAGCTTACACATGATTCCCAACACGGTCATTGAACTGTCTACAGAAGAAACATTAAAGATCATGGGGCTTATCGAAGAGCTCGAGGATCTCGATGACGTGCGCACCGTGTATTCAAACCTCGAGATTTCCGAGGAAGCTGTCGCCTTGCTCGCGGCAGCTTGATCACCATAGTCGACGAGTTCGCGCCCCGCATGCTAGTCATCGGCATCGACCCCGGCACAGCGAGCACTGGATATGGCGTGGTACGGCAGACCCAGGATGGGGGATTAGAAGCGGTCGATTTCGGGGTCATCGCCACGACGCCGGACCAACCGATGCCGCAGCGTTTGAAAAAACTCTTTTTTGAATTGCGTGAGTTGCTCATAAAACACCAACCCGAAAGCAGCGCGGTCGAACAGCTTTTTTTTCAACGTAACGTTAAAACGGCGATCTCTGTCGGTCAGGCACGCGGCGTCGTGCTGCTGTCGCTGGCTGAGGCGGGAATTTCCGTCTCCGAGTACACGCCAATGGAGATCAAGCAGGCGGTGATCGGATATGGCGGCGCCGAGAAACGGCAGGTTCAGGACATGGTGAAGGCTTTGTTGGGTATGACGGAACGACCGCAACCGGATGACGCCGCTGATGCACTCGCCGTCGCCATTTGCCATCTTCACTCGAGCACTACGATCCGCCGTATGGAGGAAGTCAGTTGATCGCTTCGCTCAGAGGTATCGTACAGCATATCGGCGAGGGCGAACTCGTGGTCGAAGTGGGTGGTGTGGGCTTGCGCGTCGCTGTCCCGCATAGTCTGATGGATGATGCGGCGATGGGTAAGCCTTTGTTTTTATTGACGCAGTTGGTCGTCCGGGAATCTTCGCTCAGTTTGTATGGCTTTGGCAGCAGCGAGCAGCGCGATCTTTTCGGCTTGCTCATGCAGGTAAGCGGCGTGGGACCTCGCTTGGCGCTTGCTGTTCTCTCGACCTTGTCCGTCGACGTGATAAAAAGTGCTGTGGTCAACGATCATTCAGAAGTACTCACGCGAGTTCCCGGGATTGGTGGGAAGACCGCAGACAAAGTCATTTTCTTTCTCAAAGATCGTTTGAAAGCTCCGCTGGAAGCTGGAGGACTTCCGAGCGGGGTCGACACGGAAGTCTTAAGCGTATTAACGACGTTAGGATACAGTTTGGTAGAAGCACAAACTGCCATACAATCCATTCCCGAAGATGCTTCGGAGGATGTCGAGGAGCGAGTGAAGTTCGCCTTAAGTTACTTCGCCAGCCCGTAACCATCGATTCAAGGTAATCGAGCGTAAAAAGCCGCTACCTGTGGAGCGACCATACCAAGCGGGCTCGGCGTTTCAGGAGGAGATAAAGTGACGTTAAAAGATCAGTTAATCACGTTCATCGGGCCCGGGGCGATGGCGTCTGCAATGGCGTCTCGCTTGATTGAAGGCGGCATCCAATCGCCGGATAAAGTGCTCATGAGTGGGCCGATCGTGGAGCAATTGGAGGAGTTGGAGAAGCGTTTGGGCGTCTCCACGACGACGAACAACCTCGAGGCGGTTAAAAACGCCGGGGTCGTCGTGCTTTCGGTAAAACCACAGAGCATCCAGGAAGTCATGACGGAATTGCACGGTGCCATACCCAAGGATGCCTTGGTGCTCTCGATTGTGGCAGGCGCACGTTTAGATACTTTGATGAAGGGCCTGGATCACAAGGCGATCGTGCGTTCGATGCCGAACACGCCCGCACAGGTGGGTGAGGGGATTACGGTTTGGACGACGACGGAAGACGTGACGGAGGAGCAGAAGGAACGCGCGCGCTTGATCCTCAAATCTTTCGGTAAGGAAGTCTTCGCTGACCACGAGGATTATCTCGACATGGCGACTGCCCTGTCCGGGACCGGTCCGGCGTATGTCTTTTTACTGATGGAAGCGATGGTCGATGCGGGTGTTCACCTCGGATTTCCACGCCGTATCTCGGAAGAGCTGGTCGTGCAGACCTTTAAGGGCTCGGTGGCCTTTTATGAGCATTCTCCGCGGCATCTGGCGCGGTTAAGGAACCAAGTAACCTCGCCGGGCGGAACGAGCGCAGCAGCGCTTTACTACCTCGAGAAGGCAGGTGTTAGGACCGCACTCTCGCGTGCAATCTGGGCAGCCTATGAACGTTCCGTGCAGTTGGGCAAAGGAAAGAAACACGTCCAACCTGATGACGATTGAGTCTGAGAAGCCGGCACCCCGAAACCTGTGCGTTTGTATACCGCTTGATGGCATTTCGGGTCACTCTCGATAGTTCGGCGATCATACATGCTGGCCGGGATGATGGCTGAAAAGTTGACTTTCGTTCTTTCGACCATTGACTTGGATACTCCAAATGTTTTGCTGCGCCCGTTGGAAAGGGGCTGGCTGGACAAACGATGGGGCTTCGTGTATGATTCCCGCGTACGTTCATCTGCCCTTGAGTATCGAAAGCCCAAGTTCACTTGGGATCGTACGCTGGGGGACTCAAACGGCTTGGCCTTCGGACAACACCCAGAAGTCGCCAGCCGTTTTACATGCACCAAAGTCTTTTCCAGCATGAACAGCGCAAACCTCGCCTGGAGGAAGTATGTCGGACATGATTGACGGTCTTTCCTCGGAACTACAGCAGAAAATTGAAGCATTCGACACACAGGTCAGCTTAAAGGACATCGGCACGGTCCTGGAGGCTGGTGATGGGATTGCTCGCGTTTCTGGCCTGTCGGATGTTCGATCCCAGGAGTTGGTGCGTTTCGAAAACGGGGTGTTGGGTATTGCCTTTAATCTGGAAGCCGATTCGATTGGCGTGATCATTATGGGGGATTACACAGACATTAAAGAGGGCACGACGGTCTACAGCACGGATCGTATCGCCTCGGTTCCTATTGGAGAGGGGCTCATCGGCCGCGTGGTAAACGCACTGGGCAGCCCGATCGACGGCAAGGGAGCCGTGTCGCATGAGGAATTTTTACCGGTTGAGCGAATCGCACCGGGTGTCGTCAAACGCAAGGATGTCGACTCGCCGGTGATGACGGGGATCAAAGCAATCGATTCGATGGTGCCCATCGGTCGAGGCCAACGTGAGTTGATCATTGGTGACCGGCAGACCGGCAAAACGGCGATCGCCATCGACACGATCATCAACCAGCAGGGTAAGGATTTAATCTGTATTTATGTAGCGATTGGCCAGAAGCGGGCTAGCGTCGCCCGGACGGTTGCGACCCTCGAAAGCTATGGCGCCTTAAACCATACCATCGTCGTCGTTGCAGCTGCGGATGAACCAGCCGCTTTGCTGTACATTGCACCCTACGCGGGCTGCGCCATCGGAGAATACTTTGCCGAAAAAGGCAAAGACGCCCTTGTGATCTACGATGACCTTACCAAGCATGCCTGGGCTTATCGCCAGGTGTCGCTTCTGCTGCGCCGCCCTCCAGGAAGGGAAGCGTATCCGGGCGATGTATTTTATCTTCACAGCCGTCTCCTGGAGCGAGCCGTCCGTCTCGCAGATCAGTACGTTATCGTGGCCAAGGATTTTGAAGGCGATGCGAGCGAGAGCGATGCCGTAGATGAGACGCTTTATAGTGGACCGTTGGCGCGACAGGATGCCCAAGAGGCGCTCGAAGAAATTAAGGATTCTGAAAACTTCAGGGTCGTCCAGGTCAGTGGGTCCGGCGGATCGTTGACGGCGCTGCCGATTATCGAAACCCAGCTGGGGGATATGTCTGCGTATATTCCAACCAACGTGATTTCCATCACGGATGGCCAGATTTACCTCGAAGCCGATCTCTTCAACGCCGGGATTCGACCGGCGATCAATGCCGGACTTTCTGTCTCCCGCGTTGGGGGCGATGCGCAGACTCGGGCGATGAAGCAAGTTGTGGGGATGCTGCGTTTAGACATGGCGGCCTACCGTGAAGTCGCTGCGTTCGCTCAGTTCGGCTCCGATTTGGATAAAACCACGTTGGCGCAGCTGAACCGCGGCCAACGGCTGCAGGAAATATTAAAACAGCCGCAGTATCAGCCTTTGGAATTGGGGCAGCAAGTCGTCGTGCTCTTTGCAGGCACTAATGGTCTCGCAGATGGAATCTCCCTCGACCGCATGGGAGAATGGCAGGCTGCGCTGCTGAAGACACTGGAAGCTTCCCACACCGATATCTTGCAGGACATCAACAGCCGTATGGAATTATCCGAGGACATCGAAGAGCGACTGCGGCAGGCGATTGAGACTTTCAATCAGACCTGGGAAGCATAGATGAACAGCATTATGCGTGGGTGACAATGGCATCTGCTCGTGAAATGCGTCAGCGAATCAGAAGCGTTCGCAACATTGCCCAAGTGACGCGCGCCCTGGAGGCGGTGAGTGCGAGCCGGGTACGTAAAGCGGAAGCGCGCGTCAGGGAGACGCGTCCATACGCGCAAAAATCGTGGCAGGTGCTTCAACACCTGTCTCGCCAACCCGGTCGCGAGTTCGTCCATCCCCTGTTAACCAAACATGATGAGATTCGCAAGGTGATCGTGATTCTCGTCAGCGGGAATCGGGGACTGGCCGGGGCTTACAATACCAACGTCATCCGCTATGCCCTGGATACGTTCAAAGAACCGAATGTATCGGTGAAGTACATCACGGTCGGGCGAAAAGGCAGAGACATACTTTTGCGCAAGCGTAAAAAGTTAATGGCAGAATTCAGCGATTTTCCGGATGAACCGAGTTTTACGGACGTTTCGGCAATCGGCCGGCTGGCGATCGACGAATTCCTGGCAGGTCGGGCGGATCAAGTCTGGTTGATCTACACTGATTTCGTCTCGATGCTGCAGCAGGATCCTACCAGCCAGTTACTGCTACCTTTTGAGCTCGACGAGAATCCCACAAGGCACGCCGGCACTTTGGAGCATGTTCAAATCACCGATCGACCCGCTGAGCCGGAACCGGCGTATATTTACGAACCCAGCGAATCCACAATCGTTGATCGCATCATCCCCCGACTCGTGGGGCTTCAAGTGTATCAAGCGATCACTGAATCTCTCGCCAGCGAGCATGCGGCGCGTATGATCGCCATGCGCAATGCAACGGATAATGCCAACGAATTGGCTGAAGCGTTGAACCTGGATTACAACAAGGCGCGCCAAAAGGCGATTACGAGTGACATGTTGGACATCGCCGGAGGCGCAGAAGCACTCGTAAGTAAATAACATCTCTGGGTTACTTCTCTGGAGGTAAGAATGGCGACGAAGGGGCATATTGTACAAGTCCAAGGCGCTGTCGTAGATTGTGAGTTCCCCCCGGGTGAACTGCCGGAGATTTTCCATGCGATCGAAGTGCCGCATACAAAAGATCTCCCCCTGGTTTTGGAAGTTCAAACCCATCTCGGTGATCGACGGGTGCGTACGATCGCCATGGACACGACGGATGGACTCAAGCGCGGATTGGAGGTCGTTGCCACGGGAGCGCCGATCAAGGTTCCGGTTGGCGATAGCACCTTGGGCAGGGTGTTCAATGTTTTGGGGCGACCCGTTGATGATGGAGAGGCCTTCACAGCGGATGTGCGCTACCCGATCCATCGCGATGCTCCTGCGTTCGACCAACAGTCGACGAGTGTCGATGTATTCGAAACTGGATTAAAAGTAATCGACTTGATTGTCCCTTTCACCAAGGGAGGGAAAACGGGCATTTTCGGGGGCGCTGGGGTTGGGAAAACGGTCATCATCATGGAGCTGATTCGCACGATCGCGACGGTGCATGAAGGAAATTCCGTCTTCGCGGGCGTCGGTGAGCGTACGCGTGAAGGCACACAGCTGTATCGTGAAATGCTCGAATCGGGCGTAATGAAGGACACGGTGATGGTCTTCGGGCAGATGAACGAACCCCCGGGTGTACGTCTGCGCGTCGGCCTCACGGCGTTGACGATGGCTGAATATTTTCGCGATCAGGGTCGTGACGTGCTGGTTTTCATCGACAATATCTTTCGTTTCAGCATGTCCGGGGCGGAGGTGTCCGCGTTGCTCGGACGAATGCCGTCCGCCGTGGGCTATCAACCGACTCTGGCGACCGAAATGGGTCAGCTTCAAGAACGAATCACGTCGACCAAGGAGGGATCGATCACTTCAATGCAGGCAGTGTACGTTCCCGCCGACGATTATTCGGATCCTGCACCGGTGACGACGTTCACGCATTTGGACGCCACGATCGCCCTGGAGCGTTCGATTGTTGAGAAGGGAATCTACCCTGCCGTCGATCCGCTTGCATCGACTTCGCGCATCCTCGATCCCCAGATCGTCGGAGAGGAACACTATAACGTTGCACGTTCAGTTCAGCAGGTTTTACAACGGTACAAGGACCTGCAGGATATCATCGCCATTCTGGGCATCGAAGAGCTGAGTGAAGAAGACAAGGTGGTCGTGTCTCGGGCGAGAAAAATCGAACGGTTTTTCTCACAACCGATGTTCGTTGCCGAACAATTCACCGGCCAGAAAGGTCGTTACGTTCCACTTGCGGACACGGTGCGGGGTTTTCGTGAACTGCTGGATGGAAAGCACGACGAACTGCCCGAGCAAGCCTTCTCGATGGTCGGAACGATCGAAGACGCTGTGGAAAAGGCCGGGCGTTTGGCTGCGGATTAGTTGTGTTGAGATGGAATTAGAAGGGTAAAATTAGCGATGTCGATCCGCTGCGAAATCGTAACCCATGACAAATCGTTGTTTGAGGGTGATGTCGATATCGTAATCGTTCCCGGATCGGAAGGCGAAATGGGCATTTTGCCCGGTCACGCACCGCTTTTGGCGACCTTGGGATATGGAATCCTGCGCGTTCGCACCAAAGATGAGGAACAGGTTTTTACGATCGCCGGAGGCGTGGTCGAAGCCAGACCCGATGTAGTGACGGTGCTTGCGGACGTCGGAGAGAATGTAGAAGAAATCGATGTCCAGCGTGCTGAAGCCGCAAAGGCCAGAGCGGAGGAGCTGCTCAAACGGGGTCCGCCGCCGGAAACGGATGAGTACCTTTCGATTCAAGCCGCACTGCAGCGCTCGAAGATCCGCTTGGATGCCGTACGGCGTTACCAATCATCACGACCGCACCGGCGTGAACAAGTATATAAAGAAGAAGATTAAACCTCATGCCTATATTTGGTAAAGATCTTGGAATTGACCTGGGTACCGTAAATACTCTCATATGTGAGGGTGGAGAAATCGTGCTCCACGAGCCCACGATCGTCGCCATCGACATTGAGGAATTAAAAATTGTCGACGTCGGTCAATCGGCGCGTGAGATGGATGGCAAAGTACCTGAACTGATTGAAGTCAGTCGTCCGTTGCGCGACGGGGTCATCGCCGATTTTGAGGTCACTCACCGCATGCTGGGTCATTTCGTGGAAAAGGTTTGTGGTCCCGCACGGTTGTTTAAACCACGTTCGATGATCACGGTGCCTCTTGGCGCAACCAGCGTGGAGATCCGCGCCGTTCATGAGGCGGCGCTGCAAGCCGGGAGCCGTGAGGTTTATTTGATCCAGGAGCCGTTGGCGGCGGCGATAGGCGTGGGCATGCCCATCGCAACTCCATCGGGTAATCTGGTGGTGGTCCTCGGCGGGGGCGTCACACAAGCGGCGGTGATCGCCATGAGCAGTATCGTGGCGCAGGACGCCATTCGTATCGGCGGTCTCAAGCAGGATGAAGCGATCGCTTCCTACGTGCGTAAGAAGTACGGCCTGATCATCGGCCCCAGAACTGCAGAGCAGGCGAAAATTCGCATCGGCGCCGCCATCCCGCAAGATCAGGATCAAACTATGGAACTGCAGGGACAGGACCAGGTGACTGGGCTGCCACGTCCGGCGACGATATCCACCCGGGAAGTGATCGAGGCGATTCAAGAAGTGTTGATGCTGCAGCTCAGCGCCATCCGCAACGTCCTCGAACGCACGCCGCCCGAGCTCGCCTCCGACGTTATCGATCGTGGTATGGTGATCTGCGGGGGTGGTGCGCTGCTGCGCGGCATGGACAAGTGGCTCACCCGGGAGACGGGTGTGCCGGTGTATCTGGCGGAGGAGCCGGTTGCATGCATTGCCAAAGGGGCAGTCCGAGCGCTGGGCATGTTGGATCGCTTGTACCGCACCCTACCGCAGCCGTAGTTTTACATATCCACGGATTAAATAACTTCTGAAGCTACCGAATAACATCCGTCGCCAGCGCTACTAATCACTGGTTGCGGATATTCATCCGCGACCGATACGGGGCAGATATGATTCTGCCGATCTTCCACTTCAAAACCGCCGCGACTTAGAACTGGGGTTGTCAATGCTGGTTGCGGATATTCATCCGCAACCGAAACGGGGCTGATATGAATCTGCCGATCTTCCACTTCAAAACCGTCGCGACTTAATTTTGGGGCAGTTGTTGATCTATTATTTTACAAGATTATGGAGTCAAACGGATTGAAATCCGCATGTTTTTGGCGCCGGATATTCATCCGGCGCCAACGGAAAGAATAGCGTCTCAACCTGCGGATCATTTTCCGTAAAATATCAGCGACGGATATGTATCCGTCGCCAACAAGGATTAGTCAGGTTGTTCATTGATCAAAGGTAATAGGTCATGTGCTGCAGGTGCAGCACGGGATCGATGTAGCTTACCCTCACGTTTTTGGATACTGATATTGAAGTCGGTGCATAGCACAGGATGGCTTGCACGCCGGCTTCCACCAGTTGGTCAGCAACACCTTGTGCATCCGCTGCGGGTACGGCCAGCATGGCGACCCGAATCCCGCGATCCCGAATTATGGGAGTCATCTCTCTGGAATCGTGGATCGTGAACGGCCCGATACGCTGGCCGATTTTCAGGGGATCATTATCGAAAGCGAGTTCAATCCGAAAGCCCCGATCCAGAAAGCCTGCATAGTGTGCGACGGCACGTCCCAGATCGCCAACCCCCACGAGCGCCACTTCCCACACGCGCTCTACTTTGAGGATGCGCTGTAATTGATCCATCAGGAATTGAATGTCGTAGCCGGTGCCCTGCTTGCCGAATTCACCGAACTGCGAGAGGTCTTTCCGTATCTGCGCCGAGGATATGCCCAATCGACTCCCCAACTCTTGAGAAGAGGTGATGCTTTTCCCCTCCGCAGCCATTTCAGTCAGCGCGCGCAAATAGAGCGGTAATCGTCCAACCACAATGTCCGGTACGTCTGACGCGGACATACATCCCTCCGTGATCGACTAGTTAGGCGCAGACTCTATCATAAGACAAGTTGCCTTGCAAATCATAATCCTGATCGCGCTGCACCAAGCGGCCAGCCGGGTTTCAGGGTGCAAGGTATAATCAAGCCAAGCACAGCAAGTACGGAATAGAATGCGATGTTTTTCGACGAAGCGAAAATCTTGGTCTCATCCGGGCCCGGCGGGAATGGAATCGTTCATTTTCGCCGGGAAAAATATGTCCCGCGCGGTGGACCGGATGGCGGTGATGGCGGCAAGGGGGGCGATGTGATCCTAGAAGTGGATGGGAAGCTGAACACGCTCTCTCCCTTCCGCCGATCGAGGCATTTTAAGGCACAAGATGGCCGCCGGGGTGGCGGATCGAATCAGACCGGACGGAATGGCGAGGATGTAGTGATCTTTGTCCCGCCGGGAACCGTGGTGCACGACGAGAAATCGGGCGATCTGCTTGGAGATTTGGTGCAGCAAGACGAACGATTGATCGTCGCCCGTGGTGGAAGGGGAGGCCGGGGGAACGCCCGCTACGCAACTTCCCGCAATCAGACGCCGCACATGGCGGAGAAGGGCGAACCTGGGAAAGAACGCTGGCTGCTGCTGGAGCTGCGTTTGATCGCCGACGTGGGCATCATCGGTGTCCCCAATGCCGGAAAATCGACCTTGTTATCCGTGGTGACGAACGCAAAACCGAAAATTGCCGATTATCCATTTACGACGCTACAACCGAATCTGGGTGTTGCACGGTTTGATGACGTCGATCTTGTGTTGGCGGATATCCCTGGCTTGATCGAGGGTGCACACAGCGGAGCGGGCCTGGGGTTCGACTTCCTGCGTCATATTCAACGTACCAAGGTATTGATTCACCTCATCGATGGCTTATCTGTGGATCCGATCGCCGATTATTCACAGATCAACGCCGAGTTGGCCTTGTTCGATGAAAATCTGTCGAAAAAGCCGCAGGTGCTCGCGGTGAGCAAGATGGATCTGCCGGAAGTGGAGGCACGCTGGCCGGACCTCGAAAAGAAATTCAGCACCTTGGGGTGCCGGGACGTACATGCCATCTCTGCGATCAACAAAAAGGGACTGCGCGAGTTGTTGTTCAGCGCCCAGCGGGCGCTGGAGGAAATCGAAGTGCAGCCAGAAACCGACGCAGAACTACCCGTCTATCGAGCCGAGCCCGATTCTACGGCGTTCGAAATCACGCGGTTGGACAGTGGGGATTGGCGCGTGCAGGGCACTGCCATCGAGCGCGCCGCAGCGATGACCTACTGGGAGTACGATGAAGCGGTGCGGCGGTTTCAGCACCTGCTCGAACGGCTGGGAATTGAAGCCGCCCTACGTGAAGCCGGGGCTGTAGACGGGGATACGATTCACATCGGAGCGCATGAACTCGAATGGCGAGAATGATTGGCGTACTCGGCGGCACGTTCGATCCACCACATCTGGGACATTTGATTCTGGCCGAGTTCGGCAGGGCGGCGTTATCCCTGGATGAGGTGCTCTGGGTGCTTACGCCCACATCCCCCTTGAAACTGGATCGGGAAATTTCGGCGCTCGAGCATCGTATGGCGATGGTCGAAGCCGTTGTCGCGGATCATGCCTCCTTTTCACTTTCACGGACAGACATCGATCGGCAGGCGCCGTACTTCGCCATCGGAACGATGGAAGTCCTGCGTAAAACCTACCCGAAGGCGAATTTAATCTACCTCATGGGTTCCGATTCCTTGAATGACCTCCCGAAGTGGAATGAGCCGCAGCGCTTCGTTGCTGCATGTGACGCGTTGGGGGTGATGATGCGTCCTGGCGCGGATTACGATGTGGCACAATTGGAGGAAGATATTCCCGGGCTTCGTGAGAAGGTGCGCTTCTTCGCTGCGCCATTTGTCGGCATTTCGGGGCAAGACATCCGCCAGCGTGTGCACGCCGGGCAGACGATCCGCTACCTGGTCACAGATCGAGTGTTGGCGTACATTAATGAACACGCGTTGTATACGCCGAGAAAACTTAAGACCTAACTTTCCCTGCATGTATCAAAAAGACGCAAAATCGGACTGGCCAATCTCGCTAATCGAGAGGCCTATGGATGCGGGCCTTCTGCGACCGGCCGATTTGGATCGGCACACCATTCTGACCACGAGCCGGGGAAAAGGCGCGCGCCGGTCAACCCCAGGTGTTCCATCACGAGCAAGTTGAAGCAGCCGGTGACTCCCGACCCGCAATAGACGACAAATTCGCTGGGAGCTCGATCCCCAATCAAGGTCGTAAAACCTTCGCGCAGCGTGTCCTGCGGAAGAAGTTGATCGTTTTCGTCGAGGTTTGCACCCCAGAATCGATTCAGTGCGCCGGGAATGTGACCGGCGACGGGATCGAGGTGTTCTTCTTCGCCCCGGTATCGTTCGGGCGCGCGTGAGTCAAGCAGGCGATGGGCGTAATCCTCGAGGTTCACTTGGAGTTCAGCAGCATTGATTCGCATGTCAGGGCGCAGATTGGCCACGAACTGGGCAGGATTGCGTTCTTCTACCCCGCTGTGGGTTGGAAAACCGCCGCCTTCCCAGGCAGGAAAACCGCCTTCCAGAATAGCGACCGCGTCGTGTCCCAGATACCGCAGCGTCCACCAGATGCGCGCGGCAAATCCTCCGCCTCTGGAATCATAAGCCACCACCTGGGTGTGTGCATCGATTCCCCACCGGCTGAATCGCGCCGTCAGTTCTGCTGTGGACGGCAGTGGATGCCGACCATTCGTCCCGCTGAGCGGCGCGGATAAATCGCGTTCGAGGTGAACGTAGATCGCGCCGGGGATGTGCGCTTCCTGGTACGCAAGTTCCCCCGCCGATTTATCCTGAAGATCGAAGCGACAGTCGAGGATGGCCCACGTTGGATCATCGACGTGTGTGTTAAGTTCTTCCGGCCGGATAAAGGTCGAATATTTCATTCACGCCTCCGAGTGGTGTCAGTCTTTGGCGGGTGTGTCCTTCGCCGTCCGGCTTTGTCCCGCTTTCGAATCGTCGCTTTCTTGGGGAACGGCTCGCCTAAGCTGTTCGAGGGAGATTGGCGTGTTGCGGCGACAGCGTGGGCATTTGGCGTCGTAATGCGTACCACCCGATTCCTCGAGTGCCTCGAGGGCGAATTGTAATTCTTCTCGTTTTACAGCGAAGCTGAAATTGCATCGAAAGCAACGGATTTGCATTTTCTCCTCCTTGTTCGATCCGATTTTACCCGCAAAATGGGTCACGTGCTCGTATTATCTTCCTGTGGGGACTTATAGGCAGCTATGGCGATTCCCAATAAAACCAACGTTGCACCGAAGATACGCAGCGCAGGGGGAGTCTCTTGCAGGAAAAAGTATGCCCAAATGGTTGAAGCGACCGGTTCAGCGAGAAGCGTCACTGATACAACTGCGGCCGGCAGGTAACGCAAGGCCCAGTTAATGGTGGAGTGCGCCAGTAATTGTGGAATCAGGGCGAGCAGCAAAATCCAAAGATAGGTCGTCGAAGAAAATGCGGTCAGCCTCGCTCCACTGAAGAATGCGGCGATCAGCAGCCAGAGTGCGGCGGTGGCGTAGACCAGGAAGATGTATGGGATCAAGTCCAAGTTCGTTTGGATCTTCCGCCCAATGAGTAGATAGCCGGCGGCACCCAAGGCGCCGATGATTGCGAGTACGTCGCCTCGGATAGCATCGGCTTTTAAGAGTGAGGCGATGGTCGGGCACTGCAGACCTGCGTTCCAGGCGCACGCATCACTCGCGGCGATTGTCAGGCTGCCCAGAGTCGATATGAGCAAGCCGGCAGCGACATAGCGTCTCACGGATTCTTTTAAAAGAAGCGGAGAGAAAATGGCCACGAAAAGCGGGGTGGTTTGAACCAGCGCTACGGAGCTGGCGACGGAGGTGAATTCCAGAGATGAAATCCACGTGGCGAAATGAAGGGCGAGAAACGAACCGGCAGTAAAAGCCAGGATCCAATTGCGCCGCGATACGCTGCGGAGCTGGCTGCGGTAACGTGCGAGGACATAGGGTGTGAGTATCAGCGTGGCAAAACCCAAACGCAGCGCCGCGATGGCCATGGAAGATGCTTCGTGCTGTGCGTAGCGTATAAATATCGAAGCCGTGGAGGATGCCAGCACCCCGAACAGTAGTGCAGGGATCGGGGGAATGGCTCCTGGACGGTGCGAGGAACTTTCAGGCATTCTTTCCAACGTATTCTTCGATATGTGTTTCTTGACAAATGACATATCAGCGGTCACAATTTTATATATGCCGGGTATAGCAATGTTGATGGTACTGGATTTGATTTACCCGGTCAATTAAAATCGGTTTTTTGAGAGGGAGGTTAATCATGTCGTTTCAATTGCCAGAACTTGCATACTCTTACGATGCTCTTGAGCCGCACATCGATGCTCGTACGATGGAAATCCATCATTCGAAGCACCACGCAGGGTACGTGAATAAATTGAATGCAGCCCTGGAAGGTCATGAAGAGTTGCAGGGCAAGTCGATCGAAGAGCTGCTCGCGGATTTGAATGCCATTCCCGAATCCATTCGGACAGCCGTGCGCAACAGCGGCGGCGGCCACAGCAACCACACACTCTTCTGGAGCATCATGTCGCCGAACGGTGGTGGCGAACCGAGCGGTGCGCTGAAGGACGCAATCGAGGCCGGTTTCGGCGATTTCGATTCGTTTAAGGATCTGTTTTCCAAGACAGCCGCCACGCGATTTGGAAGCGGTTGGGCCTGGCTGGTCAAAGAATCTGATGGCTCTCTTGCGGTGCTTTCGACGGCAAACCAGGACTCCCCCATCTCATCGGGAAAGACTCCTGTACTCGGTCTCGATGTTTGGGAGCATGCCTACTACTTGAAGTATCAGAATCGCCGAGCGGATTACATTTCCGCCTGGTGGAACGTCGTGCATTGGGAAGAAGTGGCCAGGTTGTTTGCAACATAATGAATATGCCTATATAAATAGAACAGCGTTGAACCTATATTATATTGGAGGATCAAAACATGACCCATATCATCACCAGTTTGTGCCTCCGAGATTCCGGATGCGTCGACGTGTGTCCGGTGGAGTGCATCGTGCCTGGGAAACCAGTCGACAAGTGGCCGTGGTATTACATCGACCCCGATACTTGCATCGACTGCGGTGCCTGTATTCCGGAGTGCCCCTATGAGGCGATTTTCGTCGAAGAAGAGGTGCCCTCGGAATACACCGCCAAAGGTGGCGAGTACCAGAGCATGCCGGCTGGGGCGGGTGGATTCGATACCGTCTACGACGGAGAGAACCATCCCGGTGAAGCAGTCCATCTCGAGCATACACGTGTGCTTGAGGCGGGGGAAGTAGTCGATCTTACGGCGGATATTCAACCGAACTATGACTACTACAGCGACGGTCCAGGTTACGACGCCTTAGATTGACGGAAACCGGATCATCGAGAGGGAGCCGAAAGGCTTCCTCTTTCTTTGTCGATATTTAGAGTTAATCTATCGGACAAGGATGGATTGGGTGAATTTTGATCCTTCAGCTTGTAGTGACGATCAACAATGCCGCATAAAACACGCATAGAATCCGATTCGTTGGGCGAAATTGCCGTGCCGGCCGGGGCGCTTTATGGCGCACAAACCCAGCGCGCCGTCGAGAATTTTCCGATTTCGGGAATGCATCCCTGGCGTGCCTTTGTCTGGTCGCTGGCGACGATCAAACGCGCTGCGGCGAGGGTCAACTTACAGCTGGGATTGCTTGACTCGGAAATTGCTGAAGCAATCATCGCGGCGGCCGACGAAGTGATCGCGGGAAAGTGGGACGATCAGTTTGTGGTGGATCCATTTCAGGCCGGCGCCGGCACGAGCCACAACATGAATACAAACGAAGTCATCGCCAATCGTGCCACGCAGTTGATGGGTGGTGAGTTGGGTGAATATCTCGTTCACCCCAACGACCATGTCAACATGGCGCAGTCTACGAACGACACGATACCTACCGCCATTCGCTTGGGATGTCTCTGGCGTCTGGACGAACTGCTTGAGGTCGTGCAAGATCTGTCGTCTGCGCTTTACACCAAGGCGGAAGAATTCGATGATGTGATTAAATCTGGACGCACACATTTGCAGGACGCGGTTCCCGTGCGTTTGGGCCAGGAATTCAGCGGCTATGCGCGGGCTGTGGAGCGGGATGCTGAACGCATCCAGGTCGCAGGAGATCGACTGCGTTTTTTGGGCATCGGGGGCACGGCGACGGGAACCGGATTAAACGCCCACCCGCAGTATCGCCAGCGCATGGTGGCGGCGCTGATAGATTCAACCGGGTTGGTGTTGTACGCTGCGGACAATTTATTCGAGTCCATGCAGTCCATGGCCGACATGGCGGATTTCTCCGCCTCACTGCGAACGCTGGCACTCAGCCTGACGCGCATCGCCAACGATTTTCGCTTGCTCTCGTCCGGGCCTTCGACGGGCTTGGATGAAATTCATCTGCCCGCCGTGCAGCCGGGTTCGAGCATCATGCCTGGAAAAGTGAATCCGGTCATGGCGGAAATGTTGAACATGGCCATGTTCCACGTCATGGGCTGCGATACGACGGTCGCCATGGCCGCACAGGCCGGCCAGCTCGAGCTGAACGTGATGATGCCCATCATCGCGCACAATCTATTCGAGATGATGCAGGTGAGCATCGGCGCGATTCGTGCTTTCACTGAAAAATGCGTTCTCGGCATTCAAGCCAATCCCGTGAAGGCTGAAAGATGGCTTCAGCGAAACAGCATCGTTGTCACGGCATTGAATCCCCTCATCGGCTATCGCGCCGGTGCGGAGTTGGTGAAACAGGCGCTGGCGCGTAATGAAACCGTACGGGTGATTGCAATAGAGCAGGCGAAGGCCGGAAAGTTGATGCACCGCGAAGAGGGGCGCCCGGTCCGCGTGGAAGAGGTGGAGGCTGCACTTGGCAATTTACGCAAACTCACGGAAGGGGGAATCCTGAGTTGATCTCGCAAGCATCATCAAAAACCAACCCCCATCGGATTGCAATTTCAATTTTGCTGTCAGCAATCCATGTATGAACTTGAGCCCTATTCCCCGGAGTCTTAAGGTCCGGCTCAGGCGATGGATTCGATCAGGTGCCACACCTGTGCAACCAGGAAGGTGACCACGAAACCCATCGCCAGGGGCAGCAGCGCCGACAGGATCGTCCATTTCTTGCTGCCGGTTTCCTTGTAGATCGTGAACAAGGTCGTACTGCAAGGGTTGTGGATGAGGCTGAAGAGCATCATGTTGATCGCCGTGAGCAGCGTCCAGCCGCCGGCTTTTAAAACCCCGAGCGTGGCCTGATTCGATTCGAGTTCGAACATGACGCCGGCGCCGCTGCCGACAGAGTTCATCCCGGTTAGCATCACCGTGAGCATGAGGACCGTGGGGATGACGATTTCGTTCGCCGGAATGGCTACGATGTAGGCGACCAGGATGACCCCATTGAGTCCCACGAATAAACCAATGGGATTGAGGACGTCGATCAAATATTCGGCGGTGCTCATGTCCCCGATATGGACGTTTGCCGAAAGCCAGATTATGGCGCCTGCGGGCAGGGCGAAAACCACAGCGCGCCAGAGGACGAAAATCGTCCGATTGATGACCGAGGTGTATATCGTCTGCCAAATACGCGGCGGTCGGTAGGGAGGCAGTTCGAGACTGAAGGTGGAGACTTCCCCTTTCAGCCAGGTGCGTGAGAGTATCCAATTCACGAGGAAGGTCAGGAGAACACCCAGCAGTGCAACACCGACAACCGTGAGCGCGGAGATCAATCCTGCCAACTGCGCCGGCACCAATGCGCCGACAAACAGTGTCGCAAGAAGAATTTGGGTCGGCCAACGGCCGTTGCAAAGGGCGAAGTTGTTGGTGATGATGGCGATCAGCCGTTCGCGTGGACTGTCGATGATGCGCGTGGCGATGACGCCGGCGGCGTTGCAGCCGAAACCCATCATCATACTCAGCGCCTGTCGACCGTGCGCGCCGGTACGTTTGAATAATTTATCCAGGTTGAACGCCACGCGCGGCAGGTAGCCGAAGTCCTCCAGAAGCGTGAAGAGCGGGAAGAAGATCGCCATCGGGGGCAGCATCACACTGACAACCCAGGCGGTCGATAAGTACATGCCGTCAATCAGCAACCCCTGCAGCCAGACGGGCAGGATGGAATCTGCGGCGAGCGATTTCAACAGCGGATGAAGTTTGTCGAGCAGTAGATTCGCGATCCAACCCGAAGGGATGTTGGCGCCCGTTATCGTGACCCAGAAAATGAGCGTAAAGAGAAGCAGCATGATGGGGAAACCCCAGATGCGGCTCGTCACCAAACGATCGATGGTGCGGTCGAGGTCGAAGCGTGGTGGAGAATCTGGACGCTCGACCGCCCGCTCGGCCAGACGCGAGGCTTCTGTGTAAATTCCTTCGAGCAACCGCTCGTGGAGATTACCGCTGATTTTCCAGCGCAGGTCGCGCGCATGCGCCAGGACTTGCTCCGTTGTGAGGCGTCTCGGTTCGTTCATTTTGCGTGTTCCTGTGATAATTGGGCATGCAGCTCGATGTTCTCCGTTGTGTTCTGGGACAATTCACCCAAATCCCCTTTCTCGAAAGCTTCGACAATCCGTTCATCTCCATCGAGCAGACGGATGGCGACCCAGCGCGGGTTGGGAAGATTGGGGAAGACCCCGCGCACCTTGTTCGTCAATTCCGAAATGGTACCTTCCAGTTCTTTGGAGAACTGCTGGATTCTGTTCGGCTTTGTGCGTATCTTCCCCGTGGCGACCTCGTGGATCGATTGCAGCAGTTCCTCGAGACCTTTCCCGTAGCGGGCAGAGGTGGGGACGACCGGCACGCCGAGATCTCGTGCCAGGCGGCGATCGTCGACGGTCAATCCGTGGCGTTTCGCCTCGTCCATCAGATTCAAACAGATAACCAGGCGGTCTGTAATTTCCAAAACTTGAAGGACCAGGTTCAGGTTCCTTTCGAGGCGGGTTGCATCCACCACGACGACGGTCACGTCTGGCTGGCCAAAGAGGATGAAGTCGCGGGCGATTTCTTCGTCGACGGAGGTGGAAAGCAGGGAATAGGTTCCCGGAAGATCGACGAGTTTATAGCGATGATCTGCGTATTCAAAACCGCCTTCTGCGCGGGCGACCGTTTTGCCTGGCCAATTGCCGGTGTGCTGGCGCAGGCCGGTCAGTGCGTTAAAGACGGTGCTCTTTCCGGTGTTTGGATTGCCCGCCAGGGCGACGACATAATCCCAGTCTTGCATGTCTACGCCCAATTTAAGCAAGTTGGCGGCATGATGGGCGGGACAAGTCTCACATGCCGGTTGGATAGCTAGATTTGCTTTACGCTCGTTCATGGCTGACCTTTTGAAGTGATTCGATGAAGATGAAATTTGCTTGTTCTTTGCGCAAGGCGATGAGTGCATCGCGGATGCGGTAGGCGGTTGGATCGCCGGAGGGACTGCGATATTCCGCTTGAACCGTGGCCCCTTGTAAAACGCCAAGATCGAGCAGGCGACGACGTTCGGCGCCGTGACACGCCGGTGAGATCCCCAGCACGACGCCTTGCTCGCCCAGTTCGAGACAGGCGAGGGTATGACAGGGAAGTGATGCCAGATTTACTCTATCCTCGGATTCAGGAACCACGGATAGGTTATGGGCCACGATCGGCGCGAGAATGTGCTCATCGCCATCGGCCCAGAAACGAATGCGCTCGCGGGTTTTTTCGATGATTTGTACCTGCATACCCGGGTAGATTCCTGCGGCGAGCAATTGAGCATAGATCGCACTGGGTTCATCTTCGACGTGGACGATGCGCAGTCGCTGTCCCGTATCGCAGGTGGGGAGAGGTCTGCCGCCGTGCGACACGAACTCGCCCGCGGCATCCGGAATCGGGTCGCCGTGCGGATCATGGGTGGGATGGCCTAACCGCTCGGAGAGCAGGTCGATCTCTTCCGCCGAGAGGAAGTGTTCGCGTTCTTCGGCCAGATCGTGCCATTCCGCTTCATTAAATCCGGTCTCGTCTGCGAGGTACCGCTCCCAGAGACGATGGGCGCGCAGGATGTGCAAAGCGGTACGTTCACCCTTCGCTGTCAACTTGAGCTGTGCCTCTTCGTAGTGCAGCAATCCTGCCGCTTCCATTTTGGCAAGAACATCGCTCACCTGATTGGTTGACGTCTGCAGTACACCTGCGATGCTTTGCAACGTGGCTTGTTGTGTCTCCATCTCACGACTGTGGATGTGTTTCAAAGTATCTTCGATCTGGATTCTTTCGGTATACTTCCTGGTCCTACGCAGACGGGGGAGTAATCCCCATCTCGGCCATAAAAGCACGATGAGTAGAATGGCAGCCGCAAACATGATCAAAATCGGAGGTATTGAGTCCATCTCGGCATTCTTCCCTGGCGCCCCAACGATGCCAAAATAATGGGCAGCGCTGGACTCGCGCCATGACTAAAGTTAGGCATGCCTAACTTCTATTCATTATAGAGGCTCGACCCCAAATTGTCAAGTCCGCGGGTTCTCCGGGAAAGAGGCCCGACAGAGCTGGGCCTGCTATCCTGAACAGTGATACACCTGATTACGATGGGACGACTATAATATTCCAATGATGAGTCCCAACTCTATCTCCTTGCGGCATGAGCACTGGATTAAAATGGTTGGCCAAGTTCGGGAGGCGTATCCGCGTGAGGCTTGCGGTGTGTTAGCCGGTGAGGGGGATGTCGTGAAATGGGTGCAGCCCATCACCAACGTCGAAGACAGCCGCAACAGGTTCCGAATGGACCCCCAGGAGCAGTTGGATGTGCTTTTACGCATCGAAGATGAAGGGCTGCAGTTAACCGCTATTTACCACTCCCATCCCCATGGCCCGTCTGATCTTTCAGTCAGCGATGTCAAGGGAGCAGCTTATCTCGAGGCAGCATACCTGGTGTGGTCCCCCGCTGCGCAGGAATGGTCTTGCAAGGCTTTCATCATCGAGCACAATGCTGTACGGGAGATTCCAATTCATATCGCCACCAAAGGAACTCTATCAGGGTAGTGGTGTTTTTTGTTTTGAACACCTTAAACTCGATAAATCAAAGGAGCGAAATGCAATTTCACATCATCGCGGCGTTATTGGCAGCGTATTTACTCGGTTCTGTTCCAGTGGGCTTGTTGGTCGTTAGGTTGGTGCGAGGCAGGGACATTCGTTTATGGTTCAGCGGACGGACGGGTGGCACGAACGTGATGCGCATGGCGGGGTTTTGGGCCGGCCTGTCTACCGCCATTTTGGATCTCGGAAAAGGGGCATTGGCGGTGTATTTCGCCCGTTATCTAACGGACGGAAATCCATGGGTGGAAATGGGTGCAGGTCTGCTGGCCGTTTTGGGTCATAATTACTCGATTTTTCTTGTGGAACGAAAAGACGGCAGGCTTCGATTACGGGGCGGCGCTGGAGGTGCCACGACGGCTGGTGCGGTATTTGCTTTTTGGCCGCCATCGCTTCTCGTACTGCTGCCGATCGGAGCTGCGATTTTATACTTCGTAGGATATGCCTCGGTCGCCACAATGTGCCTCGGCATCGAAGTAGCCGTTCTTTTTCTTTGGCGAGTCCTTAGCGCTCAAGCACCTTGGGCGTACTTCGTCTTTGGCTTGCTTATCGAAGTGGTTTTATTGCTTGGCCTGCGGCCAAACATTCAAAGGTTGCGCAGGGGGGAAGAACGTTTGGTTGGTTATCGTGCCCGAAGAGCCGCGCAGAAGACATTGCACTCGGATGATGACGAGACTGCATAAAGCTCAACGAAGTGTGAATAATTCCACTGTCTGGATAGCCCGAATCCATTTACGTTCAAGCTTCGAATTTACACTGGATGGCTGTCGAATCAGCACGCATAATTTCGCCCCACATCTCAGTAGATCGGATACCCGTCCGTAGTCGTTGGTAAGAAGACTTTGATGTTAGGTGAGGGTGAGAATCGCCGTCGTGGCGATCGCAAAAAGGGCGCTGAATTCTATGAGCCGCCCACGCACGAGCCCTTTTTTACGGTGCAGAAGTGTGAGCCCATTGGTCAAATACACCAGCATGCCCAGCAGCAGCGCGCCTCGCAGCGGGGATATCGGCCAGTAGTGCAGCGCCCATGCCAATTGCGTGTTGAGTAGGCTGATCAGAAGCGCATACTCCGCCGCCCGATCGCTCAATTGGTTCAAATGCAGCAGCCGCCAAATCACCACGAAGCTGACCAGGAGAATCAGGGGTACAGAAAATACGGCCCTCAGGTCAGCGGCGAGGATGGCAAACAGCACGCTGATCAAGAGCAAGTACGCAAGCGCAGATAGCCCAACCGAAGCCACATCGAAGCGTGGGTCCTTGGGATCGACGACCACAAATTCCGCTATGACCACGGCCATTAACAACAAAGCGGTGAGAACGATTCCCAGCCAGAGACCCGGACCGTCGGGGATACGGGTCAACACTGCGCCGGTTGCCGCCGCCGCCAAGCCGGGTATAACCCAATGTTCGGGCTGCACTTTGCTGGTCATCGACTTCGGGTGGGAGTGAATCAACCAATCCGCACCGGCAGCTGCAAGTGCCGCTGACAGCGAGATCATGATGAGGCTGGCATTGACTTCGAAACGGATGAGTAAACCGAGGATGGCCAACTCTGATTCAAATACCGGCAGCGTTACGATGCGGAGTAGAGTATTGGTAAGCAGGATCAGTGCCGTGAGGGTACTCATGCGATCTCGATCCGGTTGGGGCAGTCTGCCATCCATGGAGGCATTCTAGCATCCGATTCCAGCTATGTCCATGCAGGTGAAGGTGACGCTCTCATCCCCAACGAGGGGATTCAGCACAGCCGCGGAGAAGCGTGTATAATGCCTGCCGATGATCATCGTCGTCGCAATCTTGGGATTAGCTTGTGGCATATTCGTAAATCTCCTGGCGGATAATCTGCCAAGGCGCCAACCGGTCCAAGCGTCGCACTGCCTCGCTTGCGGGGCACCCCGTAGGACGGTCAATTGGATTGCCGGCTTAGCCTTTTTACGATTCAAGCGGCGCTGCCCGTACTGCGAATCGCGGCGCGCTTGGCGAGATGTACTGGTCGAGTTTTCGCTGATCTTCGTCGCAATCTGGCTCTATGCTCGAGATTCCACACCCGGCGTATTCTGGCCCGCTTTGATTGTTGCCACGATTTTCACCCTGATTGTCGTGATCGACATCGAGCATCGTTTGATCCTGCACGTGGTCAGCGTGCCCTCGGGATTGTTGATCCTGACCCTGAATTCATTCGACCCCAGCCGCGGGTTTTGGAAGTCGCTTGCGGGCGGCGGGGGCGGTTTCGTCTTCGTGCTGTGTTTGTACTTGCTGGGAGGTGTTTTTGGCCGTCACATATCCAGACTCCGGGAGGACGAGGAAGGCGAAGTTGCATTCGGATTCGGTGACGTGATGCTGGGTACGATGCTGGGTCTGACTGTGGGATGGCCCGGGATAATCCTGGCGCTCATCTTTGCCATCTTCGCTGGCGGCGTTTTCAGCTTGTTTTACATGCTGGTGATGACCCTGCGCGAGCGATACAACGCTTTTCAACCGATTCCCTATGGTCCGTTTCTCATCTTTGGAGCGTCTTTGATGTACTTCTTTCGGGAGGCGATCGTGCGATTCGCGCCGGCCGGATGACGGATTAATCCCCTATTGAATGTCACAATTTTGTTAAAAAAATGCTCCCGCAACATAACAAAAACACCAGTTTCACCCTGATTAACCCCTGCGTACTACCAGGACCGTTTGCCAACGCCTGTACAATTGCGAGTGAATGATCGAGCGATGTGGCTTGATGCCGCAATACATATTCGAGTCAAGAAAACAAGGACTACATATGAACAACATCCGGCGATTTCGAAAGGTGAGGCCAGCAATGTCCTTATTGCGCAGTCGTTGTGTTCGGAAGATAAAGCGTGGCCAGGGCATGGTCGAGTTTGCCCTGGCATTACCGATCCTGCTTTTCATCATCCTGGGATTTATCGAAGTGGCGAGGTGGTTCCAGGCATATCTTTCCGTTCAATACGCCGCCCGGGAGACAGCTCGCTATGCGGTAAGCGGACAACCTCCAATGATGCATGATGACGGGGAATATTCCTGTGAAGATGAGGGTCATCCAGACTCCGGCACCCCGTATACCTTGCCGGACGAATACATCCAATGTCGTGTGGATTGGATCAAACACGTCGGAAAGAGAATAGCCGGGCTCGCTCTCTTGGTCGATCCGACCCTGGATGACGACGATATCCAAAAACCGCGCTACCTTGGTGTGCTCCTTCGGGGAAGCCCAACCTTTGGTGGAGTGCCAATTTCGGATCATCCTGGAGCGGCACGTACCAAGATAGAAATAACCATCGTCTACAACCATCCTGTAACCAACCCCTTCTTCGCCACGATGCTGCCGACGATTCGAGTCATCGGACGGATTCAGATGGTGAACGAGCCGTGGGAAGGTGGTGGCGCCGATCCGCCACCGGTTGTTCCGACGGCGACTCCACTGCCTCCACTCGATTCGGATGACGACGGTTGGAGTGATGTTGATGAACGTGACATCTACGGAACTTTTCCTTCCAATCCGGATACCGATGGTGATGGCTACAATGAGGGTCCAGGTGGGGATGACAATACCTCCGAGCGAGCCTTGGATCCCTGTTATCCCGATCCCGGCGCCTGTGAGACGTAGCACAGCGTCCCAAAGGAGTAGATGGTGAATATGATGAGGAAGAAAATCTTTCATCGAGATGGCGAACGAGGCCAGAACTTCGTGGAGATTGCGCTCACGTTGCCCTTACTGATCGTTCTCCTTTTAGGGATGATGGAGGTCGGTTTTCTGGTGCACAGTGTATCCACAGTGGCCACCGCCGCACGTGAAGGCGCCCGCTTTGGCGCGCGCGGCATGCACATCCCGTTGGATGAGATCGCCGATGTCACCAAGATCGCCATGGAATTGAGTCTCAATGTCGATATCGACAGCCCGGACGCCAATATCAGGATTATTGTTACCTCGGTGGATATTGATCCGGATGGAAGCTACGCCTTACAAGACACGTATGTCTTGGGAGATTTGGACGTTGCCTCCGAAGTCTGCTTCGATGATCCATGTGGAGCTGGCACCATCGATGTCGATGCGATTGCTGCTGAAAATGCCATTTTCAGCAGCGATGCTGAACGCTGTAATGAGGTTACCTACGGATGTCGCAACGACCTTGTGATCGTAGAGGTGTTTTATGCTCACGAGCTTAAGATGGCCTCTCCATTCGTCGATTTCTTCGTAGAACTGCCCGTCATCATCGATCAACAGAGTATCATGCGCGTCTTGATCCGGCGCAGTCCTTGGAGTTGATTGCTGATGCCGCTCGATCGATGCTCTATGACGAATCCGAAGGATTCAAGAAAACACGAAAGGAATATCCCATGAGAGATTGGACAAGAAAAATCATCCGTCGCTCTTCACTCGCCATCCGTTCTTTGAGAGGCGGCGGAAAAGAAGATACAGCTGATGAAGCGCGATCGATTCGCCGAGGAAAATCGCGATCGGGGCAGAGCCTCGTCATCATCACCATCGCTTTCCTGGGAATAATCGCCTTCATTGGTTTCGCCGTGGACACAGGGATCATGTACCTGCACCGAATTTGGTTGGGCCAGGCAATTGACGCCGCAGCACTTGCGGCCGGCTATGAGCTGCCCGATATCGAAGGCAGCTGCAGCCGAGCCGTCGAGTATCTGGAGGCGAACGGGTATGTTGAGAACGATGAATTTACCTATCAAATCATTTTTACAGCCGATGAAAACGCACCCGGCGGGCCGGTAGGTGAATTTGCCCTCGATTCCGATATTGACAATCTCGTGACCCCGGAGGACTGCACGACGATATCAGTGCCTTCGGAACACAATAATACGCACTATCATGTGCGCATCGCAGGTGAGTTAACCGTGCCGGTAGTGTTCATGCGCATCTTGGGTTTCGAGACCATTCAGGTCGGCACACCGGCGACGGCGAAACGAACCGCACAGTACGACGTGGCGCTCGTTCTGGATATTTCCGGGTCGATGAATTACGACAGCTGTGAATGGCTCACAGACGAACCTGAATATTCCGAGCCCTATGCATGTGAAAATATCCGCTCACCATGCGGGGATGCCTTCGGCGAGGTGGACTTCGACGGCTATACCGACATCGATGACATGATCACCGACGGGTGGGTTATCAACAGCACCGACGCCGTGGAATTCCAGCCAATCAATGGACACGACGCGGCGGGCGTCCATATCTACGAGGATCCGGCTACTGGCACAGAGGGGGAACTTAGCTGGAATTGGACCGTCGACATCCCGGAGGATGAGAATATCGCTATCTACTTCTGGGTGAAGAACGATCCTGCGTGGAAAATGGACAGTGGTGATTATGCCAGAGTTTCCTGGCGTGCCTCGCCGACGGACGGCTGGAATATCGTCATGTCGGTAAATGGCTCCATTTTTGACGACGATTGGGTACAGTATGCCGTTATTCTGGAAACGGATGAGATTGTCGATTATCTGGAAGTTCGTTGGGACGCTTATAGTACGAATAGCAACGAAGGTTTCATGCTCGACGATATCTCCTTCCGGACCTGCGGATTCAAAGAAGGACCCAATTTGCAATGGTCTTCTGGTGGATGCAGCAATCAGGCGATGACCTGTGATGACGAACAACCTGGTACACTGTTGCCAGGGCGCTCGGTGGGTTCGTACGAGACCCCCAGGGCCTATCTGCTGCAGCAGCCCATGACGGACGTAATCCGCGGAGCGGAGGCTTTCATCAACATCCTCGCCGACCGCGCCGACGAATCGGGCATGCCGCGTGAAGATCAAATTGGCCTGGCGAAGTTTAGCACAACGGCAACCCCAGTGGTCGATCTTACGATCGATTATGAAACCATCATCGAGACCATGTACTCGACCTTCTCGGCCAATGGTTACACGAATCTCGGCGGTGGTATGCGTATTGGTTTGAGCATCTTGGGAGATGGCCGCCCCAACACCACCCATTTCATGATCCTGCTGACAGACGGTGTGCTCAACACGTACGATTATCCCTTTGACGGATCGGGATACACAGGTTCTTACGGTGGAACGGCCTGTTCGCGCTGCTTGGGGTACGTCGATGCGATGATCACGGAGGCGCAGATCCAGAATGTGACCATCTTCACCATTGGATTGGGCAGTGATGTTATCAACCAGACGTTTAGTGCATACGGTGATTCGTACTACACCGGTATGAAGCTTATGGAGCGAATCGCAAGCTTGACCAACGGTCAAGCTTATTTCTCACCAACGACGGAAGAACTCGAGGAGATCTTCGAGTGGATTGCGGACTCCATTTTCGTACGCCTGACTCTCTAATCGGAGGGTAGAAATTACGCTGTTGGATCACACGCAGAACCGCAGATGACTTGGAAAAACATCGACGGACACTGCGTTGTGACTGAGAAACCAAGTCGCTGGGAACACCATATCGTGCCCAGCGACTTTTCTATCGCCAGTCGTTGCTCGCTTACATCGCTTGAGTTGGATGACAGGTGATAATTTCCGGTCTTATCACATTTCATTAAATATCCGTCGGAGCTTTTTCTTCTCGGGACCCTGCGAACGATAGATTTCGCTGCGTCGCGCCAGAGGCGCAGCAAGATGGTCTGAGATATGATTAATATTTCGGCTTGCCCAATATTCGATCTGCGACTAGGATGTCCTTGATGACCGCGATTGGACGAATTCTCCAGGACCGCAGCAAGTGGCTTATTGGCCTGTGGATCGCCACCGTGGCGTGCTACGTCGCTTGGGTGATCGCCGAGCCACTTTCGGATACGCGCCCAATTTGGTCCTTGTTGCTGACGTTCGGCTTGCGAAGTTGGACCACGGGCGCCTTGATACTTGCCTCCGTGCGTGCTAAAACGCCTGCTCGCATCCGGACCTGGCGGTTTATCTCCCTGGCGTTTGTGTGCTGGACGATCATCGATGGAATGGTCATAACCTATTGGTTCACGGATTCCGTTCTTCCAGGCGTACCCCACTGGACCGACGCAATCCGGCTTTGCGCCTATCTGGCGACGATGATCGTAACCTTCAGCTATCCTACGGCGCCCGTCGAGCGTCTGGGGCGCACACGCGATCAACTCGACATCGTTTTGGTGGGTGCCGCAGTCATGGGATTGGCCTGGCTAATATTCCTCTTGCCCCTCCTCTCCGTTCGCTTCCTCAACACGGTCGCTGTGTTTTGGCGATCGTTGTTTCCGATCTTCGATCTCTTGTTGTTTGTCTATTTCGCGCGATTGTATCTCTTGGCGGAAGCAGAAATCGATCGTAAGACACTTGCCTCCTTGACGATGGCGACATTATTTTTCGGAATTTCCGATTTAGTATTCGGCGTGCTTTCGCTGCAAGACAGGTACACACCCGGCAGTCTGGTCGAGGTCGGTTGGATGGTCGGCAGCGGCCTTTACTACATCGCTGCATTTTATACAATTCGTACTTCCACGGCTCGAACAAAGTCGGGTGAGGCTCAACACAAGCTCAGTCATCGGATAGGGAGATTGATGCCGATCGGTCTAACGGGTATGGTGATCGGGTATTTGCTGCTGGATTGGTGGATGGGAGGCCAGATCGAACTTGTTGGTGTAGCTCTGGTAGTACTGTTGGGAGCCTTGTTTGTGGCGCGGCAGGGTGTGATCGCGGGGCAGATGGAATTCCTGCAGTATGCCTCGTTGGTCACGAATTCAGTCGACATGGCTTTTGTGTGCGATCTCGAGGGTATATTGCTGCTCGTCAATCCGGCACTGCTGCGCGGCCTCGGCCTGGAAACCGGGGAGTGGAAGGCCCGGAAAATGCAAGACGTGGTCCGCAACATATCTCGCTGGGAGCGTGTGGTGGAGGATGCTCGGGATAACGGTTGGTCGGGAGAACTCACATTTCGGCGGGCAGACGGTTCTACTTTCCCTGTGGCACTGGCCTTACGCCCGATCGAAGATGAACGTAAATCTCAAGTGCTGCTGGCGGGTACGGCACATGATCTGACACAGGTCAAAGAGCGTGAGAACGCGTTGCATGACGCATTACGCCAAGTGGCTGCTGCGCGCGAGGAACTCGAAGGACTCAATCTTGCCCTCGAAGAAAAAGTGGAGCATCGTACGCAGGAGTTAGAACAGACGGTAAAGGACCTTGCGCGTCTGAATCAAGAATTGCAGGAACTGGACACGTTGAAGACCGAATTCGTGGCGCTGGTTTCCCACGAGTTGCGCGCGCCGCTCACCAACATCAGCGCAGGTATCGAGCTGATCCTCAGCGAGCAGCCCAGGGCGAATTCCAAAACCGCAGTTTCACTCGAGTTGGTTCAGGCGGAGATCGAGAGATTATCCAACTTGGTGGATACAATTCTCGACATTTCTTCCCTCGAAGCGGGGCGCTTTCCTCTTCATTTAGATGACGTTGCTTTGCGTGAGGTCGCCGAACGAGTCTGTACTCGCTTTGCGGAAGGCGATCAGGCAGGCCGACTCGAAGTGTGCATAGCTGATGATCTCCCTCATGCTCTCGCAGACGAACATGCGCTGGAGAGTATTTTTCAGCATCTCCTGGATAACGCGCTGAAGTACGCTTTGGAAGGAGAAATTGTCCTCGAAGGGTGGGCGGACGAGAATCGCCTGTGGGTCGCCGTCGATGACGGCGGTATAGGAATTCCGGAGCACGAGCGCGAACGCATATTCGATATGTTCCATCGTCTCGACACGCGCGACGATCGAGACGTTTATGGCTATGGTTTAGGATTGTCGATGGTGAAGCGTTTGCTCGAAGCGATGCAGGGTGGAATCCGAGTGGAGCAGAGCCAACGTGGTGGGGCACGTTTCGTATTTTGGCTGCCTGTACATACGGAAGTCGAAGAGTTATGAGCCGCTTTCCTTTGCCATTATGGAGAATTATTAAGGTGAAGATTGCATCGTTCGAGTGGCGAACGGGTTGGTGATCGACTATAGTTGGACGCGATTCGTGGAGGTTGGATTTGTCTTTCAAGCTCTTGGTGGTAGATGACGATCGTACCTTACTGCGTTTCCTCGGGGAGTATCTCGAGCGAGAGCGTTATGCCGTGATCACCGCCGATCGAGGTTCGAAAGCTCTGCGCGCCTTCTATCAAGAAAAACCGGATCTCGTTATTCTCGATGTGATGATGCCCGGTATGGATGGATGGGAAGTGTGCGCCCGCATCCGAGAAATGGCGGATACACCGATTATTTTTCTGACGGCCAAAACAGCAGAAACGGATAAATTGCGAGGCTTTCGTTTGGGTGTTGATGATTACATTACCAAGCCCTTTAGTCTCCCTGAAATCGTAGCAAGAGTGTCCGCTGTCCTGGCGCGGGCGCATTCCGCCCGGCCCGAAGAGCCGAGTATATATCGGGTGGGGGATTTGGCGATCGATTTGCGCAAGCGGCAAGCGCAAATCAATGAAGCGCCGATCGAACTTACACCGACTGAATTCCGACTGCTCGCTGCATTGGCGAAACGTACGGGCGAGGCGGTTTCCCAGACAGAGCTCGTCGCCGAAGTCTGGGGGTCGGAACGGCGTGGGGGTGGAAATGCATTGCGCCGATATATTTCGATGCTCCGCGAGAAAATAGAATCGGATGCAAGCCAACCCGAGCGCCTCGTCACCGTGCGCGGCTTTGGATATCGCCTCGAGCCGTAACGCTTGATCGTTCCCCGAAACGTAAATTTACACATCGAACGGCATTCATTTCGACCCGTCTGTTTAGCGTTCGGCAAGCGCCTCGCGGGCATAGGACGAAGGTCACATGCATTGGTGTAGGTAGATTGCAAGGTAGATCAGAAGGAGTATCCATTATCATAAATACGAGATTTTGAGGGTGTGAAGTTCACCATCCGTTGGTATATTTTTTGGGGTAGGTGTTGAAGAGATGCAACCCGAAATTGAGAATATTTCCTCTACGGCGGTTGCGGATGCAGAGTCAATTGTCCGAATTTTAATCGCCGATGACGATAAAGACTTCCGCAGCATTCTTGTCCGACGAGCGCAACAAATGGGCTTTGAAGAGACCGAAGCCGAAGATGGTGAGCAAGCAATTGCAGCATTGAAGACCGAATCGTTCGATCTGATGCTGCTTGACTTGTGGATGCCCAAATGTTCCGGCCTGGAGGTGTTTCAAGCAGCGCAGGATATCGATCCTGATCTTCAAGCCATTGTATTAACGGGCAGCGCTACATTAGAAACGGCCGTGGAAGCCCTGCGATGCGGGGTCTACGATTACCTTACCAAACCTCTCGATTCGCTCGCTGAACTCGAACTGGCGATTAATCGAGCACTTGCACATCGTCGCTTGCTGCTAGAGAACGCCCGCTTGTTCGCTGAAGTCCAACGACTGGCGATCACTGATCCTCTGACGGGATTGTATAATCGTCGAAAGCTGGATGAGATGTTGACGATTGAAGTCGAAAGAGCTCATCGCTACAACCGTCCACTTTCATTAATCATGCTTGATTTGGACGGCATGAAATCGCTCAACGACAAGTACGGCCATCCAGCGGGGGATGAAGCGCTCAAACTGGTCGCCGATAAGATCCGCAAGCAAATTCGTTCTGTCGATCTCCCGACGCGCTACGGCGGAGACGAGTTCGTCATTCTCCTCCCGGAAGCGGAGCTGGAAGCAGCGCGCAGTGTTGCCAAACGAATTTGCGCCAAAATCACCGCTACGAGTTTCCATGGTGAGTATTTATCGGTGAGTGTGGGCGTTGCACAATGGTCGACCGATTTCCCGAAAGCAATGCAGTTCCTCCAAGTGGCCGATCAAGCGATGTACCAGGCGAAGAGGGCGGGCGGAAGACGGCTGTTTGTGCTTTCACCTTAACAACAGGATATTGGTCCTATTAGGAAGAAGTACCTGCCTATCGACAACGACGGTCATGTTACCCTCGATGCAGCGAATGCATGATTGTCGAGGAAAATCGCTTTGGTTTGGCGCTGTGGGGGTGCCCTTAGCGAGTATCGAACAATCGAAGTTGGCGAACGATTTATCCAGAGGGATGGACACTTCGCGATGGCGGCAGGAAAATCGCGGAACGATCGCGCCATATGCGACCGCAAGAAAATGAATCGCAATCCCGAAATGTGGGAGGACCGATGAATGCAATACGTGAAAACCTGCTAAAACACACTGAAGGTCCGAGCGAAGATCAATCCAGCGCGCGCTCGTTGGCGAAGTGGTTTCTCCATTTCGTTTCAGGGCTGCGGGCGAAGTTGATCGTTCCTTATGTGCTGCTTACCTTGGTGATTGCCATGGTAGGCGTGTATGTGGTGACGCGCTTGGTGACCTCTTCGATTCGCGAGCGTTTCGTCAATCAGGCTTTCGAAGCCAGCCGCGTGGCTGCCGACGGCATCGTGCGTAAAGAAAGAGAGCATCTAGAAAACCTTCGCTTGATGGCCTACACCGCGGGTGTGCCCCAGGCAGCTCTCGATCGGAACGCGGAAATTCTTGAGTCGCTTCTCCTGCCTTTGGTGTTGAACAATGGCGTCGAGGCGCTGACCGTGATCGATCTTGCAGGTACGGAAATTTTGACAATGGCCATCGATCCCTCGACGGGAATCTACCGAGAATCGAGTGGCGGCGATTTTTCGGCGTACAACTTGGTCGCACGTGTGCTCACCACTCAGGTCGATTCGCTGGGGGATAAGTACGTCGATATTCTCGTGACAACCTACGGCGCCTATTTGTTCACGAGCACGCCGGTTCGTACGGAAGACGGCGAATTGACCGGAGCCTTGCTCATCGGTTCTCGGCTCGAATCACTCATCGATGATATCAAGAACCAGGCTTTGGCGGATGTGGTGGTTTTAAATCAGGATGGAGATTTGATCTCCACGACGTTCGTCCTTCCGGATGAGGGAGCGCAAGTGCTTGAAGTCGATCCGGACATCTTCACCGATGACCAAACCGCCGTCACACAGGATATCGAATTGTACGGCCGGGATTACCAAACAGTAGTCGCGCCCCTGATAATTCGTCAACAGGAAATGGGAATCCTTTCGGTCGTGTTGCCGAGCAACTACATCGTATCTACCATGGCAACCAGCCGCAATATATTCAGCATTATCTTCTCTCTGGGCACCGTGGCAACGATCATCGTCGGGTATACCCTCGCGCAGAGCATCGCCTCACCCATCCTGCGTTTGCGCAATATTTCCCAGGCCGTTGCTTCTGGAGATCTGAATCAATCTACCGGGTTGAAGAGCTCGGATGAAATTGGGGAACTTGCCAGTGCGTTCGACACGATGACGCATCGCCTGCGCGAACGCACGGCAGAAGCAGCACGATTGTATACCGAGACGGTCAAACGCAATGAGGAATTGGCCGACGCCAACGCCCGCTTGCAAAGCGCGCAGGCTCAATTGGTCCAATCTGAAAAACTGGCCTCCGTTGGGCAGCTGACGGCGGGCATCGTGCACGATGTCAAGAATCCCCTGGCGGTCATAAAAGGCCTGGCGGAGGAGTTGCAGGAAGAAGTCGGTCTGGATCCGTCCACTCGGGATCAACTCAAAACCATCCGGCAGAGCGCCTCGCGCGCCAGCACCATCGTGGGTGACTTGCTGAAGTTCGCCCGCCAGTCAACTCCCGAAATGGAAACTCGGGACGTTCGTGAGACTGTCGAATCGTCGATGCGTTTGACGGAATATCTGGTACGGAAGGCAGGCGTGGATTCCCATTTGGACCTGCCCGATGAACCCGTGATGGTGACGTACGATGCGACGCAAATCGAACAGGTGTTGATCAACTTGATCACCAACGCCGTCCAGGCCATGCCGAACGGTGGGAAATTACGCCTCAGTCTCGGCCAAGCGGAAGAGGCGGTCGCTATCGCCCTGCAAGACTCGGGCATCGGTATTCCTCGCGAGAATCTCTCGCGCATCTTCGATCCCTTCTTCACGACGAAGCCGGAAGGGCAGGGAACTGGACTGGGACTATCCGTGAGTTTCGGGATTGTCGCCCGCCACGGTGGACGAATCGAAGTGGATAGCAAAATGGGCCAGGGCACGACCTTTACTGTGCTGCTGCCGCGAACGCAAAAAGTTAAGGTGTAAGGGAGCATGGTGGAAGACGTTGTAGCACAGCAGGAAGATAAGCGTAAGGAGAAGCGCAACGAGTTGGCGCAGTGGCTGCTGCTCGTTCCGTTTATACTTCTGCTTCTATTTGGCTGCGGAACGTGTGGGATGATGCGCGGCCAAACTGCACATGCCGATACGCGCTCCCAGATGGACGCGGATTACAGTCCGTGGCCTTTCGTGGTGCTGCAGCCGGTCAATCCTGCAATCATTGAGGAAATCCGTCGGGACGCCGAATACTACCCCGGGCCGGGCAGTGAGTCCGGAGGACCCATCGTAGAGCCTGGGGATTTCTGGGCAACAGCTACGCCGACAGCCGATGCGACTCTGACGGACACACCGACACCGACCGAACTGGCGAGCGCTACGGCCTCGTCGACTTTTACTGCCACGAGTTCACCGACCTCGACCGCAACGGCTACGGATACCGGCACGCCAGAAGCGACGAGCATACCATCTGCGACGCCATCGTCCACGAACACCCCAACCGAGACGTCCACGCCTTGGCCGCCACCACCAGTTCCACCGTCCGGACCGCCTCCGAATACGTATTGGTTTTATGATGACGTCACACCCTTCAGCTACATGATGTATTCCAGTATTCCCAACGGCAATTATCGCAGCGGATCGAGCGCGACGTTCTATTCGCCTCAATTCTCGGGCGGCCAACGCCTCCTGGCGGGAACGACCACCGTGCGTTTCTATGCCTACAATCCTTCCTCCAGCGCAGTCAGTCTTTCGGTCGAGCTGCGGGCGGGATCGACGGTGCTCGGATCTTCTTCCTTTGCATTGCCCGCGAACGTTACTTCGGCCTATTTCTTCTCTGCCTCGATTAGTACACTCGAGCACGATTTCGTCGGCGGCCAGCGTTTGATCCTGCGCTTGAGCAGCGGATCTCCGGGTACGTTATTCTGGGACGGAGATTATCACTATTCCGGAGTACAGATTCCGGCCATCGTCAGCGTGCCTACGCCGACGTCGACCAGAACGTCGACAGCGACCAGTACGGCGACGATCACAAATACACCCACGATCACAAACACACCTGCGCCGACGAACACGACGGCTCCACCGCCAGCGACGGCCACCAACACGCCGGTACCGAGCGATACGCCCGGTCCAACCTCCACGTCCACGGATACGGCGACGCCGACCGACACGCCGCTCGCCAGCGATACTCCGACGCCCACCTCTACGATGACGGATACGCCTGTCGCGACATCGACACCGACGAATACGGCGACATCAACGGAGACGCCCGCGGCCACGGATACGCCGACGCCCACGTCGACCGATACACCGACGCCCACATCCACGGAAACGCCAACCCCAGCGTCGACCGATACACCGACGCCCACGTCGACCGATACACCGACGCCCACGTCGACGGATACTCCGACGCCCACATCGACGGAAACGCCAACCCCAACGTCGACCGATACTCCGACGCCCACGTCGACCGATACTCCGACGCCCACGTCGACCGATACTCCGACGCCCACGTCGACCGATACTCCGACGCCCACGTCGACGGATACACCGACGCCCACATCCACGGATACGCCGACGCCCACATCCACGGATACTCCGACGCCCACGTCGACCGATACTCCGACGCCCACGTCGACCGAAACACCGACGCCCACATCGACGGAAACGCCAACCCCAACGTCGACGGATACACCGACGCCCACATCAACCGAAACGCCGACGGCCACATCGACCGAGACGCCAACCCCGACGTTGACTGAAACGCCGACACCGACGTCTACATCGACCAATACGCCGACACCGACAGCGACAAATACGCCCACAGGTTGTAGTGGAGAAATCCTCATGGTTGTAGGGGATCTGGTTTTGAACTCCGGTGACACCGCCGTCCGAAGCCGTTTGGAGGGGTATGGCTACACAGTCGTTGTGGCGCTCGACAGTGCTTCCGCTGCTTCTGACGCCACCGGCAGAGATCTGGTAATCATTTCCTCGACAGCGGCATCCGCCGACGTGAACAGCAAGTTCCGAGACGTCACAGTACCGGTGATCGTATACGAACCCTGGATTTTCGACGATATGGGCATGACCGGTCCGACCGAGTGGGCGGATTACAGTTGGATTGCCGATCAAACGCAAATTGACATCATCGATCCGGGTCATCCATTAGCGGCTGGGCTGACTGGTACAGTAACCGTTTCGAATGTAGCAGACGTCGTTACACTGGGTGTCCCCAATACCAATGCCGCTCGCGTTGCAACACAAGCCGGGGATTCCGGTTGGTTCACCATATTTGCCTACGAAACCGGTGCTTCGATGGTCGGCATGACCGCACCGGCGAGGCGCGTGGGCTATTTCTTGAACGACACCATGCCTGACACGCTGACTGAAGACGGCAGGGCATTATTTGACGCAGCTGTGAACTGGGCACTGAACTCCTGTGCGCTACCGGCTCCGACTTGGTGGGACTGCGATTGGGATTATCGCATTCAACTCACCTTCGACAATCAGACGCGATCTGAGAACCTGGATAACTTCCCCGTGCTGGTGACGCTGAACAGCGGGCGCATTGACTACGGTCAGACGCAGGATCTGGGGCAGGACATACGTTTCGTCGACAGCGACGGAGTAACCGTGCTGGCGCACGAAATCGAGGAATGGAACGAAAGCGGAGACTCTTACGTGTGGGTCAACGTCACGCGCATCGACGGCAGCTCGAACACGGATTACATCTGGATGTACTACGGGAACAACGCTGTCGGAGACAGTCAGGACGCCGACAACACCTGGGTGAATTATCGCGGCGTATGGCATCTGGATGAGGATCAGTTTGGAATCGGAAACGCTGGTTTATACCAGGATTCCACATCCAACAACTTCGATGGCAATGATCAGATCTCCGCCGCAGGGCAAGATGGCCAGATCGCCGGTGGGCAGGAATTCGACGGCGCGGATGATTATATCTATTTGGGCACAACCAACATCGTCGATGGTACGGGTGCATTTACCTTTACGGCCTGGCTAAATCTCGATACGTTGCCTGGTTTGAACAATCACTATGGCATTTTCAGCCGCTATCCGGGAGCGGATAACGGGTCCTTCCGGGTTATGGCAGGACAATGGGGGGCTGCGAATGATTCGCACTTGGATATCTCGACCAACGATGGGGCCTGGCACGACATGATTGCGAATACGCAAAGTTCCACAGGCACATGGACGTATCTGGCTGCAGTATATGATGGCGCCGGCATCGTGAATTTCTATTTTGACGGCAATCCTGACGGCTCCGTTCCGTTCACAGAACCGAGTGTGATTGCCGGTGCGGGTCAATACATCGGGGCGGGAGCCCCCGGGATTTTCCGTCTGGATGGATTCATTGATGAACTGCGCCTCTCCTCCATCACCCGCTCCGCCGATTGGATCGAGGCGCAGTACGAATCGATGAGCGACACCTTCATTACCTACGGCGTTGAAGAACCGTCGACGGTGGCGGGATGCTGACGACTGATATTTTTTCCGGTGGAGACGATTGGGCTTACCAGGTCGACGTTCAATCCGATGGAGCCATTGTCGTCGCAGGAATTGGAACGAACGCTAACACCTATATTGCCGTCGTAGGCTACAACACGGACGGTTCGCTCGACACTACATTTGACGGTGATGGCATCGTGACTACCGATGTGGTGGCCGGCGATGATGAGCCGCGCGCGGTCACTATCCAATGATTCTTTTGCACGTGATGGTATGAAATTCAGCGAGCAGGAACGGAACAATGATTGAAATCAAAGCTTTGGTCGCCGATGATAATCCGCAAATGCAAGACATCATGGTGCGCCGCCTGCAGAAAGCGGGCCTCGATCCGGATCGCGCCAATGATGGACAGATGGCCTTGGAGCTCATCGAGCACAACGATTACGACTTGATCGTTACCGACATTTATATGCCCGGCGCGACAGGTTTGGCTTTGCTGCGACGAGCGAAGGAGAAGGATGCATACTGCCAGGTCATTGTCGTGACGGCTGCAGCGACTTTGGATAACGCCGTGGAGGCATTAAACAAGGGCGCCTTTGGCTACATGACAAAGCCCTTCGACCACATCAGCGTCTTTAATAATATGATTGCCAGGGCGCTGGAATTTCGCAAACTTATCCTGGCCAACCAGCGAATGGTGGCATCGCAGCGCAAGCGTGGGGACTTGCTTGAAGAGGAAGTAACGCAGCGAGTGCAGCAATTACGCCAACGCCACAAGGAACTCATGGATTTGCTCGGTGCCTTACCGGATGGCGTAATCGTTGTTGGGGAGGATGGTCGCGTTAAGCTCCGCAGCCCGGTGGCTGAAAAGTGGTTGACGATTGAACTGAATTCTGTGAATCAACCTATTCGAGACTTTATCGTCAAGGCTCATGCAGCCGGCGGTTCGTGGGAAACGCAAGTACATCTTGGCGATCATATCCTCAACTTAAGAACGGTGGAGCTGCCGGTCGTTGAGCAGCAGAAACGCCGAGTGGTCATTATTCGAGAGATCGGTTCACAAGATGTCCATTTCGATCCCGGTTTGGCTGACCCTCTGGCGAAAATCCGTCGGAGTATCGATTGGCTCGAGAAAAATCAACAGCGAAATGATCTTTCCAGTTCTCTGGAATTCTTGCGACTTCAGCTGTCGGAAATCGAGCATCTCGCACAACTGTCTGCTGATCCCGAGGGATCGAGACCAGAAGCGCAAGTTGCGCCTTCAGACGAGGGGGGAAACGAGTCCGTGGAGACCCTCCCGGACGACGCCCTCAAGAACGTTTCACCCCCGGTCGATCACCGACCTGGTGGGAATGGCCGAACGAAGAGTGGCAAATTAATCGACGCTCCCAAAGTGGAACCGGCCGCAGAAGCCGCAATCCCGTCGACGGATGCCACTTCTGAGAGTGTGTCCAGCAGAATGGCAGAACCTGAACCTGGTTCGGACTCCGATACTTTCGCAACGAAGCTCTTTTCCGAGGAAGAGATTGAATCGGTATACGAAGGGAAACCAGAGATCGACCCGATAGAGAAAGAGAAAGCGTTCGAGAAACTGATCTCCATGCTTGAAGGCGGCGCGTGTGTTGGAGTGAGCGAACGACTGGAACCAGAGAACAGCGTCGTCGTGGATACGGGGAAAATCACGCGTGGGCGGGTGTCCCCCAACGCTGGTCCGAACGAAAAACCTTGGCCGCCGCTTCCGCCGTCCAAAGAAACGTGATTCGAGGTTTCGAATAATAAACTTCCCGGGTGCTTGGTGCTCCCGGGAAGTTTGCTTTAACCTAGGCTGTGGCTCGATCTTTTCGGCGAAACCACCAGCGCCATTCTCGATTCTCCCAAACCACGAGAATCGGAGCTGCATTAAAGATCGAGGAGTAAGTTCCACTAAATACACCGATCAGCAGTATGGTGACGAAGTGCCGCGTGGTCACGCCCCCGAAAAGCAGTAACGCCAAGAGCGTTAGCATCACCGTAAGCTGGGTGTTGATCGAACGGTCCAGCGTTTGGACGATGGAGTGATTTACCAAAAGTTCGAAGTCAAGACTGCGGTGTGTGCGCTGATTTTCACGGATACGATCGAAGACGACGATCGAATCGTGAACCGAAAATCCAATGACCGTAAGCAGTGCCGTCAGGAAGAGTGCATCCACTTCCCAACCAAGAAAATGGCCCAGGATTGCCTCCATCCCGATAACTACGGCGACATCATGGAGCATGGCGATGATGGCGGAGATTCCAAAGCGCCTCGCGTTGGGCACACCGCGAAATGCGTAGGTGATGTACAAGAGGATGAAGATCGCAGCGAAAGCGATTGCACCGGCTGCCTGTTGCGCAACTTCGATTCCAATCGAAGGTCCGACCGAATCGAAGCGAAGTAAGGTGATCGGGCCTTCGAACCGTGACGCCATCTCATCCATGATCAAGGCTTTGGTGTTATCGTCAATGAGCTTGCTGCGAACGATGATGTCCGTCGTGCCGGCGCTTTGCGCAAGCGGATCGAGAATTCCGAGCTCGTCGAAGAGGCCGACGATTTCAGCAGGAGCAGGTCGAGAGCCGGATTCGAATCGCACTTCCAAGATGCTTCCTCCTGTAAAGTCGATCGCCAGGGGCAGTCCCCAGATGAGAAGGGCGATGACGCCAGGGACGATGACGATTAAGGAGAGTGCGAAATACCAGTAGCGTTTGCCGACGATGTTCAACATTGTGTGGCTCCTAAACTCCGAACCAACGCGGGTGTTCCGCGAAGCGTATGTTATCCAGGACGATGTGCAAGAAGGTCCGCGTGACAGTGATCGCGGTGAATAGGCTGACCAAAACACCCAACGCCAGCGTGATGGAAAAACCCTTCACGATGCTGGCGCCGAAGGTATTGCCAAACCAGTACAGAATCAGGCAGGTGATCAGCGTGGAAATATTTGAGTCTCGGATTGAAGGCCAGGCGCGCGAAAACCCGAGATCGATGGCCGTACGCAGACTGCGACCGCTGCGCAGCTCTTCCTTCAACCGTTCGAAAATGAGCACGTTGGCGTCCACAGCTACGCCGATTGAAAGAACGAATCCTGCGATACCGGGCAGCGTGAGTGTGACGGGTATGGCTTTGAAGAGGGCGAATGTGATCGTGGCGTAGCACAAAAGCGCCAGATCGGCTAAAAACCCGGGAAGCCGGTAATACAAAATCATGAAAGCCATTACCACGCCGAGCCCCACGAGACCCGCAACCGTGCTCTTCTGAAGCGAGTCCTGACCGAGAGTCGGACCGACGGTTTTATTCTCGACGACTTTCAGCGGAATGGGAAGGGAGCCGTAGCGAAGTTGAACGGCCAGATTGTTTGCCTCGTCCAAGGTGAAATTCCCGCTGATGGATGCATTGCCCTCCGGAATGGCTTGTGTGATCCGAGGATACGAAATGAGCTGTTTATCCAAGACGATCCCCAGGATTTCACCGATGTGTGTTGCGGTGTAGTCAGCGAAAATCTTTGCGCCTTCATCGGTAAATGCCAATCCAACGGAAATGCTGCCAACCTGGTCTCTGGATACACCGGCGTTTTCCAACTCGGCGCCGGTGAGAACGGTGTGGTAGATTTTTTCCTCGGCCAAATCAACGGTCTCCCCGCCGCTCGGTGTTGGCTGCGCAGCATCTTCCGAAGCAGTGGGGGTTGCATTTTCTTCGGTTGGTGTGGGCTGCGCCGCATCATCCGCCGGGGTAGGCGTTGCGGTTTCGTCTGCTGCTGGTTCCGTTACGTCCAACCCGAAATCGGTTTTTAGGCGTTGACCTGGGGCGAGTGTGTAAACGTCTTCGATGTTCATCTCGATGAATTCCAGCAGACCGGTCTCTTTAATCGTTGCGACGGCTTCCTCCGGATCCCCGATCCCGGGCAGCTCTACCAGGATACGTCGCGTACCAGCGACCTGAACAATGGGTTCGGTCACACCAAGCGCATTCACCCGTTTCTCGATGATCGATGCCGCGGTATCAAGCTGATCCGCTTGGATCTCCGTCGTTTGCGGAAGATCCGCTTCAAGCAGCACACGTAACCCGCCCTGCAAATCCAAACCCTGCACGACTTTGAAATCTTTTTCCCAGGATGCTATATGGATTCCCGGATTTTCTGGAAGCAGGATCCACGCCGCAGCGGCGATAATGAGTAGAATGAAAACGAAGCGTCTGTAGTAACTCTTGAACATCGAAGTGGTTTCCTCCTGCGCTCATGAAAAACCAGCCGCTCCTGTCTCGGAGAGCTGGTAAGACAGCCTGATTATAATGCCTCCCGTACCGGAATAACAAGTTGTTCACGAAGTTGTTTATGCTCGATTTGCATCCAGCGGAATTTTATATTGGGCTTCAGGTGGTTGAAACATTAGCTTTGCTTGCGAAGACCGATAGGAATGAGCGGAATTGCATTCGAGTTTCATTCACTCTTGATGCCGATATCCCGCAGTGCTTGCAGAGCTCGCTGCAGTACTTCGTCCGGAATCAATTCATCCGTATCGATGTAGACGTGACAATTCGCATGGGCGTGCTGCAGCCTTCGTTTTTGTTCCGCATACTCTTCTGGCGTCCATGCCAAAGATTTACGCCGCGTGCACACCGGATAGGACGCATCCAGATAAATGAGTACCGTGGGTTTGGTGAGAACTTCCCACATGTTGGCCACATACGAATGCTCTTGCGCGATTTGACGCGCGGCAAGATGCTTGGCTTTTAGGGAAGTCGCCAGCGTGGTCTTTCCTGACGCGCAAGGACCCACAATGGCGATCGTCGTACGATCGTGATTTTTACTCATCTCGTCCCGATCTTCGACTTACTTCAACGGCATGCGGGCGTAGAGATAGCGTACCTCATTCTCATCGTAGGGCAGGATGCACAACACGAGCACACTGATATCGTCCCCGGGACGACCTTCATCGAGTTCCAGGGCCTGGTTCAAGAGGTACGACGCCCATTCTTGTGGATTTGGCTGACCCGCCTCGAGGAGTTCGTGGACACATTGCGTGACGTCCAGGCGCTGGCCTTTGCGTTCACCGGCGTACATCAGTCCATCGGTATACACAATCGCTGCCAAGCCCTCGCAAAGGGGGTATTCGTGGATGGAGGGGCGGATAGCCTTCCGGATTCCGACCGGTTCGACGGGATCGTCGATTTCCTGGATTTCTTTATCCCGAATCAAAATCACCGGTGCGTGGTTGTTACGCACGATGACGAGAGTCTGGCTGAGTAGATCGACAGACAGGATGTTCAGCGTCGCCATCACTTTGCCGCCCCGGTAGGTATACAGATAATCCGAGGCGGCTCGGGCGACGGCGCCATCACGAACACCATCGGCGAGCAAACTGATCGCTTTTCGAGCCACAATGTTGGATATCGCCTTCGCTGATTTTCCTGATCTTTGGCCGTCCACCAAGACAAAGGACAATCCGCCGCTCGGGCGTTCTACCATTTCAAGCGTGTCGCCGCTTTCGGAGGTTGCGTATTTCCCGATCTTCGCGGCTGCAAATTGTGCTTGCATGGGCTAGATTGTACTTCTCACGCCAGGTGTTGTCCAACTTGTAAGGGAATCGCAAGGTGACTTGCTCTCGAATTGGGATATTGTTAGCATGATACCTGCAGGGGGAAGTCGTGTGGCGCACGATCTATGCAGGAGGCGCTTTTGGGGCATTATGGAAAATAATGCGATTCACTTACCGTCAGCCATGGTGCAGGCGATCAGTCTTGTTGCAGATATGGTTGGCGATACGAACTATTCCGTTGTGTCGGAATATCCTGCTCATTTGCCGGCGATCGAAGGAGACGAAGATCGCCTGGTTCAGGTTATTGCCAGCCTCGTAGCACACATCGTGCAGACGACGCCGCACGACGAAGTGCGTGTGCGCGCAGAATTTGTTTCGGCCGGCGATCAGCTCAATGCATTCGGCCTCTCGGACGAAAAAACGCGCGATCTTCAGAGCCGTGCCCCCTGGATCATCGTTACCGTTAGCAACGTCAGTCCGGAAATCTCTTTGCCGATCATGGAAATCCCTGCTGAGGGAAAAGAACGAGTTCAGGATCACGCTGCAAGTGTATTCCAACTATCCCAATGTAAAAGAATCGTTGCTGCTTTTGGGGGGCATTTATGGCTTTTCGGAGACGCAGAACAGGGCAAACGCTTGCATCTGGCGTTGCCTTTGCGAGCAACTCAGGTAAGAGATGCCGATGTGTCACCTTTACGGCGCATCGTGGAAGATCGTCTTCCCGAGGGGGACGAATCCAGGAACACGATTCTCGTATTGGTGGAAGAGCCCATAATCCAGGACTTACTGGTCAACGAACTCGAAACCGCAGGATACCAAATCATCGAGGCGTCGAGTGCCGGGGATGTACTTCCGCTGGCACGAGAGCGTCATCCGGATTTGATCCTGCTTGATTTGCTTGCCCGCGATCCAACGGCGATGGACATCGCCATGGTAATAAAGCACGACAGTATGGCCCAAAGCATCCCGCTGATCTTTTTGACCACAACAAGCGATCCGAACGGGAGTATACACTTGGGCGCGGCGAATTTCCTCGTTCGACCCGTTGGCACAGGTGCGCTATTGGCTACCGTACGTGCAGTCCTGCACTCGGGATTCAAGCCGGCCACTCGTGTCCTCATAGTCGAGGCGAATGAAGCCACGCGGGAGAACATGGTGATGATGATCCAGGCACACGGGCATCGTGTGACCGTTGCAACCGGCCCGGAAGAGGCGTTGGCACTCGCCGAACGCGTCGAACCCGGCCTCGTGCTCGTGAACGTCCAATTAGCTCAAGATCGTGATTATTGGCTGCTGCGCGGTCTGCGCCAGCTATCCCAGGACAGCACGATTTTCGTTCTCGCCGATGTACTCAGCGACGAGGAAGGCAGAGCCGCGATGAGTCGGGGTGCATCAGGTTACGGTGACACCGGCAAGCTCTCCGACATACTCGATCTCGTCGGCGGGGACGACGAAGAATAAAAGGCACAAATCCGAGACCATTTCGGTTTCCCGCTACACCCCATCTCCTTGCTTGTATGCAGATATGCATTGAATTCAAAGCAACAGCGTTGACATGTCGCACATGTCCTCTCAAACGTGCCGGTATATTGATGCCCAGGGTTGAAATCTTGTTGGGGTTAGAATACGTCCACAGTCGTCCCGTGGCCCGCTTTTAACATTTCATCGGCTTCGATCACCGGAGTCGACCATCGAAAGAGCCACTTCGCTTCCTCAGAGCGCATATTAATGCAGCCGTGACTTTTGGGACGGCCAAAATCGGTGTGCCAATATGTGCCATGGAACGCCACGCCCGTGTGGTGGAAGAAGGAAACCCAGGGGACTCCGGGAAGCTCGTAGGCTTCCAGACTCGGTGTGAGATGGCCGTCGCCCATGTGGCGGAGCGGCGTTTTTTTGGTGATGTAGAACCTTCCCTGTGGTGTGGCTGTGGGGATTCCGTTGGGCCCGGGTTCACGACTGGGGATTCCACTCGAAATGCGTGTGCGAAATATAAGTTCGTCCTTTTCGTAGGCGCGTAATTCCTGATGGGCCAGAGAGACCTCGAGGCGTTTTTCATGTGGCTCTAGATGTGGGGAAATCGGTTCCAGTTCTTGCGCCTCGACGAAGCGCAGATGTTCGGCACGCGTATAGTAGCGGAACTTTAGGAGATCGTCGAGCAGGCAATACCACATTCTCCCGTCGCTGCCCTTTTCGACTGCAATGACCCATGCTGTGGATTGGTAATACAGGCGGTAAAGCGGATCGGATTGGGGATCGGGTTCACGGTAGGCGCGCGTGAACGGCACACAAACTTCGAAGAGGGCGCCATTTTCGGGCACTGCTTCGACGGGCTGTGCTGGTTTCCACCTTACGCATTGGATTTGACCGGAATGGATGAATCCATCAGATATTTGATACCAAATCGGATTGTAGACGGGGCCGTCATCTGAACGGATGCGTTCAATCAACGTCAACAATGTGTCGCGCTTGATGTAGGCAAGGCGGGTTGCCTCGAAGGCGGGGTCGCTGTAGAGTCCGATCGAGCTAACGGTCACGCGCCCCAGGCCAACCGATCCGGTGGATTCGATCGGGAGAGGTGGCTTGAAGATCATCCCGCCCGCTGTCAATGCGGTGAGTTTGACGAAGCTCCGTCGATTCAATCTTTGCGACATGTTCAAATTGTACTAATTTTGTCTAGAAATAACAACGCGAGGTTCACTTATCTTCTCTCCTTTCGTCACCAGAGCGTGCCGGGGAGTTTTTGGAGGGAACATGCATCGCCTTTTTCCCATAAGCACAAGCCTGGCATGGTATAATGCCCCGCATTCAGAAATCTTACAGTCATGACCTACGACGTGCGGATGACCGGCCAGCAGGAAAGCTGGACCAACCCGATGAGGATCCAATCAGGAAATCAGCTTGCGTGACGTACGTTCTTTCATCGCCATTAGCCTACCTGAAATTATCGTTAAGCGATTAGCTCAGCAGATTGAAAGCATCAAGGACGCCATACCGCATGGCGTGATCCGATGGGTACGAGCAGAAAACATCCACCTGACATTGAAATACCTGGGGGACGTTCCTACGAACGCGCTCACCGAAATAACCAAATCCATAAATCAACTCGCCTCACGTCATGCTGCCTTTGCATTCGAAGTCGTGTCCTTCGGTTGTTTTCCAAACTTGAAATCTCCTCGCACGTTATGGATCGATATCCGAGAACCCAGCGGTGCACTGTTGCATCTACAATCCGATCTCGAGGATGTAGTTGCTGATCTTGGTTTTCCACGTGAGCGGCGCAGATTCCATCCACATCTCACGATCGGTCGAGTGAGTAACAATGTCCATCGAGCCGCAAGAATTGATTTGGCCGAACGCCTCGCCCAGGTAAAAGTGGAGCGGATTGGCGTCGTCCAGGTACGCGAAATCCGACTGATGCGCAGCGATCTTCGCCCCACGGGAGCCGTCTATAGCCAACTATCTGCTGCTGCTCTCAAGGAGGCTGTGTGAATCTCGAACGCAAACCCGTCGTATCTGTCATCGGGGCTGGAGATTGTTCAGCTGCGCAGGAGACCGATGCCGAGCAGGTCGGGCGCTTACTTGCGCAAGGGGGGATTATCCTGGCATGTGGAGGGCGTGGTGGTGTAATGCAGGCTGCCTGCCGCGGTGCGGTCCAGGCTGGGGGATTAACCATCGGAATTCTGCCCGGTTCCGATCACGAAGGCGGCAACCCGTATTTAAGCATCGCACTGCCAACTGGACTCAGTCATGCACGCAACGTGCTGGTAATTCTTGCGGGGCAAGTGGTGATCGCCATCGGTGGAGGATTTGGGACCTTGTCAGAAATGGCGACCGCTTTGAAAATGGGAAAGAAAATTATCGGCCTTCATACGTGGCGAGCGGAAGATTATCGCGGAGAGTTTGCTGATATCTACTCGGTCGAGACTCCTGAGGCGGCCGTGTCCGCTGCTACTTCATTTCTGTCAATGACTGCGTCAGGCGAGTAATGATGAATGAAGCTGCGTTAGAACTTGCACACACGATTGTAACAACCCTTGATGAGAAAAAAGGGGACGATATACTGCTCCTGGATCTGGTGGGTGTTTGTTCTTTCACGGATTATTTCGTGATTTGTACTGCGGGCAGTGAGCGTACCATCAAGGCGCTTGCAGACGAAGTTCAAATACAGGTAAAAAAGAAGTATTCGAAAAATGCCCACAGTATCGAAGGCAATGCGAGCAGTGGTTGGATACTCATCGATTATGGCGACGTAATTTTGCATATATTTTCGGGGGACTTGCGAGCGTACTACAAACTCGAGGAATTGTGGCAGGAGGGCAAGGTCCTTCTGCGGATTCAGTAAACTGCGAGACGATTCTCGGGATAACGGAATTCTCCTCAAACCGCGCTGGTGGTGGCTTCAATGCCTTCTTACCGATTTAATCGAAAAGCCCATCAAATGGATGGGCTTTATTTTATACGTTCAAGTATCTGTGTCTCAAGGATGCATAAGTGGCGTGATGGGATAGCGGTCAGGCGACCTCCGTACCCCGCTGATAGGCCTTGATCGCTTCCTGTAGTTGATCGTCCTTCATGTAGGCGTCTCCGAGCAGCTGCCAGAGGCCTGGCGCTTCGGGTTCGCGATCCAACGCTATGTTGATATCTTCGATCACAGCTTTGAGCTCTTTCTTTCGTTTAATGAGTTCGGTGTAGTGCGTAATCGCTTGAGCGATGTTGTCTGAAGCAAACGCCTGCCGAGCAAGATTGAGTACCTCCGAAGGTTCTAGTTTCTTCGGTTTGGATTTGGAAGCTCGAGCAGGTTCCGGCTTGGGTCCGGGCTCGGGCTCAGGCTCTGACTCCACTTCCATCATGGGTTCAGGTTCTGGCTCGGGTTCCAATTCCATCACAGGTTCCGGCTCCGGTTCAGGCTCGGCTTCGGGCACCGACTCCGGCTCGGGCTTCAGTTCCATTTCAGGTTCAGGCTCCGGCTCCAATTCCGGCTCGGACTCCGGCTCCAATTCCAGCTCGGGTTCCGGCTCCGGTTCAGGCTCGGGTTCCGGTTCGACTTCGGGCTCGACTTCAACCTCCAATTCAACTTCCATTTCTGCTTCGGTTGGTGTAGTTGACGGCTGTTCTTCGAGCGCCGCTTCGGGCTCTGAGATTTGTAATTCTTCCGCCTCGACAGTGGAATCTTGCATCGTGGTTTCTTCTTCGATCGGGGCAGGCGATGGGACCTCTTCTACCGCAGATTGCTCCTCTATGGGTTCGCCCCAAGGTTCTTCAAAGGCTGCGGCTTCCTCAGCCGCAGATTCGATCTCGGCGGCGGCTTCCATTTCAGCTTCCGGCGGGCTTGGCGAGGGCGCTTGCACCATCTCATCTCGCGCCGGTGGGGTAGGTGCTGGCATTTCGTCTGCAGGAGCTCGCAGCCAATCCGGGATCTCGATTTCGATGTCGGTATCCGGATCGCGGTAAACCGGTCGGCTCACGGGTGGAGCCGTTTCTTCGGTTTCAATTTCCATTTCCATGGGAGCCGGCTCGGCTGTCTCTGCCGAGGCAGGAATTTCCTCTACGCTGGTCTCCGCCCTGACATGGGAAACCATGGTCGGCGCGTCGGGTGCAGGTTGAGATGCCGCAACCTCCAGCAGCCAATCGGGGGCTTCGTCCTGTGATTCCGCTTCAGGCAACTTGAGTGGTTGAGTCGCCATACGATCGAGCCATTCAGTAGTCTCTTCGATTTCTCGTCGATCGTCGACTGTGACGTTCTCTGGCGCTGCTTCTTCAATCGAATCAGCCGGAGCTGTGGTCATGGAGACTTCTGCTTGCTGCATGGGTTCGACTGGAGTTGCCTCGAGCGGAGTTTCCGGCTGCTGCTGGGATTCAGGCGTCGCAGCCTCTGCTGGGGCTTCAGCTTGCTGCACAGGCTCGGCCGGGACAGCTTCCATCGGTGGTGTCTCCGCCTGCTGGACCGGCTCGGATGGGACGGCTTCCTGAGGGACTGGTTCTTGCGCTGCAGCCTCGATTCCGGAGCTGGGTTCAATTCCAACGTCGACATCGAGGCCACGCTGTGCAGCAAGATCTTCAAGCCAGTCGAGACCTTGCTGTGGTTCTTCCGGAATGATCCGGTCTTCGATAATCGGTGGAGTAGCTGCATCTGTACTCGGGAAGTCTGCGGACTGCCAATCTTGAGACGATGGTTGCCCTTCCTCTTCTGTGGTCGTTTGCTTGGCGGCGAGATCCTCCAGCCAATCGAATACTTCATCGTCCTTTAGATCGGTCGTGTCGGCGGCAGCCACCTCATCTGCGAAGGCCTTCAAGGAGCCGGTATCGACGAGCTTTTGCTCTGCAATTGGACGATCTTCGGAAGGTACGGGCGCTTGCTTTATTTCATCAGTGGCGATCTCTTTCAGCCAATCGATGGTACCTTCTTCGTCAACTGAGATCTTGAATTCGAGTGTCTCGGGTTCGGCAATACCATCGAGCCATGCGGGCGCTTCTTTCTGTGTTGGGGTTTCCTCCGCTGCGCCTTCCACGATCGGCTCATCGATATCGCGCAGCCAATCCGGAGATTGTTGAACTGGCGCTTCTTGCATGGGTGGTGCGGCGCGGTCAGTCTCGGGTTCGCCGATGCCCGTGAGCCAATCCATCTCTTCTTCACCCTGGGTTGACTCGAATGAGGCTGCAGGCTCGATTTCTTCGAGGGTGCCCGCTGCCTGCTCTTCTGTTTGCTCGACCGGTGTTTCGGGTTCATTCGTCTCCAAGTTCGACAGCCAGCCGAAGGTATCATCTTCGGGGGGTTTCACCGCATCCGGAGAATATTGCTCGGCTTCGGCGGCAACTGGCATCTGTTCGGATGCATCTGCGAGCGGAGTTTCACTCATATCGGCTTCCGGATGCGACAAATTCTTCAGCCAGCTCGGAGCCTCTGCACCCTCGGGTCGGGCCGCATCGAGGCCGTCTGATTCTTCATCTTCAAGGGTGTCTGGGGAGAAATCTGAAGAAGAGAGTTCGATCGAATCGGGTTCAGCAATATTTTGAAGCCAGTCCGGCGCTTCGGCTGTCGGTAACTCTTCGTATCGCGATTCGCTTGGAGTCAGTTCAACATCTTCCTCCACCTCTGCCGCTGTAGCGCTCATCCCGGCTTCCTGCGAGGGGAGGACTTCTGCGGATGGCTGCGCCGTAATTTCGACGGCGTCTTCTGGCCAGGACGACTCTGTTGCTTCGGCTGTCGGCTGCGCCGGTGCCGATTCTGCAAGCATGGGTTCCTGGTTTCCATCGAACCACTCGGAGATCGCAGCTTCTGACTCCGCTGCAGTCTCTTCGCTTACGCTGGCCGGTTGCTCGTCTTCGATTTCATCGAACGGAATTTTCTTCCGCTGCAGTTTTTCAGTTTCTCGATCTCCAAGCCAGGTGATGATCGTCGATGTCGCGCCGGGCTCATGCGCGCCCAGCCAACCCGGAATCGATCCGGAATCGTCGTCTTCTTCTTCAAGTTCATCCGACTGTGATATCAATTCTTCGCTTTCCCGATCCACGCCAGCCACCGGCATGTCGGCAACTGGTCTCACTGCCTCATCCGGATTGGGCGCCACTTCATTAATATCTGCGGCGATGTCTCCGAGCCAATCGGGCAATCCGCTCCCGCTCGTTTCTCCCTGCTCGGATGCGTTCGCCGGTGCGATGTCGTGCATCCAACTCGGAATTTCGGCCGGGGTGAGTTCGGCATCCTCGTCGCTCGGTTCTTCGACTGCTGAGGAGGATGGGTTTTCAGGTAGTACGCCTGCATCGAGTGATGCGAGCTCATCATCACTGAAAGAAATAGGACCTTCTTGAACTTCGCTTGTGGATTCCGTCCATCCGGCCTCACTCATCCATTCCGGAATCTGTGAAGCAGCCGGTTTGGCTTCCTCTGCTGAAGGTGCTTCGTGCGCTTCAGCCGGCGAGGGTTCGGAGGGTTCATCCGGTGCAAAGGGGGGTGGGGAATCGGATTCTTGATTCATTTCGCTCATCGCTTTTTGGGTGGATTTACCAAGTTCTTCGAGCCACGCCGGTTTCGAAGGTGTTTTGAGTGTACCTGAATCGGTGTCCCCGAGTTTAACGCTCAAGGATGCTGCCCAGGAGAGTTTGCCAGGTTCTGTGGACGGCATGCGTTGTCCAGGGCTCCAGTCAAGGCGCTCTAATTTAACACTGCTGTCATCTATCGTTTCCGGATTGATACTGGCATCGTCGATGAAGGCCATATATGGATCGATGGCCGCCAAACGTCTATGGTACGTACTTGCTTCATCGGTTTTATTGTTGGCTCGCAGTACAGAAGCCATTATGCGATTTGCCTCGAGGCAATAGGGTAATTTTTCCAGAATTTGGTTGCCAACTTCAGCAGCTTCCAGATGTTGATTCGTGCGTAAATACATGGATGCGAGCATCACCTGGAGATCTGGACGTTCTGGATCTTCCTGAAGCGCAGCACGTAGCTCCGCAATCGATTGAGAATACAATTCACCATGCGCATACATTCGGGCAAGGGCGCCGCGCGTCATCCGTACTTTTGCCGGCTCGATCCCGTCTCTGTTGCCGATCAGTCGTCGTAATTCTTGCTGAATGGCGGGATTGGCGGGGTTCGTCTCAAAAGCGCGTTCCATGTGCCAAATTGCGGAGTCTAGATTGCCTTCATCCTCACGAACGATCGCCATACCGATGTGCGAAACGAAATCGTCCGGGGTAGCTGAGAGAACGCGTTGGAAGATATCTGCCGCATCACCATAGCGTTTGGCTTCCAAGTACGATTTTCCCAGCAGGCGATAAGTTGCCAGGTGTTTTGGGTAAGACTCGAGAATCCGTCGGCAATGGGCGATCGCCTCATCGAGTTTTTGCTGTTCGATGAGGTCATCGATATATTTAACATAGGCGCGTAGCGTTATCTCTGCCATGCAGGTACCTCAATATTAGTATGCTATAGTTGCAAGGTTTGTGCAAGCGAGCGAGGGAGGTATTAATCGAAATCTTAAATTATTGTCAAACGTTCGATTTAAGAAGTTCCACGAGCATATATTTTCTGCTAGATTCAACTCCGAAGTGCAACTTTGAAGGTTGGACTAAGAGGTAAGCTGCGGTAGTATCAATGCTTCTTAGACCACCACGTCAAAGGAGCACTG
>Ga0315534_1000039_pt1 | contig 61297 bp, 61 predicted proteins | sample SalMarSW160240MG_FD_203094 | JGI IMG/M metagenome (GOLD analysis project Ga0315534, IMG submission 203094) | Salt marsh sediment microbial communities from the Plum Island Ecosystem LTER, Massachusetts, United States - Salt Marsh Sediment SW1602-40 ... | reverse complement strand
GCTTAATGCGAACTATAAGAAGGCTGAACACGCTGAGGTCATTTCATCAATCGGTGTAGCCGCTGCTATGATTCACGAAGAACTTGAAAGAACAGTTGATTCGAATCCCAAACCAGAAGAGGTTTCCCTCTTGATGGATGAAGTCAAAGACCTAGCCTTAGCTAAGGGTGCCCTTCCGGAGTCCATTACCATACAATCAGAATATGTCAGCGATCGATCTGTCTTCCGAGTTACCGCGACTGGTAACATTAGCCTAGACATAGGTACAGCCAATTCTAGGGAAATTAACAATCATGAAGCTGAAGACATCGCCAAGAATCTTTTCGGAACAGCTTCAAGCCCGAATTCAGGTGATGACACAAGGGAGCTAAATCGTAATCTGACTGTAAAACATATTGATTTCAATGTGAAGAACTATCATGTATTTGAATGTGAAAAAAAAGTCAAGAACCTATTTGGATTTATCTCGCATTCGCAGAAAAAGCAGGTTTCCATTTTGATTCTCGATAAATTCGGAAGAGTGAGACTTTTCCTAGCAGATGTGAGTATTATAAAGGGCACCAAACAGGAAGTCTTGACTAACTTGCTTACATTGCTAGGGAGTCCTATTGATAGTATAAACGGAAACGACTATGACAAGAATGGTAGATTCCAGCGCAGCACAAATCCAAAATACAACCATTGGGATCTTCCACCACAGATACATCTTTTGGACGATATTCGGTTAATAGATTTTTCGAATCTCACATCTTCAGAAAATCTTTCTAAAGTTATTAGAGATGAGGTTCAAAAATCATCCTCGAAAGATGTTCTTGCCGTAGTCAAAAAGTAATCTTATCATCTATCAACTGTTACCACCTGTTGAATATCTTCACAAAAACGATCAGTATACTTGTGATAGGTTAAATATTTGCATCCTCATCTTATTAACTCTAGGAATATTATATTTGGATGGCGCCACTGAGGTAAGTTTGAATTATGCGGACAAATACGAAACTGTTCGGCAAATGTTATCGTAGATGTGTGATGGCAAATGCAGATGACTGATATTGATAACATTATACAGATAGCATTTAAATATTAGGCTACACTAATTAGGTTAGTCTAATCTGAAGTGAGCCTTTCGACTGATAACGAAGAAAATAACTCATTATTTTTGTTGAGAGAAGTTGCAGAAATGGTTACTTATAAAATAATTACATCAACCATGTACTCGGCAAAGACAGTGCTCCAGATTTCAAGTGAGAATAAGCTACCATTAAGTTCGACTTACAAAAAGATAAGTAAGTTGTGCAAAGCAGGGATTTTGTCTGTAGAGAGAGGATCTATAGACGATAAGGGGAAAAAGGTTCTCTATTATAAAAGCAAGATAAAAGCAATCGATACATGTCTAAATGAGAATGGACTCGCAGTTCATGTTAGGAAATAGATGTCCTCAAAATTTAATCCCAACACAAATATTGAGTCTGAATCTAGTGTGAAATTGCTGGACAACAGAATCTGAGATATGGTGGATGTACTACAGTCAATTATTGTTTTCCATGTTCCTCATACATATGTTCATTCAACAAGTCTTCAGATCTCCACCTAGTTTTGCATTCAGAGCAAATGAAAAACTCGGTGTCGCTATCCCGGCTAGCGTGTGTTTTGGACAAGATCGCCCGTCATATGTGCGCATTGGGCTTTATATAAGTATAAGCCGTTCTCATGCAATGTTTTATTCAAGTAATTTTATGTTATCGCAATAATATTGCTAGTTGCGTACTAAAACGCAAAAGGCCAGGCTGGTCAGTCAGTTAATCTCCTAACATTCGGGCCATCTAACCTTGTCTTTAGCTAAGTATTGCTTCATGTATTCTGCCAATTCTGTATATGACTTCCATATTGGTGATACTCTGAATGAATATTATTGCTATCAGCCGCAGGCGTCATTCGACTTATTGCAATCTCGATAAGCCATTTTGTCTTTATATCTAAAGGTCTCACTGGACAGAAATGTAATTTACAATCAGGATAATCGAAATGTACCATTTTGACAATTAATGTTGTCAAATTTTAAGCAATTACTTATAGAACTTACCCTCACTTCATTACCTCTTTTCCCTGTATGCCAGATTCTCTTGAGCTACATTCCCAGACTCTTGGAATGAGGCGTCCCATATAATGTATAATGCTAACCAGCATTCGCATTCAAAAAATAGTCGGTTCGATGCCATATATCGGTTCTCTGACCACATAGCATGACATATTATTAATTTGTATGCTAGTCTTGTCCTTGAGATTCAAACGGGAGTATATATATATAATATTTTATAACATAATCGTAGCATTGAGGGATCAAAGAGCAACTGAGATATTTCAAAAAAATGAAAGGTTTCATATTGAAAAGGAATCCCCAATTTTCTTGTCTATCGTCATACCTACCTATAATGAGCGAGAAAACATCATCAATCTTGTAAGAGATATAGCGGACAGGGTGCTTCCTAATGATATAAGGACAGAGATTTTGATAATTGATGATAATTCTCCAGATGGAACTGGTTTTCTAGTAGATAATTTTGCACTAGAGAATAATTTAGATATAAACCATAACGAAAGTCTGACACTTGCGATCAAAGTTATTCATAGGCAGACACGGGATGGTTTGATATGTGCAGTACTTGATGGCGTCAAAGCATCAAGAGGCAAGAACATTCTAGTAATGGACGCCGATTTTTCACACCCTCCTCACCTTATACCACGTATAATAAGTGAACTCAAACACGAATCGAACTGTGTCGTGATTGGGTCAAGGTATGTAAAGGGGGGGACTACAGTAGGTGTACCATTAAAGAGGCTCCTCATTAGTTTTGGCGCAACCGGAATCGCAAGATATGGCCTCAATGTAAAGGAAGTTCGGGATCCAATGTCAGGTTTTTTTGCTTTACCACGTCATGTTTTAAAAGACATTGAATTCAATACCCAAGGGTTCAAGATATTGCTTGAAATATTGGTTAAGAAGCAAAGACATGTTACGGTAAAGGAGATTCCATATACTTTTACTGTTAGAAAATATGGGAATAGTAAGCTGGATCTGAAGGTCATGGTAGATTATACAAAGGGGATTTGGAGTCTGTATAAGTATGGAAGAAGATCACAACACAAATTAGCAAATTCAGAGCACAGAAGATCCGTATTATTCTTATCTAAAGCTGCGAGGTTCTTCACCGTTGGTGCTAGTGGGTTACTAATCAATTTCTTGATCTCTTTTTTACTTTCTAATGGGACCTTGGCTAACCTTTGGTATGTTCAAGCGACTGCAATCGGAATTGCTGTTTCAATAACAACTAATTTCCTTTTGAACAAGATTTGGACTTTTGAAGACAAAAAGTTGTCCGTACTTTATACTTTGAAGCAATATGGTTTATTTCTGCTTTTCAGTTCTTTAGGCATCTCTATGCAGCTTACATTAATCTACCTAATGGTAGAGTCAGGAATGCCATACAACATATCGCTCATTTGTGCTGTAGCTGCAGCTTCAATTAGTAATTTTATACTTAATAAAAAATGGACATTTGGGGAGAAAGTATGGGGCTGATTCGCTCTCAAGAGCAAGGATTTTCGCTTGAAGATTGGACTGTTCTTACAAATTGGCGAGTTTATAAAAGATTCTCTATATTGCTAAGGGGGCAGAAAAGAGAGCATTGATTGTATGGGAATTAGAACGTCTATTATAGCCGCCTAAAGAGAGTAATTCAAAGTAATCTTATTCTTCGAAATGGGAATTGGTCGGTTAACAGGACTGAACCCGCTTATAAACCAATTAATCTCACTGATAGAGGAGGTACTGTAAGTCTATATCGATGGACTGCAGCCAAGGACCAATGAAAATCCTTGGTGAAAACAATGATGGGGCAATATTAGGATATCCTAATATTTAAACAGTATCATTTTTCACCTATGAAAGCTATGACTAAGGGAGAAATCTATTTATTTGTGATTCTTAGGTTAGCCTAATAGATGAGTCTGAGCAGACGATTAACAAAATCGTATTTTTTGGCGCTTTTGATTCTAGCGGCTGGTAATTTAATTATTCTTCCCTTATTTATCGATGATGGAATAGCACAACAATTAACCGAAAACCGACAATCAGCAGATCCGCTTATCGCCTTCGTCAATCTAGAAAGGATTGGAACTCAACTTAATCTTACACAAATTAGTCTGAATAGTGGCGACATTGAATCTGCATTTCAACACGCCTATATTCCACATTCGATTACCTTTCCAGTAATTAAAGCCATATTAAGCAAAGATGACCCAGCTTCTTCGAAAAGTCTTGAAGGTCTGCTTACCGATCTTCCGATTAAGGTTCGTGCCTCAAATAGCCCAGATGGTACGATCGTATCTGAAGTTGCGACAATAAATAACCTGCTGAACAAAATCTCGAACTCAATAGTTGGACAAAGCTCTCTTGAAGATAATGGATTTGTCCTGCAGGCTTCAGCTGTGCTCCTTGAAGACGCGATTCTGTCCTATAAGCTGGTTAACGCTTCTTCTGCCAAGGATGATGTTAATCTTCAGAATTCATTAGGATTAGTAAATAGGTCACTCTCAGATTTTGAAAGAGTTGCAGGCTCCGTTGATGAGCGGAGACGGGATGAAATTAGATCCTTCTATAATCAGATACAAGAAAGCATGAAAAATGATACACCGTTTGATAGTGTTGCAAGCGTCGCTTCTGCAATTGAACGTGACTTTACAGAGGAGCTAACTTTAAGTGGCGGCAGTGAAAGTACATCAGAACAGGCAAAATACTTTTCTACTATTAGGGATCTACTTAACAGTACCATTGCATTTGTGAATGATGGTGAATATAAAGCTGCGGATGCAACTGCAATCAAAGCATATCTAGATAACTTCGAATATCTTGAGGCACCTATCGAAAAATATGATGCTGACTTAATGTCAGAGATCGAAATAGAGATGAGAGAAGAGCTTCGTCATATGATAAGAGAGGAACGTTCTTCACAAGAGATTAATAGTTTTGTTACTGCGATCCTAGACAAATTGGATCAAGCTGAAGATTTACTGAAAAATGATCCTGAATATCGCTCGAACTTGAATATCAATACAACAGCTGGGGGATCTTCACTTGCAAATATCCAAGGATTGCGGCAAGGATTCGGTACCTATACTGGAGAAATTCGGCAGATGGGAGAGACGGATGATCCAGCAAAGAAAGCTGTGAGAAACAACATAGACCAGATAAGATTGAAACTGAGCGAGATGCTTAGACTCTACGAGAGTAAGAATTATGAAGGTTCACTATTAGCCGCGCGATCCGCATATCTAGATAGTTATGAGGGCGTTGAAGTTCCGCTAAGGCCAATAGACCCTGATTTCACACTTGAGATGGAGATTAAATTTGCTGAACTAAGGAACCTACTTCAGCAAAATGTACCACTACAGGAAGTCGAAGCAAAGACCATAGAAATTAGAAGAGGTTTAGACGAATCAGAGAGGCTTGTGTCCGGAGTGGGAATTGTGGCACCTGCGATTGCATTTTCGACTTCCTTTTCAATCATATTTAGAGAAGGTCTTGAATCGGCCTTAATAATAGGTGCCATTCTCACGTACCTGGAAGCGTCAAGAAATACTCGCTTCAAAAGGCATGTCTACTACGGGATTCTAATTGCAGTGGTTGCTACAGCTGCAACTTGGTTTGTGGCACAATATATAATTGAAATTTCTGGAGCGAACAGAGAACTAATAGAGGCTGTGGCTGGCCTTTCAGCCGTAGCAGTTCTTTTCTGGGTGAGCTTTTGGGTCCTAAACAAGATCGAAACCAAGAAATGGATCGAATTTGTTAAAGCAAAGGTCTGGAAGGCCACTACAGCGGGAAGTGTAATTGTATTTGTTGCTCTCGCATTTTTCACGGTTTATAGAGAAGGATTTGAGACCGTTTTGTTTTACCAAGCCATGCTATCCTTTGCAAGGTACATGGAGTTATACGTTATTGCAGGTATGGTCATAGGACTAGCGGCGATCATTGGTGTAGCTATTTTAATCAACAGGCTTGGCAGAAGATTGCCGTTAAGGGTACTCTTTGCCTTGACCATGGGAATTGGAGCGTACATGTCCATAGCATTCATGGGCAATGCGGTTAGAGAATTGCAAGAATTGGGAATAGTGTCTACTACTCCACTGGTCGGCATAGTTCCTAGATTGGATATTAATCTGGCTACCATGACAGGTATCCATCCCACACTAGAATCCGTAATTGCTCAAATTGTTCTCCTTTCCATATACGTGATAGGTTCGCTCTATATACTGGTTCTGAAGCCACGAAGACAGAAAGCCATCGAGAGTGCACGAAAATCTATGACAGATCTACAAGGAAAGAAAGGTGGATGAACTAGTAATAGTTTGAGACATCAAAAAGAGCGAGGTATATTCGCTAAATACAATCTATGGAGATTTGCTACATGCCATTAAATTTGGTTGCTATTTATAGTATGAATACCTATGCAAGATGCTTTGAATGCCGCTTCTTTAACCATCCAAAGTAAATCTTTCAATACTGGGTAGACCGACCACTTACATCGATCAAAAATAATAAATTAACTTCTGGTAATTGATTTCTTACTAACCTGCTAAAGATGAGATCTAGAACTAAAGAGAAAGGAAAGCATGCCCACTCCACACACTATCGAAGATTGGTATGGGAGAATATAGTGTGGCCTCTCATCATTCAGGTAAATCGTCCTTATTTTACACTTGAAGAATATCAGTACAAAAGGAATGAATTTTGTAAAATTAATGACGTCCCTGTATCCAAGCTATCTGGTGGATTAGTGTCATTGATTATAAAGGATATCCTGAAGAAGGATTATGAGCACAGAACTTGGATTTACTCAATTCATTATAGGCTTATTCCTTATATGCGCAAAAAAATGAAGCTTGAATATGGTCTCGCAGTTAGGGAATCATTGGGAAAACGATAAGAGTAGATTCAGAAATAATTGTTTATCATGCAGTCGCAATTTAACGCTAGCGACTATAACAAAGGAGTTGGATTTTCATAAATACTTAATGACTACTGGTAGGATTTTAACTAACTTGAACTGTACCATGAAATATGCAAGACCACTATAGCCCTATTTTATTTCATGGCGTCTACTCGCCACTGCTCATTGTCACTAATTTGGCCTATACTAAATGCCATTAATGCGAACACAATACCCCCTTCACAGGCCTACTGAACCATTCCACGCCCAATTTCATTCCCCCAGAAGATTCTGTATCGAGAAATCCTGGCGGCCAAAAAGTCGTAACTATGCTTGGTTTTAAGGTCCCAACAACTTTGAACGTATAGTTGATGGCCATATCTTTAACTAGTATGTGCTTGTATAAAACACGAGCAAGAGGTGTACTCCACAGCCGGAACTCCTGAATCTCGATATGGACACAAGAAGACAGTTTGTAGTATTTGTGGGAAAGATTTTGAATCGGAAGAAACATTGAATATCCACAAAAGAATAGAACATAGCGAATCTAGCCATGCACCAGCCTGTGTAGCATAGATTTCTCTATATTTTTATTTTTCTTGACCGGAGTTTGGGCTTCATCCTATCGAATAGGCACTTCGACGCCTACCGATCTATTCTTGTACGTCATCAGCTGATACGTATAATTTGATTTGGAGATACCGTTCAAGCTTTTTTGCTAGCAACTCGTCTGGCTTCAATGCCCCTGTCTCTACCTTCTTAAGGAGCGAAGCCTTTTCACTCATCTTTATACCCAGCTGTTCATGGGTAAACCCCTTTTTCATACGTGCCTCTCGAATCATTCTTCCAAAATCTTGTGATAGAAATGTTTCGTCGGTAAGCTTGATTCTATTATTTGGATATCCTCGTTTCTTGACTATTGGCTGGTTTTTAGTAAGAGGTCGGTTAAATATTGATTGTGTCGAAGGATTTATCGGTGGCTTATTGGTTTTAGTAATTCCTGGATCGTAGGGCTTTCCACGTTTAGAACACTGAAAACACACTCTAAATATCGTTCCTTCAATCACTACTGTCTTAAGATTCTCGTTGAACTGTCGCCCGCATACTTCGCAATATGATGGTGACGACGATGTTGGCAAGTTAAATAGCCCCTTAGATAATCCTGTTTAACCTTTCTTTAAAGTTTGCTGGACCGTCATATTGAGTACGATTTCTGCGATATCGCTCGAGTATTCTGCGACCCGTCGAAGGTTTTCAGTTATGATTTTTACTCGATAAATATCATTCATGTTCCTCAAATTGCTTAAACCATTCATGATTGACTTTTCTAAATAGTCTATTTCTCGCGCCTTCTCGATTGCCTTGTCAGCTGAATTATAATCCTGTTTAAACATAGACAAACAGGCTTCATCCAATACACCCAAAGCAAAATTGCTCATTACAGTAATCCTTTTCACGATATCTAGATTGACCGGTCGCTTGGAATCTATTAGCTCTTTAGCTATTAACACCGCATGATCTGCTATTCTTTCCGCAAATTTAGTAATTAATCTATAACCCAAGCAGCTCCTAGAGTCTTGCAAACCAATTTCACTAAGCAGATATTCGTTCTTGATTGCAATATTTAGCTGCCTAACTATGTAAAAGCTAAACCGGTCAACTTCATCATCTGACTTAAGCACTTCCCTAGCTAACTCTAAATTGTTCTCCTTCATTGAAAGCATGACGTCAGCATGCATCGACTTGGCAATAAGTATCATTCTCTTGAAAGCTGCGTCAACCGATAAATCCAGTAAATTGATTAGGACTTGCAATGTCATTCCACTGGCAGAGTCTGCAATAATCTCTGTCCCCATCAAAAGTCGTCGTACTAAATCCTTGATTACTTCTCGTTGATCACTAGTTAATCTGTTATTTTCTTTTGGAAAAATGTGAATCATGTGATAGCCGAGGAAATAAAGAGAAACCAATTTTCTAGCAAGATAGTATGGATTGTTCTCCTTAAGTACTTCTATTGTAGCTCCCCTCTGCTCCCGTATCGATCTACGCGAGGCAGGGGAGATCTGCAAGAATGAGTTTCCTTGTCTCGAAATCAAGACGTGATCTCCCTGTTTGAGCCCTAACTCTTGAATCCATCTCTTAGGTAAAGATACAATAAAAGATGAGCCCCCTGTATATTGTATCTTTCGGGTCTCTTCCCTTTGATCAGAAGACTGTCTATTTTCCGTCGATGCCACCGCAAACACTAGTCAGTTTAACTATATATTTGTATTTTTTCCTATATAGATCATTTAATCAAAAACATATTTATCCAAACATTCCAGTGAAAGTCCTATTGGATGTTATTTCTGTGGACCCTCGAGAGAAAATTCGACATCATTTGAATGCATTATTCGGTACTTATTTTAACCTCCCAAAATCAACTACGTTCATCTATTCAAGAAGAACGGGACGCATTAAGAGCTTTAGCTTTGACAATCAACTGGCTGGGACTTTAAGGACTGACGGTGGAATAGCTTTAACACTTTCAGGAGCTGAAATATTGATGAAGAACCAGCAATTTAAAACTAATTGTGTTATCCCAATTCAGGAGGCTGTTCCGTTCGTTAGCGAAGGACGCTCCCTTTTTTGCAAACACGTAAAATGGTGTGGGTCTAACGTAAAAGTTGGGTCAGACGTTGTAGTTATAGATGATAACGATAAGATTTTGGCTGTAGGACGTGCAAGAATTGCGTCGAATATGATGAAAGGATTTGATGCCGGGGTTGCGGTAAGGGTTAGACAAGGAATAAAAAGCGGAACAAGTACAGAGGGATTTGTATGATGCGAGGCGGTAACCGCGAGATGAGACGTATGTTAGACAAGATGGGACTAGAGATGAAAGAAATGGGAGAAATTGAAGAGGTCGTTATTCGAACAGAAACTAAAGAATTTTATCTTATTAAACCGCAGGTAGTTGAAATGAAAGGAAAGGATAGCACCATTTTTCAGGTAGTTGCAACAGATATTGAAGAAAGAGAAAAGGAAGTTCCCTCGTTCAGAGAGGAGGATGTTGTGCTGGTAATGCAACAAGCGAGCGTCAGTAAGGATAGAGCTATTCAAGCACTTACCGATTCAAAGGGCGATCTAGCTCAAGCAATAATTAATCTGACGACCTGACTAACGGGGGGGGAAGAGGGATGTACCTCTATCCCTCTATTCCAACAACTTTTTATTAATTAGGCTTAACGTGCGTCTTGGATCGACTCTGCCCTTAGTGAGTTCCATTACCTTTCCGAGCAGATAGTTGGATACATTAGGATTTTTTTTTGCATCGCGCACTGCAAGGGACTCTGTCTCAAAGACATTTTCAATAGATCGCAATATTAGGCCGTCATCATCGATCTTTCTAAAATTTGTTTCATTTTCAGTTGAAGTGATTAGTTTGCCTGATACTACAGCTTCGTATAAGATTTGCTTAGCAGTTTTTCTATTGACGATCCCTTCCTCTATCATTCTTACTATTTCAGCTAATTGTTTGGGTGACAACTTTATGTTCCTTATTGTAGATCCAGGTTTCTTAGAATTGTCATCCACATAGCTCATAAGGTCAGTCACGATTATATTTGAGATTTCTTTGGGGGCAAAATAGATCTTGGCCGACTCCTCGAAGTAATCTGCAAGATCTTTATGTTCTATTAATACTTTGGAAACGTGCTCTGTGAGTTTATAATAATTGATGAACCGTTCTTTCCGTTCATCTGGAAGTTCAGGCATTTTTGAGTGTAATTCCTTCAAATAATCTTCATCGATCTGAATTGATGGAATATCTGGCTCGTAGAAATATCTGTAGTCTTGTTCCTCTTCCTTGGTCCTTGATTGCTTGGTTATTTTTCTTTGTTCATCCCAATGTCTGGTTTCACCTCTGATTTCCATTTCATAATTAAGCATAGCTTTTTGCCTAGTCATTTCAAACTTGAGAGCCTTTTCGACGTCTCCAAAGGAAGATACGTTTTTTATTTCAACTCTTCTTGAATCGCCAATAGAAATATTCGCGTCACATCTAACTGCTCCTTCAAGACGCGTATCACAGACTCCCAGGTGTTCAACTATCGATGCTAATTTATTCAGAAATAACCTAACATCTTTTGGATCATGAAAATCTGGCTCGGTCACGATTTCCACAAGGGGTACTCCGGCCCGATTGTAGTCAATCAGTGAGCCTGAACTTCCAGTCACATATGATAATCTACCAGGGTCCTCTTCGAGTTGAACTCTACGTATTCTAGCTTCTCCTTGTCCATATCCCAGCAAGCCATCTACACCAATGCTGGTAATTCCATGTGCGTTATATTGGGTAAGTTGGAAATTCTTAGGTAGATCCAGATAGAAATAATGCTTTCTGTAGAATAGTATAATATTCGGGATAGTACATCTCAAAGCAATACAAACCATTGCAGCTTTTTCTATTGCTTTCTGATTCAGTAGGGGCAAGGTGCCCGGAAGCCCGGTGCACGTCGGACAGATATTCTCATTGGGGGTGTATTCACGATAGTTGCAATGGCATGAACAAAATAGCTTGCTTTTTAAACCAGTAAGTTGACAATGGATTTCTAATCCAATTTTGGTATAGTAACTAGATATCATATTGGAGATCTCACCTGGATTTTGGCTGTTCTTTCGAAAAGTAGAGCTGCATCAAAGATCTTTTGTTCTTGAAATTCATCTGACATGATTTGGAGACCTATCGGGAGACCATTACTAAAACCAGCAGGGATCGAAATTGCAGGCATTCCAGTGAGATTGGAGACCACGGTGTCAATATCCATATAATAAATCTTAACAGGGTCGCCTATTTTTTCACCAATTCTAAATGGTAGTATCGGCATAGTAGGAGCGATTATAACATCGTAATTGGAATACAATGACTTAAACTCTCTTCTTAACAAGGCTCTTACTTTTTGTGCCTTAAGATAATACCGTCCATAGTACCCTGAAGAGAGGACATATGTGCCGACGATAATTCGCCTTTTGACTTCTTCGCCAAAATTACTTCTTACTTTAGTGAAATATGAATTCCATTCATATCCTTCAGGATCCAAATTGAATCCATAGCGAATATTGTCGTACCGTGCAAGATTACTGCTCGCTTCTGCCATAGCTATTACATAATATGAAGCAAGAGCAAATTCCAAAGAGTCTAAAGTTATTTCCTCGCAGATGCATCCTGTTGAAGAGAATGTATCCATCGCAGAATAGATACACTTGGAAACTTCGGGTTGAGCATTGACGGTCAAATTGTTCAGTAAGGCTATTCGAAGATGGTTTCCAGCTGATTGACTAGAATAGGGCGAAGCCACTGTGCGTGTGGTATCATCATAAGGATCTACCCCGGAAATTACGTTCATCAATCTGATAACACCTGATACTGTTCGAGCAATTGGACCAATTTGCTCCAGGCTATTTGAATAAGCTATTAAGCCATATCTACTAACCAAACCATATGTAGGCTTGAAGCCTACTACTGAACAAAAACTTGCAGGACATCTAACTGAACCCCCCGTATCTGATCCTAATGATGCCGTGCACTCGGCTGCTGCAACAGCAGCCGCACTACCCCCCGATGACCCACCAGTGACATAATCTAAATTCCACGGATTTCTTGTAGGTCCGAAATTACTAAACTCTGTTGTTGAACCCATTGCGAACTCATCTAAATTCAATTTTCCGATAACGATTGCATCAGATTCTTTCAATTTTCGAATTACTGTCGCGTCATAGGGTGGGACATAATCCGCTAAAATCCTTGATGCGCACGTAGTTCTTAATCCTTTAGTGCTAATGTTATCCTTTATACCCACAGTGATACCTGCTAAATAGCCAATCTTCTCCCCCTTACGGATCCTGCTATCGATTCTCCTCGCAGATTCTATAGCGTCATCAGTATTCACACTCACAAAGGCCTTGATATCGATATCTAGTTTCGCAATACGCTCCAGAATTTGGGATACATATTCCTCTGCAGAAAAATGTTGATTTCTTATACCTTCTGTGACCTCATCGATCGAGAGATGACATAGTCTACTCATTGTTTCACATCACTTTTAGGGCCTTTCAGATATCCATTCTTTCTATTTCTGGTCTTGGGTAGGACGCTCTCGGTGAAATCCTTTGCTTGATCTATGCGTAAGTTGCGAACCGACTTCGTCAAGTAAGTAGATTCCAGAATATCTAATGTTAAGCCATCTAAGATATCAAAATGTCGAATAATTCGATCAATTTGAGATTCGTACTTTAATAGCTCTTCCTCTGACAGATCTAACCTTGCAAGCCAACCTAAATGCTTTATCTCGTCCTTTGAAACCATTCCGATTAATTCTCCTAGTTCACGGGGTGAGACGATCAATATCTCTCGGGTAGAAAGTAGCGTCTCGGATATTCTCTATATCCAGGAGTGCCATCATGAGTCTTTCTAAGCCTACTCCAAAACCTGCATGAGGTGGGACACCATAATCAAAAACTCTAAGATGGAAATCAAATAATTCCGTTTTTAGCCCTTGTTTTTTCATATTCCCTAGGAGAGACTCCTTCCTATTTATCCTGGTACTGCCAGAGGAGATTTCAAGAGACCCAAACATTAAATCAAAAGATTCACAAAGCCTGTCAGATCTGGAGGTTGGCTTTACGTAGAATGGCTTTATAGCAGTGGGCCAGTCTATTATATAGTAAAAAGTATCGTCGTTGAAGACCTCACTTGAAAGTCCTTTCATAATTTGAGGGTTGATATCGTCACCCCATCTGACACGTTCACCCTTTGATTGAAGTTTATCGATAATCTCATCGTACCTGTATTTTGGGAAAGGTGTCTTGATATTTGGCAATGTGCAATGCATACTTTGCAGAGCATCCCGATGTCTCTCATTTATTGAGTTGATAATATGTTTTATCATTGATTCTAGTAAATTCATAAGGTCATTGTAATCCGCGAAGGCCTGTTCAACGTCGATAGAGGTTGCTTCTGATAAGTGTCTTTTTGTTCTTGAGGGCTCTGCCCTAAAAATAGGTCCAATCTCATAGACACTCTCGAATGCCATCGTGAGCTGTTCCTTATACAATTGGGGACTTTGTGCAAGGTATGCCTCTTTATTATAGTAAAAAATTGGAAACAGGGCAGCTCCCCCTTCAGTAGCTGTTGCGATCATTTTGGGTGTGTTTACTTCAATAAAGCCTTTCGCATCAAGGAACTCTCTAATAGAACTAAGTGCAGTATGGCGAATTCCAAATGTGCTTCGTAAAAGATTTCGCCGTAAGTCTATAGCTCTAAGATCGAGGCGTGTATCAATACCTACTGTTGATTTATTTGCCTGGATGGTGAAAGGTGCTGCTTGCTTGGCTAATGAGAATATTCTTACTACATCGGGAATAACCTCTATCCCGTTGGGCGATCTATTTTGTGCTCGAACTTTTCCTCTGACCGCTAAGGACGTATGATCCTTTATATGTGAGAGTTGATCGAGAATTTCTTCTGAACATTCGCCCCGTTTTGCAGTTACTTGTATTTCACCTAGTCTATCTCTTATTACAACAAAGTGGATATTGCCGTGACTCCTTGTGCTAGAAACCCACCCCATTACAGTGACCTGCATGTTATCTGAAGTAGGCAGAATTTCCTTAGAGTAATGGGTTCTTCTCCAATCACCTAGTTCTTGTTCATGCAATAATTCGCTCAATTTCAAAACCTTGACGATGTTTAAGCTTGTATTAACAAGTTCAATTTATCTTTTCACGTAAGGTCTATTCGGCAAGGATGTTTTACTTCATCTTGGCATACGAAGAACCAAATGCGACATGTTTAGAAATATGCATATATATTTATACTCAATATCTGGAAGCTGAGATGAAATCTGGTGTCCACAGAGAATAGTGATCGGGGAAAGGAAGAAATCGTAAGTACTGCTGCTGACCTCGGAACTAATGTAAATGTTACAATCTCCATAGGCGACATTCGGGTCCAGTTTAATGGATCTGCAGATTCGGTGATAACTTCCGTAATATCATTTCTGACAAAACAAATTCCCACATTGGAACTGGCTAATAGGATTTCACTCAATTACACTATTACCGAGCTTATACAATCATACTCAGATATCATCAAAATAACCCCTGAAGGTCCGATAATAATTCCAGTGTTGGACGGAACCGAACTTAAAAAGCTCTCAGATAAGCAAATCGTTGCCCTTCAACTGGTTGCTTCCCGTATCGCAAAGGGATTAGGCAAGACAGAGGATGACAGAATACGTATGTCTGATCTACAATCAGCAACGGGTCTAAAGTCAAAATCAATTAGTTCAAGATTGTCCGAATTAGTTAAAGTAGGATATGTACAAAAAGACGTCATGAGAAATGGTGGTGAAATACCGGCATACCGAATCACGACCGCAGGAATCAGCTGGCTGAATTCTATCCTTGCAAAACGGAAAAAAATCCAAGTACTGGAATAGATGCTCTCAAGATTTGTTACCTGAACGGGTTCATTTCTTCTCTAAATAGACATAATTACGGGCAGTTCCATTTCGGACTATAATGCCTTCTCTAACCATGTCGGTTAGTGAATGCGAAACTGCCGTTCTGTCATAGCTGTAGCCCCTCCGCAATAGCTCTTCATGAATTTCTGCTAGAAGTCGCTGAGTAACGAAGTAACCTTCTTCCCACAGTGTTTCCAAGAGTATTCTGCATGTCATACCCGTTTTGCGCGGTGATTTTCTTTCCCTCCTAAATACCTCTTTATTAGGGGCAATAGCGTTTGAATCTATCACCATTTTAATATTCGCGACCTGATTTTGCAATTCAACAATAGATACCGCATTCTTCTCATCCAATGGACTTGGATGATCGATACTATCAAGGACGTTTTGAACCACGTCCTTGACTTTGTCTTCTGTGCAAGATATTTCTACTTCCCATCCATTGTGCCTCAGTCTGATTTTCACCTCATCCGAGTGGGCAGCCAGTGGCGGGGAGCTATCATTCATGTTGAACAAGCAACGTTGGAAAAGTTCACCCTGATAAACTTGTCCCTTTGCATCTTGCGCATCTTGCACAACATTAATTAACTGCGATTTGCAGATATTGTTAATCAATATGAATGCAAACGCGCATTTAAATTTCGATCTTGAAGAGAATTTGAAAACAGAATTTGAAAACACTTTCAGAAAATCGGTGATAATATGTCCGTCAGATCAATTGGAGGAGATTCTCAAGGGGAGAAGAATTATTTTTGATTCAATTGAACGATTTACTGTTCCAATTAGAACGAATGGGAGCTTTGATCAGAGCTGCAAGATGACTCCTATGGTTATTCATCCAAGTGAGAAGGTAACACCCGTCAGCTCAATAGATTCAAGTGTTATTCATTTAGCGAGGACTGAGGAAGGAAGGTTGTATGCTGCAAAATCAGGAGTCGTGATATCATCTGGTAGAAGAATTCGACGCCATTTCAGGCTAGGGCCCGTGCTCATCTATCTAACTAAGGGATTCTTGTGTAACTCTAAGATAGATCATATCTTAGGAAATCTATTACTCGTTGACAACAGCATCGCCAAACGTCTTATCAGGATTAGATTAGAGAGAGCAATTCAACTGGTTCTGTCCAGCCACTTGAATAGTTCAATAATACTAATAGATGGAACTCTTAGACCCTCAGTATTTGAAGACTACAATTGTACCATCAACCGAGTAATTGAAATGTCTACCCTAAGCAATAATGATGTCATTGGTTTGTCTAAAAGTACAAGCATGACGATTCTTAATCAATTTGAAAATTTACTTAAAGCGTTGCCTTACTCAGCTTGCATTGATACGGGTTGCATGATTAAGAGTCTGGCAAGAAATACATTAGGTAATAATTTGCTAGTGAAGCTTGGAAAAAATGAAAATGAATATGTCCTCCGAGCGGACATATGCTCTGCAAATGGTAATGATTTAGAATGTTTAGAGAGACTAATCGGAAATGACATACTGTTTCGTAGCTATCCAGAATCTCTTAGGATCGCACATCACATTTCAACTTTCACAACTACAGAGGTCTCATTATTAAAAGGATTCATATCAAGGAGCTATGGTGCAGAAGTGGGTGACCAAACTGCTGCTAGAAAGAGCATTTTGGGGGTTTCGTTTGTGTGAAAATTCTTCAAAAAACGAATGATGAATTGATACTGTTGGCAGTAAAATCAGAAATAGTCTCCAAAGGCGACTACTTCCTGATTGAAGATACCGAAATGAAAAGGGATCTGATAGTTCAAGTGTACAATGAGGAATATCTCTCAAACCAATCTATTATTGATGACATCGTCAAAGATGAAATAATTCGTGCAACCAGTCCTGGAGTAACATATGATCCTTTAGAAATAGGATTATTATCAGGTGTAGTGCGTGATTCGAGACTTTTCAAAGCAAAGATAAGAGGTTCTTCCATTGGCGCAAATAACAATATGTCAAGTGATATCACTTGGTTACCATCTAGAGTAAATTCTAAGATCAGACGTCTCACAATTTCTGAACTGAATCGCATACTCAACAGAGGTGGAGAGTCTCCCATTTCGATCGGCTCCGTCGGTAATAGTCAAGATCCTTTTATCATATACGCTGAAGACCTTGATGGCAGACTGAACATAATCGCAGGTAAGAAAGAATCAGGTAAATCACATTTGTCAAAATTACTTGTAAAGTCCCTCCTAGAACATGGAGCATTTATCCTTGTATTTGATCTAAATAATGAATATACGGGATTAGGAATTAAGCCCAATGGATTGAGTTCAAATGTTGAATCAAAGATTCTTCTTCTTGAACCAGGGAAGAATTTGCGTTTTTCATTAGAATATTGTGGCAAACCATCTATATCTTCCATGCTTAAAAATGCTTTAGATATGCCTTCCACATCGCTGCGCGAGTTCTTTAGAATATGGGATAATCTTTACAAAAGGCATGCACTGACATTAGAAGCGCTCTCAAATGCAATTAATAATTGGAATTTCAATGATCTTGTTCGTGACGCGTTAATCTCAAGGTTTCATACGATACATAATTCGAGGCTATTTCTCAATGATGAGAAAAGTGATGAATATGAAGGTCTTAGATTCGAAAATTTGATTTCCAATAATGGTCATGGACTGGCAATGATCGTGAATTTGGGAACCTGTGCACCGACCATAAGACACATGGTAGTCGAGTTGATACTAAACAAATTGGTTGAGTTGCTCGGAAACGATGTGATCCCTCCCATATTTCTCTTTGCAGAGGAAGCCCATCTATACATCAAAGAGACTTACTGGGACGACATTATCACGAGAATGCGTCATTTTGGAATCTATTCTACATTTATTACTAACCACCCGGAGGCATTAGGAGAAGGGATCTTGAGGCAAGTAGACAACATATTCTTGTTCAATTTCGTGAATGAATCTGACTTAGAAAGAATTTCTAAAGTATCCCTCGTTGATAAGGATACGATCAAGTCGATTGTTAGAACTCTTCCTCAGAGGTACTCACTCTTAATCGGAAAAATGGTTCAGGAACTACCAATAGTAGTTAAAGTTCCTCAATTGGATATCAAAACCTACGGAGAAACTAAAAAGTTCTTTAGAAAGAATAGCCCTACCCTTTTATCTTTTAAATGACCGCCTCGTTACCGCGTTGTCTTGTTCCTATATCTATCGTGTCGCTTACAGTCGAGATGAATATTTTTCCATCTCCTGCTGAACCCGTGCTTACTGAGTCCAGTATTACACTAACCACATTTTCTACCTGGGAATCAGGAACTACTGTAACGATGTTGGCACGGACTGAAAATTCAGATACAAACCTACTTGTCCCTCTTCCACTTTCGACGATGGGTTTCTCACCCTTACCTCGGCCTTTTGCTTCGAGGATGGTACACCCGCCTATACCCGCCTTCTTGAAGGCCTCACTTAACGTGCTAATCTTTTCATTAGGTATAATTGCCTCAATCCGCTTCATAGGCTCGTATAAATTAGTTCACGATATAAGGTTTTCAAACTATATTTGTGATATAATAAATAAAAGTAAAATTTGATACGGCGTGAAATTATCACAGAAATGCGCCATATCATACTAAATGTTTCAGTTGGTGACTTACATTCTTTTAACCTTCTTATTAAGCGGATTGCTATGTATGTATAGTACCAAAGCGTCGATCATTGGTTTCATTTTAAAGACATCGGGAACGACGTCTACCACTATACCGTTCATGTCTAGCTCCCTGGCAGTGGAAGGTCCAACCGCCACGACTATCGTGATTGAGTTAAGTGAGTTTTGTAAAGTTTTCCATAATTTGTGTCTCTTTGCAAAATTAAGCAGTCCTCTAACTGACGGTGGGCTTGTAAAGGTTATAGCATCGATATTTCCTAGATTAATATCCGTTACCAGATCTGCAATCTGGGTTTCATCACTCAGAAAGGACTTAAAGCCCATGCTCTCGAGAATTCTGGTTTCATGGAGATCATTGGTTTCAGAATATCTATACACAAATACTTCAATAATGTTATTTCTCAATCTTTCAAGTCCATCAACTAAATGTCTGGAAGAGGTGCCATGCCAGATTATTGTGATTTTCTTCGCCGTCACTCCCATAGTTTCAAAGAGCTTTAGGACTCCAGTAGATGTATAATCTAGATTAGGGATTAATATTGGCCTCAGGCCGAAATTAAATAAGGACATCTGTGTTTTTGGACTACGTGCAACCAGTATCGTATTTCTAAGTATATTGATTAATAGTTCCTTCTTTCCAAGACCTGAGGACAAATCGATTAGCGAGTATACACTTGGACCTGTCATAAACACGACAAAATCTGGTCTGCTTTCCTCGGCGAATTCTATAAATTTTGTCACCTCTAGAAGTGTATATTCTTCTCTTTTGATCCCTGTTGTCGGAGCAATGTAAGGCCTTCCTCCAAGTGATCTTATGACCTGGGCTAGCTCACCTGCTCTTCTACTCGCTGTAACTGCAATGTTTAGGTTCGAGAGGGACAATCCTTTATTTCTTGCTAATGTTATGCATCATTATTAGATCTTCTTCGAAGAGCAATAGGTTCTCGGGAATAGTTAATTCTATAGGATCTTTTAGCGATAGCGGCTTTCCAGTTTCTGGAGAAAGATAGGACTTCTTTCTGTTCCAGACCATGGAGTTAAAGTTGATAATTAGCTGGGTATACCTGGAGTATTTACCGTAATCTCCCTCCACTTCTGGTAGTTCACAAAAATGGATGCTTTCATTGACATTGTCATACATGATCGTCCAGATCTCCTCGGTTATATACGGACATATAGGGGCCAGTAGTGTAAGGATTGTAGTCAGACCTTTATGAAGAGTATAGATCGAAGAAAGCTGAGATTGACTAGAATCATCAAGATAGGCTCTCCACTTGACCATCTCAATGTAATGAGCTGCAAAAACGTTCCGAGTGAATTCTCTAATAGCGTTTGACGGAATAAAGAAGTTAAATTCGGAATATCCTTTCCTACATTCCTTAACTAGTTTCTGCAATTCTCCCAGAAGCCACATGTCAGTTGGATCTAGAGTTGTTGGCTTTTCAGAGACACTATCAAACGAGGATATGAACCGTGCAACATTCCATAATTTAGACATAAAGTTCTTAGCAACTGATATCTTTTGTTCGGAGCACCGAAAATCATAGCCTAAATTACATTCTGATGCTGACCAGAATCGGAAAGCATCCGCCCCATATGTATCGATTATGGGTACTGGATCCATTACATTACCTCTGCTCTTACTCATCTTCTCACCTCTTTCGTCAACTCCAAAACCCATTACCCAGGCCTTTGACCAAGGTAGTTTATCGGTCAACTGAACGCAACGCAGCATTGAATAGTATAACCAAGTCCTAACGATGTCCTTCGCTTGGGGTCTAATCGAACCGGGGTAGGGATGTTGTATTCTATCTGATTCCCCGAATTTACCTATGTATATAGCAGTCAAGCTGGAATCCATCCAAGTATCGAATGTTCGTTCTTCTCCAACAAATTTTCCTGCCCCGCAACTGTTGCATTTATCAAATGGTGGATCCTCTTCCCAAGGTCTGTAATATTTGCCAGGGGGTGGTAGGTTGGGATAATTGCAATTCACGCAATACCAGATAGGAATCTCTGTTCCATAATAACGTCTCCTTGAAATGGGCCAATCAGTTGCAACCGAATCCAGCCAGTTCATTAGAATTTGTTTGTGAATATCAGGATAAAACTTGATGTGGGCTGTCAGCCGCTTAAGTAGGGGAACATACTCAATTTGTTTAAGGTAATAGTCCTGCAATGGAACAATCTCCACTGGAGTTTTGCTTCTCTCGCATAAAGGGGTTCTATGCATGATATCCTCAGTTTTTTGGAGAAAGCCACTTGCCTTTAAGTCAGAAATTATCCTGATCTTAGCTTCTTGGATAGGAAGACTAGCATAAGGGCCAGCTTCAGCTGTAGTTCGTCCATAGATATCTGTAGCGATAATTTCCTTCAATCCGAGTTCTCTAAATAGCGAAACATCATTCTGGTCACCGTAACTACAGACCATAACTGCACCAGTTCCAAATTCTGGTCGAGCTGAGTGATGTGCATAGACTGGGACTTGTTTGTCAAAGAGAGGAACAGATACCCTCTTCCCTACGATATCCAAATAACGTTCGTCATTAGGATTGACTATAACGGCCTGACAAGCAAAAAGCAATTCTGGTCTAGTTGATGCTACTATTATGCCCTTTGTTTCATCCTTTGACCTAAAATTCATGTATACGAGCTTGGTGGGAACCTCTTCGTATACGATTTCCGCATCCGCTATAGTTGTACTGCAATCTGGACATAGGTTATTAGGCCTATTAGCAATGTAGATCATCTTCCGGTTCCACAGCTCGATGAAGGTACTTTGAGTAAGTGCTCGAAATTGAGTTGAATCAGTCCTATAACAATTCTTGAAATCTGCACTCAATCCAATCGACTTCATAATCTCAATCATCTCCTGTTCAAGTTCGTCCAGAGCGCTCCTGCACAATTCTAAGAATTTTCTTCTATCTGTTTTTCTCATCCTAATTTTGTATTTCTTTTCCGTATAGATTTCAATTGGAAGACCATTTCGATCGATACCTATTGGAAACAGGACATTGAAACCGCTCATTCGCGTGGTCCTAGCTATCATATCGATCTGCGCATAATGAGCCGCTGCTCCGATATGCCAAGGACGGCCTGAAGGGTATGGCGGGGGAGTATCGATCACAAAAGGGACTTGCTCTCCATTTATTGGGGTGAGGACAGCACTCTCCCATTTTTGACGAATTTTCACTTCATTATTCGAATTCCATTTCTTCTCTTCAATTCTATGAGTTCGACTCAATCTTAAAGTATTTCCAAATATACGATTATTAAACATAATACTGGTTTTCTAAAGTAGAATGCGAGAATACCTTTCTCTCTCCAACAATTGAGATTGTCAATGCGATTTGATGGTAGTAAAACCAGGACCTGCAAGAAACATATGTGACCACTTCATAGGATGCTGCAGATAGGCATGGAGCTTTTGATGCGACCTAAACCGACAATATGGAATCTGTCACAGTTGATAGAAAATCATGAGGGAAAGGAATTGCAGACTCTGTTAAAATCGATTGAGCAGGCTGCAAAGCGGATCGAAGGCGAGCGTGAGACGCTAAAAGAGAGCATTTCTTCAAGTCAGTTCCAAAAGCTCATGAACCATGTTGAAGGAATAAATGAGCAGATCAGTATTGCAGTTGGATATGCCCATCTGAAATATGCCTCTGACACATCGTCAAACGAGGCCGCTGCCCTGCTAACTAAGATGGAAATGCTGTCAGCAGACGTATCAAACCGCTTATTATTTTTTGACATTTGGTTTAAAAAACAACTTGATGATAGGAACGCCAATCGTCTGATAAATTCTGCTCCAATTGTTTATAGAGAGCATCTGAAACATAGTCGGCTTCTGTCCAAATTCACATTATCTGAACCGGAAGAGAAGATAATTAGTACCCTGGAAGTGAGCGGCTCAGGAGCACTCACAAAGATATACGACAGAATGACAAGCTCTCTAGAATTCGTTGTACACCTAAAAAAAGGCAAACGGTTCATTGAAAAAAAATTCAGCAATAAAGAAAAGATGCTCTCGATGATTAGGAGTACAAAAAAGGAAGAAAGGGTGTCCGCATATAAGTCACTATTAAAAGAATATAAAAGAAATAGCGGAGTTCTAGGCGAAATTTATTTCAATAAAGTCATACAGTGGCATGATGAATTCATAAAGCTACGCGGATTTAAGAGACCAATTTCTGTACGGAATACATATAACAATTTGGATGATTCAACTGTGGAATCCCTTCTACAAGCTTGTCGTTCTAATGCGAAGGTGTTCCAGAAGTATTTCAAAGAAAAAGCTGCGATGTTAGGTCTCAGAAAACTTCACAGGTATCATTTGTACGCGCCTCTAACCTTGAGTGAGAGGTATCAGGAAAGATTTAGCTACCAGAATGCGGTAAGCATGGTCATCGACACATTTTACGATTTTGATGGGAGATTTGGCAAATTTGCAACAAAAGTATTCAACGAAAGACATGTGGATTCCGAAATAAGAAAAGCAAAACAAGGTGGCGCCTTTTGTTACACGGTTACACCAAAACTTACGCCATACGTACTTCTTAATTTTGATGGTAGAATTAGAGATGTTAGCACTATGGCTCATGAATTAGGTCATGCCATACATAGTATGGCAGCTTCACATAAACCAATCTCTGTCGCTCATGCCCCATTACCCTTGGCTGAAACAGCGTCTGTCTTTGCGGAGATCCTCCTTAATGACAGACTACGCAGCAAGTTAACACACAAGCAGAAAGCTATCCTGTTAGCTTCACAGATCGATGATATGTATGCTACTATTATGAGGCAAGCGTACTTTACCCTATTTGAGATTGAAGCTCATAAGTCTATAGCTGAAAAGAATGCGAATATAACCGAAGTATCAGACCTGTACCTACGAAATCTCGAAGATCAGTTCGGTGATTCAGTAACTGTTTCAGATGATTTTCGATGGGAATGGTTGTACATTCCACACTTATATCACACTCCTTTCTATTGCTACGCCTATTCATTTGGAAATTTGCTAGTTCTTTCCCTTTACCAACAATTCAGAAAAGAGGGAAAGTCATCATTTATACCCAAATACTACAAATTGCTTTCGTCCGGGGGATCTCGCAAGACAGAGGAAATTTTGTCTGACATTGGAATCGACATCTCTTCCAGAGACTTTTGGCAGCAAGGATTTGATCTAGTTGAAAAAAATGTGCATGAGCTACGTGATTTGGTCTAAGCGAGCCAGAGAGAGACCCTGAACCTAAAAAAATGATGAGACCCTATTAAGCAGCTAACCAACAGTCAATGGTGGAAAGCCACGACCTAAGCACCAAATGGTTTACAGCTAATCAAGTTCACTTCAAGCTCTCATGTTCATTTTTGTGGTTACCCTAAGTTGCGTTTGATTTACCCACCGCCTAAATAAAACTGTCATAAGAAAAAATATAACTCGAATGATTACTTTAGAAGTAGGAGGCGTGATAAATTGCCAAACTCGAATGAGAAGCGACTGACAAGGATCCAAGACTCGTATACGTTGGGATACCTAGTAGAAGATGTCAAAGTGCAGTACAAGAATGCTTTGGATGTGTCACTGGACGAAATTGTTATCGATTCGAAGGAAGGCGACATTAGCTCGGTTCCTCGGTGGCTGGCACAGAAACTCTCGGAGTCAGGGATTGTCACAATACAAGACAAGGACGTTGCCGCTTACGTCTCAAGAACACTCAACTTGGAAAGAATTGCAAGGGCTCACGATCTTTCCGGCATAAATGCCGACTTTTACATCCGAGTTAATGACTATCTTTCCTCATTAGATGGAAGGGATCGGGAAAGAATAATTGTGTCACTCAATTCATTCGTAGTATCAAGAATCGAAAAAATTGTCAAGCTGGCTGCAACCTCTACATTAACACCGGCAATAAGAGATAAATTATCAGTGGAGGAACGCGAATTGTATGATTTGATTCATGAATCGACTGCTGCGTTCAAAAAAAGGGTTATAAGGAAATTTGACTGAACAGCAGACCTCTGCGTCTTTAGCTAATGAACTTGAAAGATTTCTTCGGGGCTTTAAGGATAACCTGGGCAATTACAAGTACTTCGAAAGAATAAATCACATGATGGCCCTCGGCTCTACATCTGTTGTAATCGACTATATTGATTTTGATACTTTTACTCCTGACCTTGCAAAGGAAATAACCCACCGTCCTGATGACATGCTTGAAGCATTTAACTCTGCAGTACTGACGATACTGAATGAGATTCATCCGGATTACGCTGAAGAGATAATCGACAGAGTTAAGGTTAGGATTAGCAATTATTCGGTTCAGAGAACGTTACGTGATATTAATGCTGAGGTTATCGATAAGCTAATAGGGGTCTGGGGTATGGTTGTAAGATCTTCAGAAGTTAAGCCCCTAGCTAAGAGGATTGGGTATAGATGTATGAATTGTCAAACGATTAATGAAGCGCAGCTCAAAGGTCTGCTGCTGAAGAAACCCATAAAATGTATTAATTGTGCAGAAAAGGAGCTTGAAATGGATCCAGAAAATAGCATCTTTACCGATTTTCAATTGGTACGACTTCAAGAGCTTCCCGAGGATTTGCCTGCTGGTCAATTGCCACATTATGTGGAAGTGACTGTTATGGGCGATCTTGTTGATCAGTGTCGTCCCGGTGACAGAATTATGCTAACTGGAATTGTGCGAATAGAACAAGAGCAGATCTCTCCACAGATCAGAACCAGTCTATTCAGACTAAGAATGGAAGGCAATAATATCGAATACCTTGGTGGAGGAACTGGCAATAAGGACTCACGCACAATAGAGCGTTTAACTATCAGGAGCGAAGATGAAAGACAAATCATAAGTGTATCTAGTAAACCTGATGCATATGATAAATTGATTGCATCATTTGCCCCACACGTATACGGACATGAAGTGATAAAGGAGTCCATATTACTGTTGATCGTTGGCAGTTTAACAAAGAAACTGGGTGATGGTTCAACCAGAAGAGGAGATATGAATGTCTTCCTAGTAGGTGACCCAGGTACAGCAAAATCTGAGATGTTAAAATTTGCGGCAAAGATAGCTCCCAGGGGGCTTTATACTTCAGGGAGAGGCTCTACTGCGGCCGGATTGACTGCAGCTGTAATTAGGGACAAATCTGGAATAATGATGCTCGAGGCAGGAGCGGTCGTATTGGGCGATCAAGGCTTGGTTTGCATAGACGAATTTGATAAGATGAGGCCGGAAGATCGATCTGCGTTACATGAGGTAATGGAACAACAAACTTGCTCTGTTGCGAAAGGAGGAATCGTAGCTACGTTAAATGCAAGAACGTCTATTCTGTCTGCTGCTAACCCAATGTATGGGAAATACGATCCTTTCAAGAATATTACAGAGAACGTTAATCTACCCATCCCCCTCCTTACGAGGTTTGATCTTATTTTTGTTGTTCGGGACACCCCTGAAAGAGAAAAAGATAGTCGAGTTGCAAGCCATATCCTAGAGATACATAGGGATACTAATCGAGCTGCTCAACCCGCGATTGATACTGAATTGCTCAGTAAGTATCTCGCATATGCAAAGCAAATTGAACCTTCTCTGTCGAATGAAGCTATGGATATAATTAAAGACTATTACATGAAAATGCGAAATGTAGAAGCCGAGGGAATGATTACCGTTACTCCCAGACAGCTTGAAGGACTTGTGAGGTTAGCGACTGCCCGAGCTCGATTGTTGTTAAAGGACAGGGTGGAAGCTGATGATGCTGAACGTGCAATATATTTAGTGCAAAGAATGCTAGAAACGGCTGGTATGGATGTGAATACTGGGAAGGTCGACCTAGGGGTACTTCATGGTAAACCGCACAGCGAAGTTTCTAAACTGAAGCTATTTATAGAAATATTCAATGCCCTTGCAGGCGAAGATAAGAATGACGTGAGTGAAAGAAACTTCATTGACGAACTCATAAATACTGGAAAATTTACGGAGGATGATGCCAAGACGTATCTAAGAAAAGCGATGCAAAACGGCCAAATCTTCGAACGAAAAGCAGGATTTTATGCAAAGGCTTGAGCTCGACCTGCCCATGAACATGTATTTTATAGCTTGAGTCTAACATTATTGAAAATTCATTGTCATAAGTCGTTGAATTGTCAACTGGACCGTTAGGTAAGGTTCATCCTAATGTCAGTTGAGAAATAGCTGATGTAACAAGAGCTCCTATCTTAAAAGAAATGTACATGGATCGGGGCTATCTGTTGGATGTTTTTACAATAGTTATGTACTACTATATATTCAAATCAATTGATGCACTCAGAAGTCAGATACCTTCGTGATTGTGATGAGCATTGTGACCAATAACAACACTCGTCAACCTTGATGAGCAATGGCAATAGAACAAACTAAACGAAACAAACTAACGAACCTTTAAAATTGACCTTAAGGTAAATAATGCATAAATTTGTTCCCTAATAGTTCCTTGATCGATTTTTTTTGTATTGTGGGCTCTGTCTTGCCAAACATGCGAGCTGTCTCATTGTTTCTAACAAATGTTAAATACACTCCCTCCCTATGTAAGACAGAGGATGCGTCGTAGTATTCTTGTTGTTATTATAGGTGTCATAATTGTGTCATCAGGGTTGCTGATAGTAGTCTATGGGTTTCACATATTTTCTGCGGACTACAATCTTGAAGTAGATCCTCTTAAGGACGAACAGAACCTCTTTAGTACTGCGAGAGTCGCTTTATCCAATACAGGTAAGCTTCCTCTAACAAACATATTAATAAATTATGGTGGACAGAGTACTGAGTCATTAGAATCAATTTCACCAGGACAGAAATTGCTGTTATCACCACCTGAAAATGTCCCGCTTGACTTCGTTACTGTCACTACTAGCGAGGGCTTGAACCTGACGAAGACGTATAGAACTCCCATCAAACTCCCAGGAATGATGGGATCATAATACCGAGCACAGTGTGATACCAACCGCTGTTCTTGGTCTAGCCAGGTACGTCAGTATAACCTGCTGATGAAAAGGCGTTTTCACGGATTATACTACGTGCGAGATGTGACGTACATGAAATGTAGCTAACATACATACATGAAATGTAACCTTGCTTTTTAAAACATTAGCGAAATTTAATACGCACTTATTTGTTCATTTCCTTGTTACTAGCTATGTTTACAGGAATTATTGAAGGGTTAGGCGAGGTGACATCTATCTCCAGTTTGAATAAAGAAATGGGACGGTCTGCTGACATGAGGCTAAAATTGAAAATCCCATTAAGATTACTGAAAGGGCTCAAGTTAGGTGATAGTATGAATCTGAATGGAACCTGTTTGACAGTTATAAACAAACGAAACCAAACGGTAGAATTTGAATTAGTGCGTGAGACTACTATGAGGTCGCAAATGGGACAATTGAAAAAGGGGGACCTAGTTAATATTGAGAGGAGTCTACGGTTGGGCGGCAGACTAGGCGGCCACATCGTTTTAGGGCATACAGATGGAATTGGAATTATTGATGAAATTAAAAGAAAAGACACGGAGACAAAAATGTGGATCACATGTAAAGATCATTCACTCATGCCATGCATTGCCCACAAAGGGTCTATCGCGATTGATGGGATAAGTCTCACCTCAAATGATGTGGATAAGAAAAAGGATAGATTTTCTGTATCACTTATTCCCTTTACGTTAGAAAATACTACCTTGGGTTTAAAGCGACAAGGAGATTTAGTAAATATAGAGATTGATGTGGTATGCCGCTACGTGATTAATTACCAATATTCTGGTAATAACTAAAAATTAGTAAGATATATAACAAATTGATGTCGACTAATATTCGATTGTATTCACTTGAAGATGCAATAGTCGCATTCTCAGCTGGCAAATTCGTACTTATCCATGACGACAAAGGTAGAGAGAACGAGGTTGATATGGTAATCGCAGCGGAGTTTGTAACCCCTATGCACGTTGGCATTTTGCGAAGGCAAGCAGGTGGTTTAATCTGTACTGCGATCACTCACGAAGCTGCATCAAAACTAGGCTTGATGTACATGCATGACATCTTGGAGCATATGTCTACTACTGCCCCTAAGCTTTCGAAGCTTGCTTTCAGCAGGGCTCCATATGGTGATCGATCTGCTTTTTCTATTTCCGTGAACCACCGTGATACTTATACAGGCATTACTGATTACGACAGGGCATTAACAATTAATAGGATTGCAGAGGTGTGTAGAAATATTGACTCGGATGGGCCTGAAAGGTTCTCCAATTCCTTTAGGGCTCCAGGTCATGTTCCAATCTTAATTGCATCGAGGGGACTGCTTAATAATAGAATAGGTCATACTGAACTTTGTATGTATTTGGCTCAAGTCTCAGGACTTACTCATTCGGTTGTCGTGTGCGAGATGCTTGACATGAATACACATCGCGCACTGACCATTGACGGGGCTCAAGAATATGCTAGGGAAAATAACATCCTTATACTTGAAGGTAGCCAATTAACAAATTATGCTAAGGCGGTATAACTAAGTTCTTTGAACAAGATCAGGATAGCCATAGTTGTATCTGAATTTAATAAAGAAATCACTTATAGAATGTCTGATCTTGCAAAAGAAAACATTTACAAGCAAAACGATGTCACATTGACCTATTTGTGTTACGTCCCTGGTTGTTATGACATGCCTCTGATCATTAGTGAGTTATTAAAACGAAAGGATGTCGATGCAGTAATCACACTCGGGGCAATTATAAAAGGAGAAACAAAACACGACGAGCTAATTGCTAATAGTGTAGCCAAGAGCTTCATCGATCTTTCATTAAAGTATCGTAAACCTGTCATACTTGGCATAAGTGGGCCAGATATGACTCTCCAACAAGCAAGAGATCGAGTTGAGAGTATTTCCTCAAGGACAGTATTTGCGGCAGTTAGCATGACGAGACATCTAAAAAAATTAAAAACGCAAAGATCTGGTTTGAGTACTTCCTCAGAAGTGATAGTGTAGTTAGATATGCATTTAACAATAATCAAGATAGACAGATATGGTCCATGGACTCTAACACTCGGTAGTGATCGAGAATCAGCACTCCAAATGCTTCAAGCAAGGATCTATTTTGATATCCAACGATTATTTTCCGAAAAACATTGCATTGTCTACCCTAACAGGTTTGATGAATACTTTGCTATCACAAATGGGTTGCTAATTTCAGAACTAGTGGATATTCAAAGAGAGCTGACCAAATTGTATCCTCAGTTGGGATTTTCGATGGCCTTAGGGTACGGTGACACTCCCACTGAGGCAGATAGAAGCGCTTTTGAAGCTCGAAAAAAGGGGGTTCAAATCGCATCTCGAGGAATCTTTGGACATGACTTACATGGAAACCAACTAGGAAATCATATGACCGATATCCGGATAATGCATATCGATGTTAGTGGACTCAGTAAACTGAACTTGAAATTGTCTCCTTATCAAGTAACATCCATGATTTTCGGCATATATTCACGTTTAGTTGATAAATTTATGGAAAAGGAATGCCTTACTTTTTATCTTGGGGGGGATAATTTCATGGTGGTAGCAAGCAATATACTCAAAGAGGAGGTAGAAAATATATTGCTTGGGATTACAGAAGATACACGTATTCCTCTTAATTGTGGAATAGGAAAAGGAAAAACAGGGAGAGATGCTGCTATGATTGCAACAAAGGCCCTTGACAAAATTAGAGAATTAAGAGATAATGGAACAGACGTTTCAATTTATGAAATATAATGTCTATTCTCATAAAGAACGCAAGTCTTCTGAGAGGACCAGATCTAATATATGCTGAAAGAGGAGTCATTCAGATCTCTGACAATGGTATCATTACTAGGGTTGGAACTGACACGGAACTTAGCCCATTAGACAGGGTATCAACAATCTTTGATGCGGAAGGCCTTTTGCTACTTCCAGGGCTCATAAATGCACACACACACATCGGAGATTCTATTGCAAAGGACTTTACCTCAGATCCCGACTTGTCGTCGACTGTTGATCCAATTATCGGTATAAAACGCAAGATCCTTTCCAGAACTGATCCCATCCACCTAGAGGCATTCATGAGATATACCGCGGTCTCAATGTTAAAAAGTGGAATTGTAGCATTTGCAGATTTCCGCGAGGGCGGTCTGGATGGTACAAAACTATTAAGGAGGGCTGTATCAGGTTTAAGAATTAAACCTTTAGTACTAGGTAGAATAGAGAAATATTTTGAGTCTCCTTGTCCCCAATCTAACTCAGGTCCCCGCACCAAAGAATCATCAATAGATTCTTCTGTCTTACCACGGGAGGTATTCGATGTGCTTGGTGTTTCGGATGGACTCGGAATAAGTGGGACAAATGAAAACACCGATAGGTCTCTAATCGAGTATTCGAAAACGGTTAGAAACTACAATAATACGAGTAACCTAGGGACCAGGAGATTACTTGCGATCCATACTGCCGAGTCTCGAGAAACGACCGCTCTGTCCAATAGGAAGTTTGGGTTGACTGAAGTTGAAAGAGCAATCAAGTTCCTCCAGCCTGACTTCGTTGTACATATGACGCAAGCAACTGACAAGGACATTGCTGCCATTGCGACAAATAAAATAGGTGTAGTGGTTTGTCCTAGATCTAACGGATTACTGGGTTGTGGTGTCCCTAGAATTGCCGATATGATAAACAACGGTTGTATAGTAGGATTAGGAACTGATAACGTTATGCTTAATTCCCCAGATTTATTCAAGGAAATGGACTACATTTGGAAGGTTTCTAGGGCTACAGGTGTACATCAGATAAGTGCACGAGATATATTGAAAATGGCTACTGTTAATGGAGCTGAAATTCTTCACCTGAATTCTGGTTGCATTGAATCTGGTCGATCCGCAGACATGCTATTCATTGACAAAAGACATGTTAACCTCTATCCTATCCACGATCCTTATGCATCCATAGTGCAAAGGGCAGGCCAAAGTTCGATCATGGGTATGATGATAAACGGAGAATTTGTAACAGTGAATTCGTGAAAAAAAGAGAGGCAGTTAGGTAATTGAAGGTTGTTATTAATGCTGCAATGACAGCTGACGGAAAAATAGCTACGAGAAATGGAAATTCAGCTATATCGTCAAATGCTGATTTGAGGAGAGTACATCAATTAAGGAATTCTGCAGATGCAATAATGGTCGGAATTTCAACGGTACTGATAGATGATCCCCAGCTGACAGTTAGGTTGGGGGCAGCAGGTTCAAGGTCCCCGACAAGGGTGGTCATTGATAGCACGGGGAGGATTCCTTCAAGTTCTAAGCTGCTGAAAAAAGCTGAAGAATTAGATACTATAGTGGCTACCTCCAATAGGATTTCTTATCATAATATCCGTCGAATAGAGAGCACTGGTGCAAAAGTTCTAGTTGCAGGACGAAACAAGGTTGAGCTTAGGAAGGTTTTCAGAATATTGGAGAAAAGGGGCTATAGGAGGATATTGGTGGAGGGAGGAGGAGAGCTAAATTGGTCCGTCCTAAAACTTGGTATTGTGGACGAATTAATAATCACACTATCTCCTCGGATAGTTGGTGGGAGATCCGCAATCACGTTAGTAGAGGGCGAAGGTTGTGATTGGATTTCTGAAGGCATGCCACTAAAGCTTAGGGATGTAAAAAGGCATGAAAATGGGGAGATAATCTTATTCTATGAACTATAAGTCTTATTGATCCTGAATCCATACGCACTACATACTCGAAACAAATATGATGCTGTTTGTTTTGGTTTGGTACGAAATTTGTCACGAGCAAAAAGGTTGATAAAATTAAAATTAGTCAGCATAGTTAAATGTACAGTGAATAGAAAGGAATTATCTAAGAATTGTAAAAATGGAAATCACATCGATTGCGAAGAATGCGTGTGCAAATGTCATATCCCTGGTACTATGGAATACATGTCACGCAATATAGCACGTTTAGAGAAAGAGCGTCCTGGGTTGGGCGAATCACTTCCGGCCTTCACGTAGTAGAATTACATATTTCAAATCCAATGGAAGTGAGGGAATATTTGTCCTTCAAACATATGGATATAAAGCGCTCATATCCATCGTATTTATGCCTATTGACTGATACCTTAATGACACTCTGAAACCGGATGACTAACTCTGTTGGTTCTGTAGTCACTAGTGTATCATACTTGACAAGTCCAAATTGAAGAATTCCTTCAAAATTCCAATATAAGCATTCACTGGAGGAGGTATTTCGCTTTCGCATGCAATACCTATGTTCCAAGCGTTGATCCAGATAACCATGCATTGAACCATGGTCACAAATCGCTGGTACTCCCCTGGAACTACATCCATTTCCGTAACATATCTACTTGCTATGTTCCATGATCCAGTAAAATCTAAGCACTTGGTACCGTGAATGGCTTCAATCTGCTCCTGCAAGTCTTTATAGAATTCAAAAGGTTTCATAGTCATGAAGAACGGAAAATTTACTTTTGATGGTTTGATCAATCCAAGCGGAGATAGAATTGTAAGTATCCTTATGTTATCCTTTGTCTCTTTCTTGAATCTTGCCGTCATTTGATCCGCAATCTGCTCGTCATTAGACCAAAAAAAAACCACTGTCGCATCAGAAAGACTAACATTTCTAATATCATCAACAATTATTTGTGCATTCTTCAGCCTTCTTATCCTTCTTTTTGCCACAGAGACTATTTCATCTCTTTTCTCGACACCGATAGAACGTTTCACGCCAAACTCCTTGGCCGCGATTTGTACCGTATTCCCCATCCCACAGCCAAGATGATAAAAGATATCATCATTGTTAACCTCTCCAAATCTAAAGATTTTCCTCACTACACTTTCAGGTAAAGTTATATCATCACCTGTTAGAACATTTTCCGGTAAAGAAGACACAAACTCTGAAATGTCCAATCTAAGCTTCTAGATTTCATGAATATAAATACCATCGTCTTCAATGCATCGAACTTACGACTAAGTAAACCAGCCTCAAGAATTTTCTCATACGGAAGTCGCTTTTGGCTAATGCATTTCTTTTTGCAAATTTGCAAATGGATCGCTTTGAAATAGTTCGAATACGGAAATATCAACTTCTCACAGCAACTTGGTACAGCAACTTGACAAGCCTTGAACTGGTAACCATCATTAAAGACGGGTCGCAGTATAATTTTTATTACAAATAATTCAATTACGATTAATTTAAAAAGGTAATAAAAAATTGTAAAAAAATTGCGGTGGTTAAGGTAATTTGATTGCGCGCTACGATTAACCTTCTTCCCAGCCCTTCTCAAATACACCATTCTTGTGAAGAGGAACTGGCGCACCTGAAGTGTATTCCATAGGCCTCATCCAGAAAATAGCATGGGTTGGACAAACCCCTATGCATGCTCCATCTGAGATGCATCGTTCAGGGTAAAAGATGAATGCTTTTCCTCTTTTCCATCCCTCTACCGGCTTTACCCTCAGTACATCTGGACCTAAAGCTGTACAAATCTCTACGCAGAGAGCACAACCAATACATCTCTGTTCGTCTACATCTGGAAGTATAGCAATTGGCATCTTCTAATTCACTAATGGTGCATCACTTTAAGACTATTTAAACACTATGTCAATTGTAAAACAGTGTTATATCATCTCAAGAAATAAAAATACAAAAATTTGCTCAAGAAATAAAAAAACAAAATACAATAATTTGCCAGAATTTAATTATTTATCTATTTGTTCATTCTTAGAACATCTACTTGTCCGCTGTGCAGCCAATCCTTTAGCTCTTCGTGACTTGGCTTGGCATCATGTTTTCCAGCTAGATGGAGATGCAATAGTACATAGTTAACCTGATTTAGCAATGGCTTGTTCTGCTCATCACCTTGTCGACTCTTCCTTTTCAAATCGTCAGGAACAGTAGCCCACCATTCTTCGAATTTTCTAACCATATGTCCAGATTATAATGGAAGTTAATAAGCCTTTTGGGGACAAACAAGATTTTTTTAGTATGTCGAGTTTGGTATATTAGTTGATTACAGGTATAACATGAGACTAAGGAGCATATGCCTTTCGATCGCCAGGACTTGTTTAATGCATATCAGGAGTATCTAAATTTTACTAGAAGTTCACGCTATCAAGATCACGCTAGATATATTTTTCCCTTTTTTGGAGGTACATACTTTACATACCGCAAAATAGATGTCTTGAGGATCGTTACCATTGCAAGAGCGATATCCTCCAACCCGCAATACTTGGACATAGGCTGTGGATATGGAGACTTTCTTAACAAAGTCATTCGGTATATACCTAGCGCAATTGGTGTAGAAAAAGATGCAACAATTTACTATCGCTTGAAAAGACCCAAACCTGATCACATTGTTTCGCTCCCAATAGAATGCGTGACCCAACCAATAGATGTCGCATTCGTTGGATGGATGGAGCCTGAGGTAGATTTCAGGCTCCGTGTAGCTGAAATAGCTAGATGTGTCATAACTACGTTCGACCAAGGTGGACAATGTGGTATCCATGGTGGTTGTGAATATGAAGAGTTCGGATACAATCGTGTTGCCTGGTGGAGGACTCCTTCATGGATTGATGTAAATCATGAGTTAATGAACAGATACTATACACAACAGTTGATTAACGACAGTGACCTCAGAAATTCGCTGATACACCTTCGATCTGCACATAACCTTTGGTACGTCTATGTACGCGATGAAAACGCGAAAAACAAAATCAATTCTCAATTGATGAATTGGCTAAAGAAAGAGGGTCCTATTTCACAAACTGAAAAATTTAAGTTTGAGTACATACTTGATCAATGTGGGTTTCAGTATAATATGAGGCTACCTTCCGTACAAACAAGTGACAAGCTATGGGAGGTACACTTTGATTAACTTTCGATTTCAAGCTTATCATTGTGGGATTAAAAGATATATGAAATCAAAGCGAGTGTGAAGAGAATTTAGGTGAGCAAAGCATGTTGTACATTTCCAGATCCAGATTACTTGTACATTTCCAGAACTGCCGTATGATATTTCGGTGATCCGATAGCTTCACCGTCGATTTAGTACTGAAATATTGAATCTGCTCTTTCCTTTATATATAGAATATATTGCAAATGGAAATTCTCAATAGATAATTTCATAAATGAATTCAAAGTATAATAATCAACTCGCTAATTGGATAACAATATTTCGGATTCATTTAGGTTAGTAATAACTGGGAATCCAGGCGTTGGTAAACACACCACAGCGTTTGAGTTAAGAAAAATTTTGGACTTGGCGGTTATTGACATCAATGATTTAATTCTTAAACATCATGCCTTTTTGCAAATGCCTAACCTAGAAATTGATTCAAAGAAGATAGCAACTATTATAGGGTCAAAGCTTGGAAAATCAAAAAGAACAGTTATAGTGGGACATTTAGCTCCTTATGTCCTGAAAGAGGAATGGATCGACTTAACAGTAGTATTACGTAAGTCTCCATACGCTATTCATAGCACTTTAGAAAACAGAAAATATTCTGCTGAAAAGATCAAAGAAAATGTAGCCAGCGAAATTTTAGGAATAACATTGTACGACTCGGTTCAGTGCTTTGGAAAAGAAAAAATCGCAGAGTTAGATACTACTCAATCTACACCGGCCGAGATTTGTGAGAAGATAATTTCCTTATTAAATGCTAAGACGAGCAGGAGAATTGGGGTTGTAGACTGGCTATCTCTGGTATACGAAAAAGGCGATCTAGGACGATTCCTAGAATATTCGTAATTTTCAAGGCCGTCGTGTCATCCATCCAGAGTTAATCAATTGTGGCCTAGGAATTGGTTCTTTTGTATTCTTATGATATTTCTTAGCCAGGTCTTCATTGTAATTCAAATATATATATCCAAGCCTATAAAGCCGGTGTAAAGATCATGTCCACAGTGTTAATACGCAAATTCGGCGAAGAAGCAATTCAGTTTCTTGGTAAAAAGGTTTCTGTAGAAACTTCTGATCAGAGAGTATATAAAGGAACTTTAACTGGCATCGACGAGAGACTCGACTTGGTCCTAAATGATGTTGAAGGTACTGGAATACTAAAGATGATCATCAATGGTGCATATGTGAAGGAGATTAAACTAATGGAGAAGCCCTTCGATTTTAAAGCCCTTTCTGAAAGACTTTCCAAGGTTTTTCCTGGTCTTGTAAGAATTAGAGAAGATGTAGGCGCGATTATAGTAATGGATAAGATAAAAGTGACAGAGACTGGTGTAGAAGAAGGATCTGGTTTAGCAGCCGATAGAGTTAGAGTCATTTATGATGAGTTCATGAGGGAGAACAGGAAGTAAATTTGTCCTTTGAGGTCAGATATACTGACCTAGGTGGTAGAATAGGGCAATTGAAGACAATGCATGGAAGCCTAGAGACTCCTGCTTTTCTTCCTGTTGTACATCCTGTTGATCAAGTAATACGACCTCAATTTTTGAAAGATTTAGGATTCAACGCCGTAATTACCAATGCGTATATCACGCTGAGGCGTCATAAAGAGCAGGCAATACAAAGAGGTATACATAATCTAATCGATTTTGACGGAATAGTGATGACCGATTCGGGAGGCTATCAGGTGTTGGAGTATGGCGATATTGAAATAGGACCAGAAATTATGACAAAATTCCAATTTGATATTAAAAGTGACCTGCCCGTGATACTAGACAGACCGACTGGCTATAGATTAGATTATCGGCGTGCTGTAGATTTTGTGGAGGAGACACTCCTAAATGCCAGAGCTACTGCAAGTATTGTCGAGCATCGAAGTCAACCGACAGAAGAAATGAGTGACATTAAGAGGCCGATTTGGGTTGGTACTATTCAAGGGGCAGAACATCTCGGTTTAGTCAAGTATTCCACTAAGGAACTTACTAAAATTGGATTTGATTTCTTTGCGCTTGGGAGTCCTGTCGAAGTAATGGAAGCATACGATTTCCGTTTATTGGCGAAGATGATCCTAACAGTGAAGGAGCTCATACCTAACAAACCATTACATCTTTTTGGGGCAGGTCATCCACTTGCAATTTCTCTTGCTGTAGCGCTGGGATGCGATACTTTTGATTCTGCTTCCTATATATTATATGCACGGGACAGTAGATACATTACTCCCTATGGAACTGCTAAACTCAATGAATTGGTCTATCTTCCTTGTAGCTGTCCTGTATGTAGTTCTCATTCTGTAGAAGAATTTCACAGTATGGATTACGGTACGAGGACAATTGAACTGGCAAAACATAATTTGTATATCTTGAAATTAGAGATCAGTATGTTGAAACAGGCGATAATGGATGGCAGACTGTGGGAATATGTAGCACAGAAAGCACGCTCACACCCCAATCTCATGGACGCATTGGCATACATAAAAGATCATCCAATTTTAGGGTCTGGGACCAAGAGATTCAAAAGTAAAGCGGCTTTTTTCTGTGATTCAATAGATTATTACAGGCCAGAAGCAAAGCAATACAGGGAGATGGTTGCCAGGTTTAAGTCGTCCAAGTTACGTGCGTTGTTCTATCCAGAACAAGACATAAAGCCATTTTATTCGAGTATTAGCTATAACAATCTTGTTAAGGAATATGAAGGATTTCAGATTTGCTCGTACAGTGCATTTTTGGGAATAATTCCGGTTGAATTATGTGATATATATCCTGCTGCTCACAATTTGTTGAATCAGGCTAATTATGATGACGAAGCAATGGAATATTCATATGACGAAACTATTAAGGCTTTGAAAGCATTTCTGAACTTTAACCATTTTGAAGAAATTGTAATCTACGCGAACAAGGCTGTTAGAAACAGTTTGAATAGAAATCCACTAAATCATAGCAACATGACTATTCTTGAATATGAGGATGACAGTAGATAGTTAAATAGAAGTAGCGAAGTTAACCTGTCCTCTACGATAATTTGGATCCAGTTTCATATTATGTAATATTGCACATTACACAAGTTTGATATTGCATGTAACACAGAATAAAGAAAACCAGAAAAGGGTGTAGGAATAATTGTTGGGATGAGGTAAGAGTCATAACCAGGACATTGCTCTTTCCTGCTGCTATGGTGTTTCCTGATCGGTAGTATCTGCAAAAATTAAATTACGGACCGCGTTCCCAGCGCCGTTATGAGTACAATCTACTTGACTGGGCCATGATTAACAAGGCACTTCCACTGCATTCTTCATCTCCTTCGGGAGTTCTCTAAATCCGTCCTTATCTATAATGACAACGTTGATACCATCACCTGTGCCTGCATTTCTTCGAATGGCTGCAGCAATTGCACGGATAGCAATTTTGTAACCGTCATCCACTTTCAAGTTGTCCTGGAATTCAGTTTCGAGATATCCGTATGCAACCGGAGACCCACTTCCTGTCGAGATAAACTTTTCAGTAGTCATTGATCCAAACAGATCTATGTTATAAATCCGAGCTACTTCTTCTGAGTCGTAGCCAGCCATAATTATCTGCACGTAAAACGGAAAATATCTTTGATTGAAGAGCACGTTCGAGCACAGTCTAGCGGCAGACTTGACTGGCATCAATTTTCTGTTCGAAATTCTAAATATATTGGCATTATACCTCATGATGTCGACTAGATTTTGAGCGTCTGCCACACCCCCTGCTATTGTCATGCCTAGATGTCTATCGACCTTCTGAATTTTCATGACATGTCTATCTGCTATGAAAAATCCAGCACTTGCCCTTGTGTCAGCAGCAAGAACTACTCCATCGCTACAGGTTAAGGCACATGTAGTAGTACCTTTCTTCATATGCTCTAAAACATACTTAGAGTATCCGCTATTCTGTGGATCCATCCTACAGGTATGAAACGGGTACTAAATTTAAGTATTCCCAGTGCATCATGCACAGTAAATTCCGGACTTTCTGACGAACCTTTAACTTAACAACACTGTTGCGAAGACATGATTAAGGATTCTTAGACGCTATGCTGGTCGCTTGAAGTATCAGTAGCAATAATGTCAGCTTTCATAAGCCGTCTACCTTCCGAAATTAGGGGTTGCGACTGTGCCAGAAGGGCTATTCTTTTATCGTCACTAAATATAGAATGTTCATTTGCTGAGTTACCTGATACGAAGACTGAACTGCAGTTACGAGACTGTGGATTGGTGCATCAGTTGAAGTAAGGCAAGAAGACAGATGGAATAGAGCGATTTGACGTTTCCCTTCATGAGAACAATATATTCACTGCTGGCCCGACGCGTTTAATTAAGCCTCTCAATCCTGGAAATCATCTTGTTAGTTTTGGCGGATGTGCGGTTGATAATCCTACTTGGCCTGCCATCAGAGCGTACTCCTAATAATTATATTCGAGTAAATTGAAATTGAAGTATTGATGGGAAGGACGCTGTTTGATAAGATTTGGGACAACCATGTAGTTTTTCAAGAAAAGGAGGCAGCGCATGGAAATCCATCACTAATTTATGTAGATTGTCATTTAATACATGAGGTCACATCCCCTCAGGCCTTCGCTGGTTTGAAGCTGCGTGGACGAAAGGTCAGACGCCCCGACCTGACATTTGCAACAATGGATCATAACGTTCCAACGACTAACCGTTCCATTCCAGTTATTGAGGGTGATTCGGCCATCCAAATGCATGCTTTGAGAGAGAACTGTAAAGAGTTTGGTATTACGCTCTTTGACATGCTCAGCCCGCAACAGGGCATAGTCCATGTTATCGGTCCTGAACTAGGCCTTACGCTGCCCGGTATGACGATTGTTTGTGGGGATAGTCACACATCCACTCACGGCGCTTTTGGGGCCTTTGCGCTTGGAATAGGTACAAGTGATGTTGAACACGTACTTGCCACACAATGTCTCTGGATGCACAAGCCCAAGAGCCTCAACATCAAATTCACTGGAACGATTAACAACCGGCCTGGAATATCAGCTAAAGATATGATTCTGTCAACGATTAGACATATAGGCATATCTGGAGGGATTGGTTCAGTGATCGAGTACAGTGGCGAAGGAATTTCTACTCTTTCAATGGATCAAAGAATGACAATCTGCAACATGTCTATTGAGGGTGGAGCAAGGGCTGGATTGATAGCTCCAGATGATGTGACCTTCGATTACATAAGAGGACGACCATTTGCACCCTCTGGAGAAAAGCTAGAAAAGATGATTGGATATTGGGAATCATTTCTAACTACAGATTCTGAATCTTGTCACGACAATTCCGTCGAAATGGATCTTTCGAGACTAGTCCCTCAAGTCAGTTGGGGGACAAATCCTTCGATGGTTGTAGATGTTACTGAGAATATCCCGTACCCAGAAGAATATGCAGATGGAAATGTCGAGCAGGAAAAATCAGCCAGGAGGGCATTGGAGTACATGGGACTAGAGCCTGGTGTGCCTATAACTAAGATAAACATAGATCGTGTGTTTATTGGATCTTGCACGAATGCTAGGTTGGAAGATTTAATAGATGCATCTAGCATGCTTGAGGGAAGGACTGTCTCCTCCAGAGTCAATGCAATGGTGGTTCCGGGCTCTCAATCTGTGAAAAGGGCTGCTGAAGAGAGAGGCATCGACAAAGTTTTTAAGAAGGCTGGTTTCGATTGGCGCGAATCTGGATGTAGTATGTGTCTAGGGATGAATCCAGATATACTCGCTCCTAAGCAGAGGTGTGCAAGTACTTCTAATCGCAACTTTGAAGGACGACAAGGATTTGGTGGAAGGACTCATTTAGTTAGCCCAATCATGGCCGCGGCCGCAGCAGTGGAAGGAAAATTTGTTGACGTGCGAGAATGGTTTTAGATGAAGCCATTCAATTTCGTATGCGATAAGGCTATTCCGTTGGATATCATAAATGTTGACACTGACCAGATCATCCCAAAGCAGTTTCTCAAGATGGTAAAGAAGGAAGGCTATGGCGAATTCCTTTTTTACAATTGGCGATATCGAGACAATGGAACGCTTTCAAATGACTTTGTTCTAAACGACAAGAGATACGCAGGAAGACGAATCCTTCTTACTCGAGATAATTTTGGCAGTGGGAGCTCTCGCGAACATGCGGTATGGGCATTAAGAGATTTTGGTGTAATCGTTCTCATTGCTCCATCATTTGCAGACATCTTCTATAGTAACTGCTTCAAGAATGGAATCTTACCTATCCAGCTTGAACGCCAAGAGGTAGAATTTCTATTTAAGAATTCTGAAAATGAGGACTTTATGGTTGATTTAGATAAACAAAAAATAGTTTGTCGTGATCAGTCATTTAGTTTTCTCATCAATGGCTTTCACAAAAGGATGTTGATGCAAGGTTTAGATGAAATAGGGCTCACTGTTGAATTGGAAAGCGCCATAAGAGAATATGAGTCTAAAAGAGGCAAACTTACTTCCGTATAATACCGTCCTCACTCATTCCACTATCCATTTATTGTAGTATTAAATACTTGATTATGTAACCGTCACAAATTGGTGTCACCTGGTGACTGATCAATTCTTCACAAAGACTCTTCCCCTCAGTAAGGTTGTTATCGATGATAACTGCAGGTAGAGCTCCAATCACTCGAAGTTAATAAGTGTAATTTGGAAGCTCTGATCGTTAATACGGTGATCTCTATGACATACGGAGTATGTGAGACCTATTAGAGCCATTAATGGGGACTGCGGTAATTGACCAGCACACGGAAAGGATTGAAGGTCGGTACGTGTATGTAGTGAAAAACTTAAGGATGAATGGAGTAGAGCCTACAAAGCATTATGACTCACTTTTGGATTCTTGGTTTAATGATGGGCGGACTCCGTCCAACCATCCAATACAAATATTAGGGGTTTTTCTTACCCACACCTTATGCGGCAATACATTGCTGATACCTGGCTTAAAATGTGGAAATCAAATTCAGACGAACTAAAGGAAAAGGCAGTTAATTGGAGAAAAGAACCGTCAATTCATAGGATCTTAAGACCGAGTAGATTAGATCGTGCTCGAAAGATTGGTTATAAGGCTAAACAAGGTATAGTTGTGGTACGCGCAAGAGTAGGCAGAGGCGGAATGAGAAAACAAAGACCTGTGGCAGGAAGAAGACCCAAACACTTAGGGGTCGTACGCATAAAACAAGGAACTAGTATGCAAAAAGTCGCAGAAAGAAGAGTGGGTGAGAAGTTTCCAAATTTGGAAGTAGTGGGATCTTATTACTTGCATAAGGACGGAATGCATCAATGGTTTGAGGTCGTACTGGTAGATCCTGCGCATGGATCCATTTCCAAAGATAGAGAAATGAGGGGAAAGCTTGTCGCTTTTTCCAAATAGACGATCTACAACTCAACCCGTATATTCTCAATTATTCAAGATGAGATCTTCATGCATTTTAACAGATTCAATTACCTTTAAGATTTCTTGATTCTCGGCGTCTTTTTCCAAGGTAATATAGAAAAATCCTCTAGTTATTGGTATCGTTACTATTTTTACCTTTTCATTTTCAGTAATTGTGAATCTTGTCTTACCTATCGCCTCTTCGAATTTCTTTCTTAGTTGATTCCTAGCTGCTTCCAGAAAGTTCTCATCTCTTGCCTCTTCAGGAGAAAACAATGGTATAATACCCTTACGAAGTTGTCCTGAAATAGTTCTTCCAAAATTGTTCATTAATCCGACGTATCTAATTTTGGGTGACAGCTCTAAAAACTGCCTACATAACTTTCTGTTTTTTTGAAATTGCTCTTCACCGGCGGCATCCATCTCGTAAAGCTATAAAATCCTGGAAATATATTTGTTCAATCTGAGTATCACAAAATGAGAATACGAAAACGATGATGTTGAGAGCCAAAAACCCCACTATTTGAAGCGATCCAGCTCCTAAAATTGGGAATAGAGAGTGGCATGGCATTTATTCCAGTTACAGTTAAATTCAATAATCAGTGGAACGTTACTTGTATTTGTAATTTATCATTGGCACTGGATTTGCTTCGTTCAAAAGCACTTTTTCAAAACACTATTGATGTATGGATCATGTTTTGCGAGGAGAGGGGAATAGATTGGTATGACCTTGATGCCTATAGGAGCTTTGTAAGTTATCTTAAATCAAATGGCTTTAAGATGCAAAAATTTCCTCTTTGTATTAAGGAATCAGCAGGAGTATACGAAAGAGGTAAAGACAAGGCGAAATTTCTAGAGGAACTATCTCATAGTTCTTCAGATGAAGAAGGAGCTTTCACAATAAAATTGGCAGATAATACAATGTCTACTATACGAAGATTTAGGACTAGGACTGATGCAGAACCCTAACCCTGGAACACATACTAGACCAATTTGATCATTGTCAAATGGACTGCTCTTGGAATCTGTGAATGAGTTTCTCAGCTATCACTCTGGCTGCCAACTCCTGCGCTTCTTTGGTTTGGGCGCCGATATGAGGAGTACATAAGATATTGGGCAATTCTAAGAATTTTGTATTAATAGGTGGCTCGACCTCAAAGACGTCCAGTCCAGCTCCAGCTATTTTTTGATCTTTCAAAAGGTCGTACAGAGCGTTTTCATCCACGATCCCTCCTCTTGAAGTATTGATAATGTAGCTTGACTTTTTCATTTTAGAAAGGAGATCACCATCAAAAAGATGGTACGTATCGGACGACAGCGGAACATGGATGGTTATGAAATCAGAACTTTCAACTAGTGTATTTAGATCAGTATTAATCATGCTAATTTCGTTGATGTATTCTCTACTGATAGGGTAAATGTCGTAGCCTATGATATTCATTCTTAATGCTCTAGCAATGCGCCCCACATTTCTTCCTATATTCCCTACGCCGACGATCCCCAGATACTTTCCACTCAGTTCTATTCCCATCAAAGACTTTTTGATCCAATTTCCTTTTGACAATTCAGAATGCGCGTGTGGAATAAGGCGAGCCAGCGATATCATGGAGCCGATGACCAACTCTGACACTGCGTTTGTCGCAGCCTCTTGAGCATTTATGACTTGTATTTTCTTACTTGTCGCATAGTTGGTATCAACGTTATCCAGTCCGACCCCAACGCGTGCTATGACTTTAAGAGATTTTCCACTTTCGATAACGTCTCTAGAAACATGAGTCCTACTCCTCACAATCAAAACGTCGTATCCATTAATAAGAGACTTAAGTTTTTCAAGCGTAATATCTGGCTGATAATCAACAATCATTCCAGCCTTTGCCAATATATCAACAGCTATCTTATCAATTAAGTCACAGATTAGAACTTTCCAAACACCGCTCATAATGGTGAGGCACCGATTAGCCTATATATACTATTTCAGGATGAATTCGAGATTTCATAGGTCCTAGATTCTAAATGACAACTATAATATATATAATCAGTCGGTAAGTCATCTTGACGCCCCGAAAGAACAGAAACTATTTAAATATGCAATATTGGTAACGCATTATAAAAGGAATGGAAGTAATGTGATCAAATATGGAATAATTGAATTATATCCCCTCAAGTAGCAGTGCAGTTGATCATAGTTCGGAGGATTCCTTTGAAGCCTTATTCGATTCACCAATCTTTGCCTCCAGATCCTTCAAAAATATCTGAATTATCTTCCGGGCATCACAATCGTCGATAATCCTCGTCAAATCCGTCGTCGATCGAGTCATCATTCTTGTCATATGAGGTCGCAAATGGGCAAATGGGCAAATGGGTTAACATGTTTGCAGTAGGCTGCGTCAACAAATCAGCGATATCATTATATTGAAAAGTAGATAAACAGGATCAAAAGTCCCAAGATGTCATTCATCAGATATCGAATTATGAGAATTAGAAGGCTAACTAAGAATAGAGCATATTTGCTAGTTAGATCTCTGCTTTTTCTATATCTGAGAATAAAAATAAAATTAGGCTGGTATTGACTTCAAAGGCATTCAATCCGACTACTTTTTAGCTAAGCCAATTCTTACATCTACGGCCTTTGTTCCTACTCCTTCTTCGAACACCAGAAGTGGATTCATATCAAACTCTTCTATTTCTGGAAAATCAGTTACCAATTGCGATAATCTCTGAAGATTTTCCGTCAATGCTTTCAAGTCAGAAGGTTTATCGCCCCTCGCTCCTTTCAATAATTTAATTGACTTTATAGACTCTATCATCTCAGCGGCGTCTTTTTCGGTTAAAGGGGCTATTCTAAATGTAACATCTTTGAGAACTTCTACATAAATGCCTCCGAGACCAAACATTAACAATGGACCGAACAAAGGATCGCGTTTCGCACCGATAATAGTCTCTTTACCAGGTCTGACCATCTCTTGAATCAAAATTCCTTTTATTAATGCATCCTTATTGTATTTTCGAATGCTTCCAATAATATCGTTGAAACACTTTCTTACCTCTTCTTCATTAGAAAGACCTATCTTAACACCACCTGCATCAGATTTGTGAATGATCTGAGGGGAAACTATTTTCATAACTAGAGGATACCCGATGTTTCTTGCTGCCTCGGCACATTCGTCCTCGCTTTTTGCCAAATAGCTTTTCGGAGTTTGAAAACCGTAAGCATGAAGAACTTCATACCCCTCTTCCTCTAACAGGTTAGATCGTCCTTCTCTCTTAACATTATCGAAAATTTTGGCTACCTTTTCGATATCCACTGGGAAGTTCTTGGGTGGTTCTTCTTCTCTTGAGAGCCATTCTCTAAATCTGTACATCGCGGCAAGTGTTTGTATAGCCGGTTCAGCGTACATAAAATGTGGGATATCACCATCAGAGAGTACTCTCTTATTTTCTTCACCCTCCGCTAAACCCATTAGAGCGGCAAGCATTGTCCTTTTTGTTCCTTTAGAAGTGTTCACAATGGTCCTTGCGAGTTCAGTATAGTCTAAAGTGGCTGATGGGGTACACATTGTCACTATTGCTCCAACGTTACTATTGGACAGCAATTCAACCAATACCTTCTCGAATCTCTTGTAATCAGCGTCTCCAACAATATCGACTGGATTCCTAGCAGATCCATGATGTGGAATAACCTTTGAAATTACATCTCTTGAGGAAGATATGTCTGCCATTTTCAATCGATATTCGGAACATATGTCGGTGGAGATTATAGCTGGCCCTCCTGCGTTTGACACTATAGCAACCCCCGAATCTTTATCAGGAACTAACTGTTTTGAAAACGCCGTGGCCAACTCAAATAAGCTTTGCATCGTATCCACACGAATAACTCCTGACTGATCAAATAGCGCGTCATATGCTTCATCAGAACCCATTAGAGCCCCAGTGTGGGACATTGCTGCTTTTGCTCCTTCGGGAGTTCTTCCGGATTTAAGAACAATAATAGGCTTCTTATTTTCCTTGGTTATTTTCTTGGCCACCTTCATGAACTTCCTCGCATCGTGAATATCTTCCAGGTACATTACGATTACCCGTGTTTCAACATCATCAGCTAAGAGTTCTAGCACATCATTTTCGTCCATATCGACTTTGTTTCCCATGCTAACAACCTTCGAAAATCCTATCCCTTGTGCAATGGCATCTTCCACTGTAGCAGCACAAATCGCTCCGCTTTGCGATACCAAAGCAATCCCCCCATGCTTAGGTGTGATCTTGAGAAAAGTGGCATTCATCATATTTTCAGGAGAAAGGCTCATTATTCCCAAACAATTTGGACCAATGATTCTCGTCCCGTACTTCGCACCAATATCCCCTACTTCCTTTTCAAGTTGGGCACCCACATTATCAACTTCTTTAAATCCCGCGGTCACTATAATCGCTCCCTTTATTCCTTTCTTTCCGACTTCCTCAATGACTGAAGGGACAGTTTTATTAGGCGTAGCAACAACGGCAAGGTCGATATCGTAGGGAATGTCCAACACGCTCTTGTAGGCTTTCAAGTCGCAGACCGTAGGATTGGAAGGAGTAACCGGATAAATCTTCCCTCTATATCCTTTCTGTATGTTAGAAAATATTGCCCTTCCTACACCGGGTTTTTCTGACGCACCAATTACTGCTATCGAAGAAGGTGACAAAAATACTCGGTGAGATCCTTTATCTGACATACTAGAGGTAAAGACCCAGAAGGATAGTTATAAATGCATTTGTTCATCATAAAACAATGACATCTCAAGATTAGCTACTTCAGACACAATTTACTCAGTTATGATAAAGTTAGCGCAATTTACATGGAAGGATAATTTGGTTAGTATAACTATCGGATTACCAGTGGGTTACTGCAATAAATTGTGTTAGTTAACAAGGATACAAATACGTGTAGAAGTAGAAAGGAATGAAATCGATTTCAGTGTTAGATCCGTCAAAAATGCCGCATAAGTATGCATCATAATGCTCTTAAAAAGTAGTATCGATTTATTTGGGTACGATCGTGGCCTCTATAGAGAACGATATTCCGCTCCGTTACGTGTTTAATTGCAAGCAATCATCTTGAGGAAATGTTTTCTTTCATACAAAAGTTATTCAAATTAGATTAGGTGTCGTACGTCCTAACATAGGTGACATTATAGCTTACAGACATGGGTCAAAGTGTAACCCATATGGGTAATCAAAAATGTAACCCATCTGTGTAAGTACAACAATCAGGTAACCAAAATGTCAAAAATCATAATTGTCATTTGTCAATAAGTAGTTGTATTGTCAAGGTCTTTGATCTATTCCACAAATTATGTGTGCACCTTTATTAGTTCCTTCGTAAATGTATACACCCAATGCGTCAATATTAGTTGGCATCTTTGGTGCGAGCAGCCTTATAATTTCGGTTGAGAGATTTTCAACTGTAGCCTCACCTGACAACATAAATGTCGTGGCTTTTGGCACCTGTAAATTGAAGTCACCTTGAAAACCTGTGAAGGAAACGAAATAGTGTTTTTCGTCTTCTTTTACAACATATTTTTTGGATATAAAAAACTTGTGATCCATCAAATTCAAGGTCTGTTTAATGATTCGTTTAGCATCTCCAAAATCTATTACAAGATTATTCCTGGTTGTACCTATTATCTCTACCATCACATTAGATGTATGTCCATGCAGTATAGAGCACTTTTCGACTAATGGAAGAATATGTGCGTAATCAAATGCTAGTGAAGGATCCTCTATAAAGATAGAGCTAGTTTCATCATCCTGAGAGTCAAACAGGAATACCGATTCTAATTCGTCTACCTTTGCGAGATACTTAGATGATCCAAAGGCAATTATGTCAAGGTCGGGATATTTCTGCTTTATAGCTTTGAATTTCTGAAGGTCGGCCTCGGAATCAACTACCTCGATATACTTGTTTTTAGTTTTGAAATCTATAGTTACTGGCCTATCGTCAGTTAGTCCTGTAAGAGCCACGTCGTATTCGAACTGATCATCTAAAAATGATAGCAGTTTTGCTAGGGTTGATTCAGTCCTACTCTTATAGGTTACTCTTTTGTAATCTAAATACCTAATGTCTTTATCCTGAAGGCTTTTCATATAAAATATCATCAATTTATGAGCGTTTCACATATAAACTGTTTTTTGTCCGTTGGTTTTCTTCTGATACAACCTATTGGTTCTAGTTCAAAACCTAGGTTACCCTATTCTGATCCTAGGTGACCCTATTCTGATCCCTAAGGGTTGATCCATAGTAATCAAAGAAGGCCTAAACCTTTTGCAAAAATATTGACATTAGCAGCTTTGCAGCAAGTGAAGCTCGGGGATTGCTTGTAATGATTAGCCTGATCACACATCTATATGATTCAGGTTTTATCGTATCAAATCGATAATGTCTTCATTGTTGAGCTCGTTGAAATATTATGATTCGCTATGAACCCTGATGAAGCGGCTATCACATACTTAGCGGGTGAAGTATTCTTGTAAGTGCATTCCGAAGCATCAAATGGATTCGTACAAATTTGTGCATTTTCTATTGCATAGACCACATGGCCATTTTCATCAAGCCAGATCAAATCAAGATTATATTGGATGTTGATAAGCCATAGTGCGTAGAGGTCTGGCTTTTTATAAACCAATAACATTGCTGAATCCATAGGAATCGGATCCTCCCTGAACATCAACCACCTTTGTCTCTCCTCAGGTGATTTGGCTACCTCTACTTTGACAGCATCATTGTCAATTTTTATTGTACCCGTAGGAAAACTGAGATCTCTATTCTTGACCTCTGGAGGGGCTAGGAGAAGACCTAAAACTCCGATAGCGAAGGCAGCTAAAATGGCAGGTAACAAAACTACCATCTTTCGGGCCATAACCAAATAAACTAGGTAATAAATAAATTTGAACCTTGCTATGATCGCTCTAATAAATGAGATCCATTTAATTCAGCCACTCCTGACGTGTCCCTACAATGGTTGCTCTTGAATAGGTTATTTTGTGACATACAAAGCGACTTGCAAAGAGCACTTAGTATGTGATGTACCAGGATTGGTATTGAAGTAATTCCGGAGCTCTGTCTGGGGCTTATATCATAACTATCTTTGTCTAGTCTATGAAAGTATAACTGGCATTTACAGTGGCTTAATTCCGTTGATTGGGATTAAACTTGTAATGATTCAAAAAAGCAAGCTTATAGTTGCAAATAATCAGATCACGATAATTCTTTTATTGCTACATACCATTACTAACTTGGAGACCAATACTAACTATCCGAATATTGCACAACAAATAATATCTGCCATCGGGGTTGGGGATTATCATTCTAATGGAATTGTCGGGATCAAATAATCATGAATTGAAAGAATCTTGCCGGTCCAAAAATATATCATACCTATAATTAGGAAAAATTTTGCAACATTCAAATTGAATATGCCATTCTTGAAATTAATCGATGACCCTTTTCTAGGTTCAAACTAGTAGTGAACTAACAGGATGCAAAGGAGTGTTTCGTCATTTTCAGAATCGTTCTGCTCTGTGAATTAATATAGGCTTTGAGTTAATGATCGAAACCGTTATTACTCCATTTAGCACGGCATACAAAGTATTGGGCAAAAAGGAACTTTCTGCTCTGTTTTCTGCTAGTCCGGATAAATACTATAAAGTAGCACTTTTCGATAAAGTTGGGTTTCACCGGCACAAATGTATTCATTGCGGTAAATTTTTTTGGTCTCTTGTAGATAGGACGGCTTGCCCAGATCATGAGGCTTATGGATTTATTGGAAATCCTCCAACAAGCAAGCGTCTGGACTATATTGATACGTGGAAGGAAGTCGAATCTTTCTTTGATTCAAATGAACATACTATAGAAAACAGGTACCCTGTTGTCTGCAGATGGCGCGATGACCTTTATTACACAATAGCATCCATCGTTGATTTTCAGAGAGTAGTTGAGAACAAGGTGTTCTTTGAACTCCCGGCCAATCCTTTGGTGGTACCTCAAATGTGCGTTCGGTTCAACGACATAGAGAATGTAGGCCTCAGCGGCCGCCATTACACAGCCTTTTGTATGATAGGGCAAACCTGCGACGCAGACGCAGAAGGTGGATATTGGAAGGATCGTTGTGTGGATTTAGATTATCAATTGTTGACGAAAATTTTGGGAATTGATCCCACGGCTATTACCTTCGTAGAGGACGTCTGGATGGGAGCAGGTGCTTTTGGGTATTCGCTAGAATATTTTGTCAATGGGCTTGAACTGGGTAATGCAGTGTTCACCGAATTTGAAGGGAACGAAAATGAGTATCGAACAATGAAAAATCGGATTATAGACATGGGGGCAGGATTGGAGCGTTTCTCATGGATAACAATGGGCACTCCAACAAGTTATGACTGTACATTCGGTCCAGTCATTAATGAGATGATGAGCAAAACTGGAATGATGCTCGATAAAGAAATACTTGGAAGCTACTTTAGGTTTGTCTCAAATGCGCTAGAGAGAACAGAGGTGGATCTAAGAGCTCTCAAAACAAGATTTGTGAAGGAAATGAAAATCTCATTTGAAGATTTGAATAAGATAGTTAATCCTTTCGAAGCAATGTATACTATCGCTGATCATACGAGGACATTAATGTTTGCCATCAGCGATGGTTCTATTCCGTCTAACGTGGGAGGCGGCTACAATCTGAGGGTGATTCTAAGAAGAGCATTGGCAATACTAGAAAGATTAGGTTGGAAATATGATTTAGCTGAAATCGCCGACATACACATAGGATATCTGAAAAGGATGTACCCAGAATTAGAAGAACATGCAAATGACGTTAGAACTATTTTACAAATTGAATCTAATAGATATTTGGGATCAAAGGAAAGAATGAATTCCATTACCTTGTCGATAAAGGGCAAGAAACAAAGCCTTTCGGTTGATGATCTCCTAAGACTGTACGAATCAGATGGTATCACACCTGAATACCTTATAGAATCAGGTGCAATTGAAAGTATTCCCCAAGCTTTTTATGCCAAGCTATCTGAACTACATGAATCTCATCATCCGTCACACAACCTTAAACCAATTATAGGCATTGAAGAATTACAACCAACTAGGTTGTTATATTATGAACATGATTTGAAGACAGAGTCTGATGCTAAAATCTTGGCCATTTTGGAAAACAAGTACGTTATACTGGATCAGACCATACTTTATCCTCGAGGTGGAGGTCAAGAACCTGACACCGGCGATATCGAAGGGATTAAAGTATTGGACGTAACAAAGCAAAATGATATCGTAATTCATAAGGTAAGTTCCTCAAAGGGCCTCTCACCAGGAAAAAAGGTTAGAGTCCGCATAAATTTAAGAAGAAGAGACCTAATTACTAAACACCATACTTCTACGCATATTGTGAATGCTTCTGCTAGAAGTACCCTTGGACCGTGGGTATGGCAAAATTCTGCATTCAAAGACGAAGGATATGCGAGACTGGATATCACCCACCACTCATCACTTACCAGAGAAGAGATCGAAGGAATAGAAAGAGCCGCAAACAAAGTTGTCAGGCATGATAGTCCGGTATTAATAAACACATTCGATCGTATCGATGCAGAAAGAAATTACTCCTTTAGAATTTATCAGGGAGGTGTGGTTCCATCCGGTACAGTCAGAATTGTCAATATTAAGGATTGGGATATAGAAGCCTGTGGAGGAACTCATGTTAATCGTACCGGTGAAATCGGCCTGATAAAGATTTTTAGGACTGAAAGAATTCAGGATGGTGTTGTAAGACTAGAATTTGTTGCAGGTGAGGCTGCAATAGACTATGTGGAAAGACAAGATAATCAGCTTAATACCATCTCGCACGTCCTAGGAGCAAGTAAGGAAAAGGTGGTAGATTCATTGCGTAAATCTGTTGAAGACGCAGACGAGACCAAGAGGAAGCTTAAAGCTATTGTAAGAAGAACTCTACCCTCTGTCATGAACTCCATTTTCAAAGATGCGAAAGTGATCTCAACTGATGGAATCAAGCTATTTAGCATACACGATGAGGAGCTTGGCGAAGATTACTACATCTCGCTAGGTGAGACAGCGACCCAGAATGATCCATACTTGATTTTTGTCGCTCTTATTGGAAAAGGTCAAGGCGTACGTGTCATTACATTTGTTGGAGAGTTAGCAAGAAAAAGAATCAAGGCAGGCGAGATAGCCCAACGGCTTTCGCTGACCCTCGGCGGATCGGGGGGAGGAAATGATGAGTTTGGTCAGGGAGGTGGAAAATTTAAACACAAAGTTCGAGAAACAATATCATCATTAGAAGAGATGATTTCACAAACTATTGGGCGATGAAATGCTTTGCTTGACTCGTACCTACATGTGAAGCACGCTGCTAGACCAGACTGGAATCTAATCGAAAAAAAGTGGAGGAATATATGGGATGAACAGAAGATATTTGAATCGGATCCTGATTCTACGAAGCACAAATACTTAGTAACAGTTGCATATCCGTATCCGAATTCCCCACAACATATAGGACATGGGAGAACGTACACCCTTGCTGACGCTCACGCTCGTTACAAGAGGATGAGAGGAAACAATGTTTTATTCCCAATGGGCTTTCACTATACAGGTACCCCTATACTAGCAATGTCTCGTAGACTGGTATCAGGGGATATGGATTTATATAATACTTTTCGTAATGTGTATGGTGTTCCCTCTGAGGTAATAGAATCATTCAATGAACCAGTAAATATAGCAAGATTCTTCCACCAAGAAATAAAAGAAGGGATGAAGGAAATGGGATTCTCAATAGATTGGAGAAGGGAATTCACTACCATCGATGAAGCCTTTTCTAAGTTCATAGCATGGCAATTTAACCTTCTCAAGAAAAAAGGCCTCATAATTCAAGGTTCTCATCCAGTAGGGTGGTGTCCGAGAGACCAGAATCCAGTTAGTCAGCATGATACATTAGGAGACATAGAGCCTATTTTCATCGAATATACATTAGTTAAGTTCTATCTAAATGACACATATGTACTACCAGTAGCAACACTAAGACCTGAAACGGTTTATGGTGTTACTAATTTATGGGTCAACCCTCATGTAAAGTACGTAGTCGCACGTGTAGGGGAAGGCAACGAACCAATGTGGATTATCAGCCATGATGCAGTATTGAAATTAAAACATCAAGGTCATAATGTGGACATTAATCATGAAATAGACGGGACGAAACTAGTAGGGCAGTATGTACGTAATCCAATAACGCAGAACAGCCTTCCCATTTATCCTGCATCCTTCGTGGATCCTAAAGATGGCAGTGGATTGGTCATGTCTGTCCCAGCTCACGCTCCTTACGATTACCAGGCCCTACTAGATTTCACTAATGGTAATTCCTCTAAAGAAATGCATAATCACGAGATAGTCAAGCCCATAACAATTATCGAATCTGAAGGCTATGAAGGTGACAACGTGGTTCCGTCTCAGATCATAATTGAAAGGTTAGGTGTAGAGGATCAACATGATCCTCTTTTAGAAAAAGCTACTTCAGAATTATATTCACATGAATTCTACAAGGGAAGGCTTAAAGAAAATACTGGGAAGTATGCAGGAATGATGGTGTCGGAAGCAAAAGATCTTATAAGATCTGAACTATTGCAGAACGGGATCGGAGAAATCCTTTACGAATTTGTCAAGAAACCAGTCAAGTGTAGATGTGGGGAGGAATGTGTAGTAAAGGTACTGAATGATCAGTGGTTTCTTAAATATAGTGAGGCTCAATGGAAAGATTTAGCTCATGAATGCATTAATAGGATGGATATCGTTCCTGATGAAATAAGATCTGAATTCAATTATGTAGTAGACTGGTTGAAGGAAAGGGCCTGTGCTAGGAAGTCTGGCCTTGGAACACGGTTGCCATGGGACCAAGGTTGGATTATTGAAAGCCTATCCGATTCTGTCATATACACTGCATACTACATTATTTCAAGATATATTCATTTTGATGATGATAACAATATTCCTGCGCAAAATCTAACCGAGTCCCTATTTGACTATGTATTTTTAGGAGAAGGCTCCTCGAAAAGAATTTCCGAAGAGACTACACTTTCAGAGGAACTTATATGTAATATGAGAACAGAGTTTACATACTTTTATCCTGTTGACACACGGCATTCTGGAAGGGATTTGGTCCCCAACCATCTCACATTCTTTGTCTTTAATCACGTAGCTATATTTGATAGAGCCTATTGGCCTAGGCAAATTGTAGTAAATGGTTCGGTACTTATGGACGGTAAGAAAATGTCTAAATCATTCGGAAATATTATTCCCCTACGACAAGCCGTAAGAGAACATAGTGCGGACACAATTCGAGTTGCAATGTTGAGCTCAGCGGAACTTCTTCAAGACGCAGATTTTTCATTCGAAGCCCTTAGAGGGATTCGATCTCGGTTGGATGATATTTACCAAATGGGGATACACCTTTCCAGTTCTGACAATATCCAAAAGTCGCTAAAGCAGTTATATCATAGTCAAGACGTTACTGAGTCCGAGGACAAGTGGATTTTGAGTATGATGCAGAGAAGAATAAGAGACGCTACGGAATTGATGGATCGATTACGAGTGAGAGAGGTATTACACACAATATTGTACTCGATGGAGCAAGATTTACAATGGTATAACAAGCGAATCAGATCTAAGGGAAGATTCGATTTATTAGTGAATACAATACTGTCAATGTTTCTAGAGACAAGAATCAAATTGATCGCGCCTTTTGCCCCTTTTTTGGCTAGCGAAGTTTGGAATAGCATCGTTGGAGACGCTGCTAAAATAAAGGAGGATTTGGATTGGCCGGGTGTAGTGGAGGAATATACAGATCCCGCTACTGAAGAATCGGAAGACTTGATCAAGAACCTGATACAAGACATACAAAATATTTTAAAGGTTACGAAAATGAAACCTACTTGTGTCAATATATACACTTCCGCAAAGTGGAAGTGGAAAGTATATCAAAGAATACTTGAACTAATTATCGCGAACCGTAATTCGAGCTTGAGTGATGTCATGAGAGCACTAGGCGAAAATTCAGAAATTTCTCAAGCCCGGTCAGACGTAAAGCTGGTAAAGAAAATTATGGAGGATGTCCTTTCAATTCCAGCGGAGCGGCGTTCACTTAAGTTAAATATCAAAAATCTGGACGAGCTGATGGCAATTGAAGACGCTGCCTCGCTGATTTCATCTGAATTGGGTGACCTGAATTTAGAAATTTCTGTCTTTAGTGAAGATGAGGAAGAAGCAAAGAAAAACGATCCAAAATCCAAAGCTAGATCCTCGCGTCCGTTCAAGCCTGCCATATATCTAATCTGATGCTTTTTTTCATTTCCTAGTCTTCTTATAGGTGACAATAGAAGAAGCGAAATACAACACGAAACCAGCTATTACGAAGAATAGGCCGTACAGTGAAATGGCGCCACGATCATAATAGCTTCCTATTCCTACTATTATTGCCCCAACGACAAGTAACGCTATTCCTAGTCTTGTGAACGGAGACATCCTAAGTTTCTTATGCTCAGGCAATTTGTATAATTCGACTAACTCCACCGAAAAACTGGGACATGTGAAAACTTCTCTTCCTAAACCTCACAAAAACAAATGCTGTAGTTGTTCATGTTATCGGTGATTGAATTGTAAGGCCAACTGAATTTTGGTCCCCAATTAATTTAGAAGTAAAACTAACTGAGCCATTCACAATTCGTATGTTGCCTTTAGCCATATAGTGAATTGAGCCAATGATAATTATGTAGCAAGCTTGAGTGAGCTTACTAGCGAAAATTCCTCTTCTCAACATACCCATCTCAAATGCTCTTCACTTAACGGTTTATTTATCTGTTCACATGCAACCCTACGGAGTAGAACTTACTGGTAGCGTCAGATAACTATTTAGTATAATCAAGTCTGATGAAAGAAGATCATCTGAAAAGGGAGAACTTCAATACTAGCGATACTATGCACTTAACACTGGTTGATACTAGTTCAAGTCTAACAAAGTCTCCCCCATGAAAGTGTTAAAATAACATCAACTTAATATATAAAGAATTTAACGATAATAGTTGATGGCAGACAGAAAGTCATTAACTGTACTGATTCTAACTTATTAAAGCTCATTAACAATTTTTTTTAATATGTGTTATGAATAATCAATATCAAAACAGTAGCATTACTATCATGTCATTTGGCAATAAATGGAAGAAACAGCAAGGAGATAGTGTGGGTGAAGCCGTTAGAAATAAAATACTTGAAGGTGTTAAACCACAAGCTCCACTGAAGCCGCGTATAGAGGAAGCTAGAAACAAATTGCAAATGCAGGTTACAAAGTTGGATACGATATCTAATAAAATGCAGGAAAAAGATAGACTCATTTTTGGTAGGATAGTAACTGCGATGCAGAATCATGATAGCCGCTATGCAAAACTATTATCAAATGAGTTGTCTCAGATCAGAAGGATGAACAAGATGGTCAATTCGGCTAAGTTGGCATTAGAACAAATACAATTACGGCTTAACACCATGACTGAGCTAGGCGATGTCGTGATCACCCTTAGTCCAGCGATGTCTGTCATAAAGGGGATCCAAGGTGGACTTTCCTCAATGATGCCTCATGCAGATCAATCTTTTGGTCAAATTTCGGACCTATTGGGCAATATAATGTCTGGCACAGGTCAGATACCCTCTCCTGAAATATCCAGTGGCACACTGAGCCTAGATGATGAAGCCGTGAAAATTATTGAAGAGGCTACGGCAGTTGTTGAAGAGAATACCAGGGACAAATTTCCTGACCTCCCGACCCAGGGTCAGGAATCAACAACTGAAAGCTCAATCTACTAGCCTGCTAATATATTGGGAATTGTAGCAACTCTATCTCTTTTTTGTTGTATCGATTAGAAGTTGCTGTCAATCTTATACGTCTGAGAAGGACCGAATAGATATCCTATGCGAGATGTTCACAAAGATTTACTTTAAATTCTTTTGCTCATTTGAGTTAATAAATATGACCTATAATTTTGATTTATATCAATAAGTATAAGGCACTATAATGTTTCGCCCAAATACATTTACAACCATTAATGACTATCATAGATCATTGAAATGAAATGCAGAGCATCCCATATCGGAAAATTGGTGTGACCCATCATCGGTTTCCATTTTGCTGCACATCCAAATGCTTCCTCCTCTAACCAAGAGCATGTGTGAGAATAAAATTGCGAGGAAAAGTGCTTATGTAAGGTACAATATTATCAATGGATCGATCAAAAATAAGAATTTTGATTGCTATTCTGCATATAAACCTGGCAATATTCACATTTTTTATCAAGACTAATTACTTTACCTTCTTCGGTGACATGATAATTAAGGTGGGATCTGGCTTCCTCAATATTTATTTTGATACTAGAAATGGTCTTTTCGGATATGTTACCAATACCAATATTCTTAATTATGCTAGTATACAATGTTCTAGCAGAACCAAGAATTGTAAATACACCATAGTTTTTGAAATAAGACAATGATGTCAACTATCTTCAAACAACAAGTTCGAGAAATGAATGATCGATGTTCCATTCAGAGTTACTTCCTCAATTTAGGGATCACATAGACAGCAAGTGTGACGTATGCTTTAGCCCGCTTTGAAAGATAGGTTTGGCATATAATTTTTGCATCTAAAATAGTTGAATCTACTAACTAATTTTTGAAACTTTGTATTGTTCCTCAGATTTAGTAAAATAGAGATCCCAGTCGTTATTGCCTTCTTCGCTCCAGATGTTTGTATGAGATGAAAACTTTGCATTATGCAATAGATAGGGGAGGTTTAGTCGGAATATTAATCTACATTACATAAAATAATGGATCCTTTCATGCACTGTTCTTTCCTCAATACTTTTAAAGAATGTCCCACAATGGCTACACAAGTGCATTCCAAACTGTTCGACATCACCTTGTTTTAGTATTGTTAAGGTATTAATCGCTTCAGTATCTTCTGCTACCATGTACTCATCATAATTGTTTCGTAGTATATTTTCGACAAAAAGTTTGAAATCCTTTAATGAACCATTGACCCACCGAACAGTGTACAGCTGGTCAGTATCGTCTGTGAAACCAATTATTCTATTTTCATTTCGGTCTGAGGTCATTGAATTCGACTTAGTTTTAGTAATGCCAATTACTTTGTTTTGAGAATTTAACTCCGTTTTGATATTCTCTATGATTGAAGATCTTAATTCAATAGGCAAAAAGGAAAGATCTAACCTAATATTCAATTTTTCTCAGCTCTAGCAGCGGTTGAGATTTGCGATTCAATCAACATTGGCTGGGAACGATCGGATCGAAGGCCAGTAACTAAGTGAGAGTGCGAATAACAGATTTGTGGCGCTAAATATCGTGAAAAAATAGCTGACAATATCTGTAAATGCCTATGATGGGAATTCAAGAAATTTGGTAGTAAGTAAGGATTATGTGCGAGACCAGGGAAGGAATTGATTCATCGTCTGATTATTGAAAAAATTGGGTTAGGATTCGATTCTATAAAACATTAACATCAAAGTTATATTCCAATAGCTCTGTTGGGTCTGTCTTGTCAATGTCTATTGCAGTTGATTCCAAAGCTACATTATAACTACCACTTTGGTTGAATACAGGGCCGCTGATCGTCATAGGTGACCCGGGATCAGCTACCCCTGCATTTGTAAGCACATCTTGAATTTCTCCGATAGTGTGACTTGAAGAGTGAGCCATCCTTAGATGTCAGAAATTGTTCCGCCTGTATAAAAAATCAAATTACCTGCGTTCCTTGACCCTTCCTCTCCCAGTCTTCCTTGGAGAAATGTTTCCAACTTTTCTTCCCGGAGGGGTTGTTCTACCTACTGAAGATTGACGTCCAATGTGTTGATGTCTGCCACCTCCATGTGGGTGATATACAGCTGCTTGAGCTATACCCCTAACCTTAGGATAAAGCTTCCCGCGTGAATGCATATACCTTTCTTTGTTGCCTGCTATCAAGAATGGTTTTTCTCTTCTCCCCCCCCCTGAAATTGCCCCTATCATAGCTCTGCACCTACGGTTTAGCATAGAAAACTTGCCTGAGGGAAATTTAATAGTAACACCTTCCATGCCATGAGAAAATACTGTAGCTGACGAACCAGCAGACTTGATCAACTTGCCTCCATCGCCAACATTCTTTTCAATATTGCATATTACGGTTCCATCTGGTATGGATTCTAGTGGAAGTATGTTTCTCGCCGTTGTACTAGCTTTCGCTCCCATTTCAATATTATCTCCGACTTTCGATCCATCAGAAGCAGGGATATAGGAATTAATACCATTCTCAAAACGCACTTTGGCTAATGGGGCATCTCTCCCCCTCTCATGAACCAGATCAACAATTACTCCAGAATGATTTTCATCCAAATTATAATAGGGATACTTTGCTGGTGCTAGCTTGCCTACTTTAATCGCTCTAAATTGTTTACCTCCTCTTCCTCTTCTTCGGACTAAGGTTCTCTTCCCCAACTTAAATAATCACATCAAGGAATCTAAATAGGTGATTTTAAGTTTATGCTAACAATAGCTATCTTAGCTAGCTATTTACACATACGCAAAAACGAAAGCGAAAGCTAATAAGGTATAAAGATGAGTAAAGTTCTAGGTATCATCGTGAGCCAGAATACACTCTCGCTAAAAGTACTTGAAGCTTATACTAGAGACGTTGGCAGAGGAGTAGCTCGTATTGATTATGACTCAATGGATTCTCTCACCGCTTCTACAGGAGATGTTATCGAGATTAGAGGCAAACGTCGAACGGTGG
>Ga0315534_1000038_pt1 | contig 61317 bp, 73 predicted proteins | sample SalMarSW160240MG_FD_203094 | JGI IMG/M metagenome (GOLD analysis project Ga0315534, IMG submission 203094) | Salt marsh sediment microbial communities from the Plum Island Ecosystem LTER, Massachusetts, United States - Salt Marsh Sediment SW1602-40 ... | reverse complement strand
GAACTGGTTCTATACCAACATAGGAGAGCAAAAGGATGCAATATCACAATATCTGGATAAGAAATTCGGAAGATGGAAATATGACATTAGTTATGTCACTTGACTTATTGGTAATGAAAGAAAATAATAGTATCTATATGAAAATGGGAAAAGTTTTCCCAAAAATAGGGGTCCACTCCAGGAATTATTAGTAATATATCTGAAGCATATTTTCTTACAACATCTTCAGTCTGTCTGTATGTTAAATAAAAGTATACTTTCATCTAACCTAATACCTTGATTAATATATTCGGATATCCACACTTTCTACCTTGTCTCCATTTATCTTTTTTAATTCACTATACCAATTATTAATAACATCAAGAACAAGTAATAATATCTCACCTCTTCTTACCAGAGATTCATTGTATTTATTCTAATTCACATAATAAGACTAGAGTATGTTAGCTGTATGTGTTAGGGATATTGAGTTGCGCAACAACACAGACTTTGATCAAAGTTTAATTTTTTCCCAAAACCCTGAAATTAAGAAAATATAATACAATTTTTTCAATTTGATTTTAAAAATTAAATGCTAGAAAAAAGGAGCATCTGTATCACCCTTGTTATCTTAACCATAAAACAACTTGACCAATTTGTTGACGGAATTGACCATTTTGATGACTACTTGACGGTTGTATTGACCTCAAGTCAAGTTTTAAATAGCTTTTAACATATAACCCATATGAGCAAAAAAATCAATTATATACCGAATTCAAAGTAAGGCAAAACTGGGTAAAAGGTATGAGTAGGAATGAAAATGCTTAGGATTGCGGGATTAGTACAGGTTAGGTTTCCAACATTATCAAGACTTTTGTAGATTGTCTTCTTGGTTATGATATTGAATCAATAAGAGAATTTGTTATCCAATTGAGAAAAGAAAAGATTGGTGTGAAAGAATGTTCAATTGGATATAGACTTATAAATATTCTAGATAGATTAGGTATTTCTTATGATGATGACAAACTAAAAATTTTTCAAGACACTTATGATTTATGTAATAGATTAGAATTCAACCCAAATGTTATGCAGGAGTGTCTTCTAGAGATGAATAGAGTTGCAACAGAGATTTTACCTTCACAGATGCAACTTATTTTTCTAGACAAATTGAAGAGAAAAATACATTAGAAGAGGAAATTCGCAAACTGAAAGATGTTATTCATATAATTGAAAACACAAAAAATGATGTTGAAAAAGATTTTGCTTTAATTAAAGATAAAATTAGACTAACCTCTGCAGGTTTAGATTGGTATTCGAATATTAAAGAAGATTTAGAAAATGAAGGTATATCTGTAGAAGACATCTCTTTCTTGAACAATAAAAACGATAAAAAAATATAGTACTAAAAAAGTATTTGAAACTTTACAAAAAATTAATGAGATAGAAAATTTGGATAAAGAAATTCAGAATAAAAAGAGAGCATGCGAGATACTTAAAATTGATATGGCAACGATAATAGATATCGATTCTGAATATATAGAAACATTGAGTTCAAAAATATCATTGTTGGAATCCTTGAAATATCTTGAGAATTTTGGATTTAGTTTTGAGGATTTGAAAAAGATAAGACAGTTTTTAAATGAATTATCCTTAGACAACGAAATGAAGTTTAAAAATATAAAATTAAGATTTTTTGAATTGCTTGCAAGATATGGCAAAAATGTAGCCTTAGAAAAAGAGAAGGAAACACTGGAATATTTGATATCTGAGTTAGAAAAGGAAACTACCAAAAAGAGATCAGTTATTACTTCTCAAAATTCATCAGGAATTCTCTTAAAAAATCTATTAGATAAAGGTCTAAAGGAAAATGATATTATATTAGTCAAAAGATTTCTAGATACAATCGAAAAGAATAATGTCAACCTAAATAATCTCGAAATTTCACTACGCTCTCCTTCACAATTCATATCACAGAATATTATGGAAGACAATAACATTTTCAAACTACCTTTACCTTCAATGTAAACAAATAAAAGCGTCAAAGAATTGAATTCAAATTTGGAAAACAAATTAGCATGAATAAATGTTAAAAGGCTATAATTATGATATAAAATAACTGACCTATTCAAACAATTAAGTAATGAGATAGAGATTAATATCTAAAACTTACAATTAATTTAATAAAGAAAAATATTCAAGAATTGCAGATTTATATTATTATATCCAGATCTTTTGGTTTAGGCTAAATCTATCTATTTCTTCAAGAGATAAGAACTAGATTTGATATCGAAAGCTTATACAAAAGTTGAATTATCGACTTTTCATAATCTTCTGGGTGTTTTAATTTTTTTGTTTTCATTACTATTATTAAAACACCAGGTATTATGAATTTAAAATCATTAATTTATTAAATTTTTTAATAGTTGATCCTATTTGATATACCCATGAAATTTGTTAATGAACAAACCTATGAAAATTTTTTTCATACAAACCGCAAAAGTGAATTTCATAAGAAATTCGAAATTGAAATTTCAGGATTAAAAAAGCAGTTGTCTGATAAGAATATCTACCCTATCGTGATTGAGAATAAAAAGATATTCTCCAAAAATAAATTTAAACATGTATCGCCAATAGATAAGCGTATAATTCTAGGATACATATCAATTGCTTCCGAAAAAGAGATTAAAAAAGCAGTAAAAGCATCTGACATTGCCTTTAAAAAATGGGCTTCATTAGATTATACGAAAAGAATCGCAATACTAAAGAAAGCAGTAATTGAAATTCGTAATCGAAAATTTGAATTATCAGCATTATTAACATTTGAAAATGGAAAAAATCGATATGAAGCTATGGCAGATATTGATGAAGCAATTGATTTTATAAACTATTATTGTTTCGAAATGGAATTTAACAAAGGTTTCGTTTCCAATAATTATGTAAAAAATAAAAGGGAACAATATCTAAGCGTGATGAAACCATATGGCGTGTGGGGAATAATTTCCCCATTTAATTTTCCAGCAGCAATTTTTGTAGGAATGACAACTGGTGCCCTCATTACTGGTAACACAGTGATAGTTAAACCTGCTAGTAATACTCCTATAATAGGTTATAAAATAATAGAAATTTTGGTAAAAACCGGAATACCCCCTGGAGTTTTAAATTTTATTACTGGTTCAGGGAAATCAATTGGGAATTTACTGGTAGGCAATAGAAATGTAGCAGGAATATTATTCACTGGATCCAAGGAAATTGGATCTCAAATAGTAAGAGATTCTTCAAAAATAACATTAAGGCCAATAATCGCGGAACTAGGTGGAAAAAATCCTGTAATCGTAACCGGAACGGCTAATTTAGATAAGGCTGTTAATGGAGTTACTAAAGCTGCGTTTTCTTATTCTGGACAGAAATGTAGTGCATGTTCTAGAGTATATGTCCATAAAAAAGTTAAAAATGAGTTTCTTACTAAATTAATAAAAAATGTTGAGAATCTAAATATTTTAAATCCTGTCAATGAGGAATCTGATATTGGTCCATTAATCAACAAAGATGCATATCAAAAGTATAAACAATTTACTAAAATTGCCTCAAAAAAAGGTAAGATCTTGTTTGGAGGTTCAATAAGACAAGACGGAGAACTCAAATATGGATATTATGTAGAACCAACAATTGTTACGAATATATCCGAGAAAAGTTCGTTGGCGAAAAAGGAATTATTTTTACCATTGGTAATCGTAACTGAATACAAAAACTTTGAAAATGCAATAAAGATGGCTAACAGTTCTGAATTTGGTCTTACTGCTGGAATATATTCTAATGATCAGAGGGAAATAGATCTTTTCCTCAGACATATAGAATCTGGAGTTGTATATGTTAATCGAGCCAAAGGTGCTACTACCGGAGCTATGGTTGGCCAACAATCATTTGGTGGATGGAAAAATTCCGGAACGTCAGGTAAGGGAACAGGAGGTAAGTATTATTTATCACAGTTCATGAGAGAGCAAAGTCAAACACTGGTGTCGTAAAGAGAATATTTTAGAGATTATTTTTTTATATTTTTATATTTATTAATACCTCTGTTGCACTCTATACAATTTGCACATAAAAAGACCGCTTGGAATTACAATCATTTCTATATTGTTGATCGTTAATGGTTCATTTCTATTACTTAGCGGTATTTCAACATTTATTCTAATTACTAATTTCAGTTCTGAGTTTAAAAATTCAAATTTTACACAAAGCTCTCCAGTAATTCAGAATACCAATACTACTCTCAGCAACGAAGATTTTAAACGTATCATGGAAAATTTTGATTATTTCCTATATTTAGTAGGAATAATTCTTGTAGTATTTGCAAGTATTCATTTCATTATTGCATATGGTTTATTGAAAGCAAAGTCATGGGCCCGTAAAACGACTATAATTATTGCTGTAGTAGGCATAGTTATCAATTTATCAATTATGTCGATAGCTATAAGTATTTTAAATGTTACAGGCATCACAGACACCTTAACAATTTTTGCTGGAAATATTTTTACGATATTATTGAATGCAATAATAATTTATTATCTAACAAGAAAGGAAGTTAAAGATTTTTTTGTCTTTTCCAAAAGTAAATCTTTTTCAGACTCTTTCTCTTCTTTAGATGATCTTAGATAATATTGAAATGTGATTGCTAAGAGTAAGTAATCATCCAATGAACATATGGTTACAATTACTAACAAGAAAAACTCTTTCTTACACAAAATCGGAAGGTAAAACCACTTAAAGCAAAATATATGTTCAAGAATTAACATATCTTTAATTATCTTTGTACTATAATATAACAGGAGATATGATTCAGAACTTATATTAACAGAACACCTAACATAATAGGTAAAAATTTTGTTATCTATTTCTTATGATATTATAGAACAAAACCCCGGATAATAACGATGAGATTATTTTAGTTTTCAGTCACTGAATCCAAAGAAATCATAAAAAACGTTTAACATTGTTGTTTAATGAGTTAAGCAATTCAAATATTTCTTGATCGATTTTTTGTGTAGTTTCTTTTATTTTTTTTTCATCATTGTTAAATAATTCTTTTAACAGATCAATTTCCCAAATATTTCCAGCATCGAGTATTTTTCCTTCTGTGTTTAATAATTTTCTATTTCTAAAGGCGATATGGGAAAATCCATAATTAGAAAAAGAACCATGAAAATGAAAAACATTAGCAGGAATGCTCACAACATCCCCTACTTCCATTATCATCACTTTCTCCGGAGTAATTTTATCTAAAAAATTCTCTTTTATTATACATACAATCCCTTTCCCTTCTGTTGCTATTAATATTTGTTCTGTCTTATGGGAATGAATGGTAGTTATAGCCGTTTTTTTGAAGAAGACATGATACATTTCATATTGTTCAGAAGTATCTTTATTTAAAACTTCAATCATTCTAACATCTCCGCGAAAATAGGATTTATTTATAGTTTTTTCAATTCCTTTATTATAATTTTCTTTGGACACTTGATAACAAAATTAGTTATGGATAAATGCTTAAATATACCTTTCTGATTTTAATAGAACTATCTATCTAAATCTACATAAGCCTCTCTTATAGCAGACTGTTTTATCAGATTTTAATTATAAAAATTTAATTAATGCTAAATACAATATTTATACAACATAATATTAGAATAACATACTTTTATAAATACATCGATATTTGTTATGAATTAAATCAAGATATTTATTTTGGATCCTTGATTCTCTAATAGTCAATATATTACTGGTCAAAATATTAAACTAAATTATTGGTTATTTAGAAGCACAATTAGATTTATTAAATTATTCGTCTATAGTGATAAGATACACTCTTTTTTATTATAATTTATCGAAGATAGTTAAAGTAATACTTTTACTTTTAATTCATTTTTTATCTTTGTCATAAAAAAGAAATGATATCTTACACCGTTTATTAAATATAAGTGAGACATTCATATTTCTATAATACCTCTTTTAGAAACACTATTATTTTAATCGGGGTTTCGGGTAAAATCAATACTAAAATAAAAAATACTATATAGAATCATATTATAAAATCAAAGCTTGAAAATTTGGTTAAATAAACTATTAACTTTGATAAACATTGAAATTAAGTCTCCTCTTTTAAATTTTAATTTATATGATTAGTTCAAATGTAAGTTCTATCTCAGATGCTGATATAGTTATAGTTGGTGTACCGGATGAATCAAAGTCTAAAGCTCCTCGTAAAGGAGCTAGAAATGGCCCAGAAGAATTAAGAAAAGCTTTGAAATTCTCGGAAAATTTCAAAAGATTTAGAAAAATTATTCCGATAATGCCAATGGATGGGAGACTTGATAATAAAAAAGTTTTCGATTTTGGTAATGTAAAAAGAGATAGACTTTACGAAACTATTATCGATATCGTATCTAAAAATAAAATTCCCGTGGTTATAGGAGGCGATCATTCAGTAACTTCTACTACATTAAAAGCAATTGCTGAGGTTACAAATAAAAAAATAAATCTAATATATTTTGATGCACATCCAGATTTTGTTACTTCTGTAAAGGATTATTACGGTTCAGTGGTTAGCGATTCTCTTGGCTTTATCGATATGGAAAATAGTATATTTGTAGGAACACGAGCATGCGAACCAGAAGAGGTCATAAATTTAAAATCTCACAAAGCTAAGGTCATTAATCCATTAGAACTTCACGAAATTGGATCTACTAAAACTCTAAAGAAAATCATAGACAATTGTAATCCTAATTTAAAAAAAAATCAAATCTATATATCTATAGATCTTGATTGTTTGGATCCTGTCTTTGCTCCTGGAATCTCGGTTCCAGCACCATGTGGATTATCCACCCTGGAACTTACATTTCTTGTAAAAAAGATTCTCGAAAAATATTACATAATAGGATGTGACATTGTAGAGCTCTCCCCTGCCTATGACGTGAATAATGTAACTGCGAACTTTTCGGCACGACTATTAAAAGAAATTTTAGCCTCTATTCGTTTAATGTAAAAAATTATTTTTTCAATTGTAGGAAAAAATGATCCACCTAATCTAATTTGATTATTTTTGTGTTTTTAAATTAGAGGAAATATTATTTATTCTATCTATTAGTCATAAACGGTTAGTTCTGTCCTTCTGAATTTTTTGTTAAAATATCGAATTTATCAATATGCCCTATAATCATATCCTAAAATTTCTGAAGCTATCTTTAATTCTAGAATTTCATTCGTTCCTTCATATATCAAAGTAGCTCTAGAATCGAGGAAATGTTTGGCAACTCTTGAAGTTTTTTTATATCCTTCAGATCCAAAAATTTGAACAGACATATTTGCTACCTCAAAGGACATATTTGTTGCATAATATTTTGCTATTGCAGCTAATTTGTCACTTTTCCGTCTTAGGTCAACATATTTTTTGTTTTTTCTACTCAGTTTGAATATCCATTTATCATCATTTCTTTTTAGATCCTCCATGTAGTCATTGAGTTGTTGTTTTGCAATTGCAGCCCGATATGTTAACCACTTTGCACTTTCAAGTGAAACCTCCATTTTTGCTAGATATTGTTGAATTAATTGTTTTTTAGCTAAAGCAGAACCATGTTGCCATCTATTTTTTGCATAAGATAAAGATTCATTCAAGCAATCCTTCATTACCCCTATTGCACCTGCAGCAACACTTAACCTTCCATCAATTAAGGCACTAAATGCAATGCTTAATCCCTGACCTTTTAGACCTAATAAATTTTCTTTAGGTATCTTGCATTTATCAAACTCTATGATTGCATTTTTAACAGTCAACAATCCCATTTTATTCCTGATTTCTTTCTTTTTTATGTTTGGTAAATCCATATCAATGATAAAACTAGAAATACTTTTTGTATCACCTCCTTTCTCTTTTGCATAAGTGGTTATTGTCTTAGCAAAGGTACCGTTGCCAATCCAATGTTTTTTTCCTGAAAGTAAATAATATTCTCCTTTGTCTTCATAATTAGTATCCAATACAGAGGGGTCACTTCCCGCCTCTGGTTCAGTTAATGCAAAAGCCATAATCGATTTTCCAGATGTAGTATCTGGAAGGTATTTTTTTTTCTGTTCATCATTTGACCATGTTTGAAGAACTAATTGACCAATTGATGTATGACATGAGAAGAATGTTCGCATTGCACTACCTTCTTCTCCTATTCTCTGCAAGGCAAGTATGTAAGTTAAAATATCATATCCTAATCCTTTATACTGTTTTGAAATTGGACATCCTAGCATTCCTATCTTGTTGAATTCTGGAATGAGCATGTCATTTACTGATTCCTTTAAATATGCTGTTTCTTCATTAGATCGCAGTATTTTGCAAACCTTATCTACATGCTTTATAAATTTTTTTTGTTTCTCGGAATATTCAAAATTCATTGATGAGATTTTTGTAAAATAATTTTTATTATGTATCTCTTTGTTTATCAAAATCATTATTAATATGAAGTAAAATAAAAATGATTCTGCAGTACTGCCAATATTTGATTTTATTTGGTGTGATTTGAAAACGTAATTTATTACTCAATAGGAAATTTCTAATTATAACTTTGATATATTTGATATTCGTCTCAAAATTTATAATAGAATTGAAAAAAAATAGTCTAAAGAAAAAATTAATTCAATGTACAACAGATTTTTATAGAATGGGATTAAATTCCTCTATTTCAGGAAACCAGAGTATAAGAAAAGACAAAAATTGGATGTGGATTACCCCATCTGGAATCCCTAGGTATGATCTAACACGACATGATCTCGTGAAGGTAAATTTAAGAGATGGAAGCTACTCTGGAACCTTAAAACCAAGTGTTGAATGGCAATTGCATAGTGATATCTATATGAATATGGAGAAAATTAATTCTGTTCTCCATACTCATAGTCCATATTCGTTATCAATTGCTATTTCCTCACAGTTTCTTCCTGTGTTAGAAGAAGCAGAAGTAGTATTAGGTGAAACACCTTCCATTATACCAAATAAACCATCAGGATCGAATGAACTTGCAAAAGAAGTTTTGAAAGTCATTAGCAAAAATAAGAGTAATGTAGTAATTATTCTTAATCATGGAATTATATCTATTGGTGAAACTTTGGAACAGGCTAGAATTAAGATCGAATCTCTAGAAGAATGGTCAAAAATTTTGGCAATATCAAGATTATTTGGTGGACCAAGACACTTTTTGTATTAATATCTGATCTTTTTCTGTATTTTTTTAATTTATCTTATTGTAAAACAATCAATCTTTGAAATATTTCTTCATTATTTTGGACATTTCAAGCCTGGTTACCTTTTCGTATTCCTCGGGGTGTTTTGTTTTTAAATGGCGTAATGCAAATCTAACTTTTTCACCACATAATTTACATTGCGCTTTACCAAACATATTCGTCCTGAATTGTTAATATGTCAAATTAATTAAGTTTTTCGTTCTATTGTACATATTATTTACTTCCGAATTACAATTATAATTATTCGAAGAATATAATAAAAAAAAACTGTAATTTTATTTTTTTTGTAATATAAATAATTTAGTTGTTTAACTTATTCTTTCATTATTAATTGTAGTTTCTAAATTCTGTTCCTCAATTTTGTCTTCGTATTTCCTTTGCTGTGGTAACATTATATACACACATGCTCCTCCACACATAGTACATGGAACATTATTTCCATCATGTTGCCCTTTTCTATTGTGAATTCTTTCTGCTTCTTCAGGATTTATAGATAGTTCGATTTGTCTCTGCCAATTAAGTGTCCTTCGCGCTTTTGTTATTTCTTTATCCCATTTAATTGCTTTATCTCTGATCTTTACGATATCACCAGCATGAGCAGCTATTCTATACGCTATCAATCCTTCTTTTACGTCTTCTACAGAAGGTAATGCTAAATGTTCTGCTGGAGTCAAATAACACAAAAGATCAACGCCTTCTGATGCAGATATTGCTGCACCTATAGCACTTGCTATGTGATCATATCCAGCTGCTATATCAGTAACCAATGGGCCCAGAACGTAATAAGGTACTTCTCCTATCAATGATTTTGCTAATCTAACATTTGCAGCTACTTCATTTAAGGGAACATGGCCAGGACCTTCAATCATAACTTGAACGTCATAATCATGTGCACGTTTTGCAAGTCGTGATACATTTATCATTTCTGCGACCTGAAGCTCATCATGAGAATCAAGAATAGAACCAGGACGCAGGGCATCTCCTAAGCTAAAAGTTACATCATATTTTTTCGCTATTTCACACATATAATCAAAGTGTTGAAAATAAGGATTTTCCTTTTCGTATTTTAACATCCATGCAGCTGTTATAGTGCCTCCTTTGGAAACTATTCCTGCATGGCGGCGTACTTCTAAAATCCTTTTTGCAATATCTTTGGTAATTCCAGAGTGAATAGTTGTATAATCAACGCCATCTTTTGCATGTTTTTCAAAAGCATTAAGAAAGTCATCTTCGGTTATATTTAATGGATTCTTATATTTTTCAACCCCATATGCATATGCTTGGTAAATGGGTACTGTTCCAAAGGTAATAGGTGCAGCATCCAAGAGCTTTTCTCTAATTAAATCTAGGTCTCCACCATCTGATAGATCCATTATAGTGTCTCCTCCATACTTTACAGCGACTTGAGCTTTCGATATTTCTTCTTCTAGATTTTGATATAAGGTTGAAGTTCCTATATTTACATTAACTTTGGTTTTTAGACCTTTTCCAATCCCTACTACCTTAATTTCTTGTTTTCTCTGGTTATTTTTGGGAATAATAACTGAACCATTGGCTATTTTATGAGTGAGATAATCTATACTAACATCTTCATATTTTGCAACTTGAATCATCTCTTCTGTTGCAATTCCCCTTCTAGCACTGCTCATTTGGGTAACCATTTTATAACAAGTAAATATACCATCTCTTGATATAAAAGAATGTCTAAAATCATTTAGACGATTTAATTTTGTGTTAATTCTTCTTTTTAAAAATACTGTTATCCCATTAAAATTTTTGATATATTAAATGTTCAGCGTCTCAAAGATATATATTAAGTGACTTTTGAACTGAAATAAATCTTTACATAATTCATTCTATAAATAACTGATATTCCAAATGACAGGTTTAGAAATGCATTTATTCATTTATATCCAGAATTAAAAAAGGATAGTTTATATTTTGGTCTGATTAAGAGTCTATCCCAAAAATAGATAGGAATCTAGCTCGTTATTTTCCTATCATGTCTATTAATCCTAAAGAGTAAAAAGTATGTTAGAACAATTACCAGTATTCCAGATGATTTATGGGATGAAATCAAAAATATTTTACCTGATGAAAAACCAGAGAATACAATAGGAAGACCAATTGTTCCATACAGAAAAGTACTTGATGGAATAGTATTTGTTCTGAGAACTGGATGTCAATGGAAAATGTTATCCAAAGAATATGGCTCAGGTTCAACATGTCATAGAAGATTTCAAGAATGGATGCAATTAGTTATATTTGATCTAATTTGGACCAGATTACTAAAATTATATGATAAAAAGATAGGAATAAAATGGAATTGTCAATCACTTGATAGCATCTCTATAAAATCACCTTTAGGGGGGCGATGACTGGTCATAATCCTACAGATAGGAGTAAATTAGGTAGTAAAAGACATATTTTAACAGATAAAGATGGTATTCCTATTTCTACTTATATGACACCTGCAAATACTCACAATGTTACTGTTGCAACAAATACAATTGATAATATTGTTATTAAACGACCACCACCATCATCCATATCCAAGCATAAACAAAATCTATGTCTTGATAAAGCATATTATTCCAAAGAAATAGAACAAGAAATCATCAACAGGGGATACATTCCTCATATACGTCAAAGAAGAGAGGAGGAAAACAAATTATTCCATAAAAAACATCCTGCAAGAAGATGGGTAGTTGAGAGAATAAATTCATGGCATAACAGATTCAGGAAATTGTTTACAAGATATGAAGAGAAAGATGAGAACTAGTTTGGTTCTGTAGAATTAGCAAATAGCCTTATTGTTTACAGGAGGTTAATTTTGGGATGGACTCTAAAACTAAAATAGATTGGAATTACAGTAGCGCTAAACATTACTATCCCACTAATCAAACCGAGATTAGATTCTAGATCCACTACAATCCCTAAGAAATTGTATAAATTTAAACATATATAGGATTACTATTTAAGAAAGTAACGATCAGCTTTTTCTTTTTTGAAGACATTTTAAAGACAAAGAAAAGTTTCTCAATTCATTATTGCTTTAAAAAACAACATCCTTTAAAGAAAATATAAAGATCAAATAGTTATAGATGTCTCCTGATAATAATTCTAAAAATTATAGTTATGAAAACCTACCTTTTTTTCATAATTTTAATCATAGTTTTGTAGATAGATTCCTTTTTCCACTTTCAAAAAAATGGATAGCAGGTTTCAATAGAGACCAGGCCTTAAAGTATGTAAAACAAACTAATCAACGCGGAATCGGTTGTATTTTAAACTATCTGGGAGAAGATTTGACAGAAAAAGGTAGCATAATATATACTATCAAAGAATATGAAAACTTGTTAGGTCAAATTCATCTTATGGGTATCAATGGATGTATATCTGTCAAACCATCTCAGACAGGTCTTTCTTTAGATTATGATTTCTGTCTAAATAACTTGGAACGCATTGTGAAATATGCAAAGCAAAAAGGGATATTTGTGTGGCTAGACATTGAATCATACAAATACGTCGCATCGACCATTTTACTTTATAAAGAGTTAACAAAAGAAAATACTAATGTTGGTATAGTAGTACAGTCATATCTGAAAAGAAGTATTTCAGATTTAAAGGATTTGCTAAACTACAGTTCAGGAATTAGAATCGTAAAAGGTGCATACAAGGAAAGTGAGGATATCGCTTTTCAATCTAAATCACAAATAGATGAAAACTTTATTAATTTAGTCAAAAAAATATTTTCCCAAAGCAAGGAATTTCAAAAAAAAGATTGCATTATAGCCGTAGCTACTCATGACTCTAAACTTATAGATCTAATAATAGATCTATTTTTCCAACGTAATGGAAATAATATAAATTTGGAATTTCAATTTTTAAAAGGAGTCAGAGATAAACTCAAAATAGAACTATTAAAACGGGGTTTTCGAATATATGAATACACTCCTTATGGAGATAACTGGTTACCATACTCTCTTCGAAGACTGAAGGAGAGAAAAAGAAATATTTTCTTATTGATGCGTTCTCTGCTTGATTAATTTCTGGGTTAACTTATCTGGGAACATATTCATATTCTGAAATCATTGAAAATGAGTAACCCAAGTATTAGTTTTTTTTACTTGTACTAATATTCATTGAAATGTGAAAGATTGAAGATAAGGAATACAATTACGATTTGAAAATGACTTGAACATTGTGAAAATGAGACATAAAAAACAAAATTAACCGAGGATATGTATTTTAACTCTAACAATAAAATAACAATAAATCTCCTCATTCTATATTCAAATGTTGATTAGACACGATGTACTAGAAACCATGAGAAAAAATGATCTCAGTATAAAAAAATATATCAAATAAAAAATCAGATAAACAACTATTCGACATTAAAAAATAATACAATTCCATTTTTTTTAATTATTTTGATTCTTATCAAGATCTAAAATTATTGTAGAAGATCAAATTACAAAAAAGGGTATATTTTAAATCAAGTTATTTTTCTAGTTGAAAAAGAAAAGTTAGGGGATTTGATATTCGGTAATCTCGATAGCTATCATAAAGTATTGTCTTTTTAGATCAATTTTATTTATTTTATAGCATACAAATAAAAATCACAATTATAACAGAGATAGTAAAGAGAATCGAGTTCGGAACACAAAGTCATAATGTCTTTACATCTTGGACAATCAATCTCATGTTCTAATTCGTTGTATTCAGAATATTCGTTGGATTCTTGGAATTGAGATTTGTTAGAATCATTTTCATCTACTATTTTAGTTTTTAACTCATTCGGTTTTTCCAGTTCAGAATATGACTTATGTTTATCTTTCATGATTTTTTTATTAAAGTGAAATTATAAAAATGATAGGTACTCTGAGGAGAGTGAGGGGGAGACAAATATATGTTCAGGTACAATCATCTTTTGACCTCTTCAGCATATAATATCAAAATGAACAAACTGTATTCAAATAAATAGATTTACATGATAACTATTATTATTTCTTATCTGTATTTTATTGTCCTAAATTCTCCATTATTTGCAGAGACTATGACCTTATCGAAATTCAATTCTCCTTCTTCAGGAGTTACAAATATAGCACTAAATGGGGCTAGATTTCCAAAAGTATATTTTTTTCCATTGTCACCAAATTGTACTATTACATCTTTCAACTCATGAGGATAGTTGTTATTTATTTTTACACTTATCGTTTTGACCGAATGTGCTGCCTCCCTTTCACTTATCTCTACAGTGAGTCCTGCCCTTGGAATAAATACACTTAGTACAACGATGGCAACCACTATGAATCCACCAACTATGACGTATTTGGCAATTTTTTTGTAATCTCTCTTTGTATGTCTTTCTTTCCCATATTCGTCCCATTTATTTGGATCTTTGTCCCATCTACCCAATAATCGATCTATATACGATTATTCTAATAAAAGTTAATAATACTAATCTAGTTTTAAGATAGCACAACTTTGCCTACTATAATTTTGCTTGGAAATTAGAATAACATTTTCATAAAATTTATTTAATAAGCATTTAAACTATACTAATGCCTGATAATGAAAAAACCGATAAAATATTTGCTTATCAGATCATGTCTGACAATATCGTCAAGGCGAACGCAAACAGTACAGGACTAGATATTTCCAAATTAATGATTAAAAAAAATATAAGTTCAGTAGTGATCACGGACAATAATTCTGATAAAATTATCGGTATCGTTACAGAAAGGGACCTGATAAGAAATGTTTGTGTTCCTAATATTTTAGCCAGTTCGGTAACAGCCGCAAGAAATCTTATGTCCTCACCTCTTCTCACAGTAACCAAAAATACTACAATTAAAGCAGCTACAAAATTGATGTTAGAGAAGAGAATTAGACATTTAGCTGTAGGTGATGGTGAGGAGATTTTGGGTATAATTACTACCAGAGATATAATTAACAATATGCGAATAAAAATGAAACAAGAAATGAAATTAGATTACGATATACTAGATGTAATGACTATGGCTGATGTTCCTCTTGAGGAAGGTGGGTTTTCACTTCCGCTTGCAGAAGATGAATTAAAGTGACTAGATAAATTTCATTATGAATTAAATAGTCAAGATTGATAAATAAGAGAATATGAACGTAGATAACCATACTAACAAAGAAATTAAGGATTTTTATAATTTTAGAAATATCGCAGTTGTTGGAATGTCAAGTAACAATCAAAAACCTGCGAATTTCGTTCCAAGTTACTTAATTCAAAAAGGCTATAATATCATACCAGTAAACCCAAATTCGGATCAAATCCTGGGACGAAAATGTTATGATCGGGTTTCAGATATAAAAGAAGATGTAGAGATAGTAAATATATTTAGAAAGTCAGAAGATGTCTTTCCTGTAGTACAAGATCTGTTAAAGAAAAAAACGATAAAACTAATATGGTTACAAAAAGATATTTTTGATGAAAATTCAATGAAATTAGCAAAGGAAATGGAAATAGATTTTGTATATAACAGATGTATGATGGAAGAGCATCAACGTTTATTTGATACCTAAATACGAATTGGTTATATATGTTCGAAAAATATTCTATCTAGATTACCTACCGACCAGCATACATCTCATGTTATTTCAAAAAGCCTACATATTATAAAAATAGAAAATGAAGAGTACAAAGATTCTGTATTTAATTTCAGGCAGTTTTGTATTTTTAGGAATATTGTTTATCGCTCAAAGTCAATCATTTGTTGGTCCAACTCAATCATTTATGTATGATAATCCTGAATGGGAAGTAAACGGATCTATATTACTAGGCATTGGCATCCTGATTTTTCTTTCAGCTCTGACAATGACAGTCTGGAAAAATAAAAGAACATAAGATGAATTTCTGGTAATGAGATCAGAAGATCTTTAGTTCTTGCTCTATGGATTTTTACATCTCTCATTAAATAAATTATTTTTGGGAATAAATGCGATTTATGAAGTTAGGCTGTGTTTTACCTGCATTAGATGCCAGATTGATTATTTCGCTTGCTTTGGGGTTAATTTTTTTTAATTTTATTTCTGTCTCAGGATTAGTTTACGGTCAAGAGTTCGAATCTGAGCTAACAGGTCCGATGATTAATAGCGAAGAAGATGACATCGAATTAACAGGTCCGATGATTAATAGCGAAGAAGATGACATCGAATTAACAGGTCCGATGATTAATAGCGAAGAAGATGACATCGAATTACAAACTCCCCCAGAAACATCTTCAGATTTTCAAAGCAACAATCCATCCAAAATGTTTGTAAAAATAACTTCCCATGAAAGTGCTGAAAAGGTAGATTCAGGGACTCTGGAAATCCTTGGAATATCTAGTGATAACAATTCACGAGATTGTATAGTACAAATGGATTGGAATAATGAAAAACCTGCATGGATTGTTACTCCTACTGGTCCCGGTGGTGAAAGTGATTTTTCTACATGGAGTTTCACATACGATATTAATACCCATGAGATCGAACCAGGTAAGAATGAGTTAACCTCAAAGTTAACTTGTATCAATCCTGGCCCATTAAATAAATGGTATAGTGTTACATTGATAGGCAATCCAATTCCGTTGCCTCGTCCTCTTCCAGTACCTTAATCTTATTGGATTTTTTACCCTCTTTTTTATATTTTTATTTATAAGAAAATTTTTACAATATTTTTTTATTTTAAAATTTTATATTTAACTTTATTAATTGATCTAATGGGTTGAAAACGTATTTATTTAATTTGAAATTGAAATTAATATTTTTATTATCAATTATGACCATTTTAGTTTCAAGTTCTTTGACTAATAGTTATGAACATACCTTTACTTCTGACGAAACTTCTTTTTATTTAACGTTCGTGGACGAGATGAATGTTCAGAAAGATTTGGTTAAAAAGTATCTAAACGATGGAGATTATGATAATGCACAAGTTCCTCTCACAAGAATGAATGAACTTTATACCGATGAACTCAAAAATGAATTAGCCGAAAAAAACCAAAGGATTTCCAAAGAGATCTCTTCTTCCATCAGAGGTGTAGGTGATCAAATCAAGCAAAGATTAGATGCAAAATCTATTCTGAACTCCCTAGATGCCTTGGATCCTGTTTTGGTAGAATCTTTAGATGTTAGATTAGATCCAGAGTCGCTTAATAATTCTACTATTCATGCTTTGCATTTTGCCTCATTACTTAATTCCATGGATATAAATTACAGGACCTCTTTATTATCAAAGAATATTCTAAATGATTCAGAAATAGATGTATCAATAATATCAAATAAAGCAGAACAAATGAACCATACCAATATGGAAGGGCAGACAACTAATATGGAAAAAATTGCAGGTAACATAACTGATATTGTATCATATGATACTGCAAAAGGTTTATTGACTGTTATCAACAATCTTTATAACAGCACTGTAAAACATGATACTAATCAAACTCAATCTACAGATTTGGATAAAATCAACATCGCATTAGACCAGTCTGAAGATATAATAAATTCAATGCGACCATATAAAGAGCTTGCAGTACAGATACACGGAATAATACATCCTACTATCATTGATATATATGGATTGGATCATTTAGCTATCAATCAACCAACGACCTTAAACTTGCAACAACAAGATTCTCATTCTTAAATATTATAACAACTTGATCACTGTCCTATCTTCGGATTTTAAAGTATTTTAGTGAAATTACGAATTTGATCCCGAAATACAAGGTAAAAAGGCATTTGGTTCCTGCTTTTTACAGAAATGAACTATTTATAGTACTAATGTTAGTTGTAGTTTCATTCGCTCTTAGATTATATGGAACCGATAACTTGGGATTTAATAATGATGAATCTATATATGTAGCACAAGCGGCTTCCCTTGCAAATTTTGAAGAATTTCGTGAACACTTTTCAATTTTCAGGGCTCATCCTCTACTAATGCAATTTTTTGTTTCTTTATCATTATCATTATTAGGTTTAAGTGAAATTTCTGCAAGACTCGTTCCTGTATTAATGGGAACTGGTATAGTTTTTCTTACATACCTTATAGCTAGGAATATATATTCCAAACCAGTTGCTATTATTTCTTCCACGATTCTAACCTTCTTACCATATCATATCATAATTTCTAGACAAGTAATAGTTGATGTCTCATTTTCCTTTTTTCTATTGTTAAATATGTTATTACTTATTATTTACATCAAAAGTAATAGCAATAAGACATTATTATTATTTTTAATTGGTTCATGTTCTGGATTGTCTTTTCTTTCTAAGGAAATTGGAATAGTAGTTTTAATTACTTCTCTTATCACTATTGCATTAACCAAAAAACATTTCACAAAAAATATAACTTTAGTATTGACGACATTTTTGGCAGTTACTTCTCCATATTGGATTTCTTTCCTGTTTTTAGAAAATGCACAACAATCAATTATTGAATATTTTAATTGGCAGTCTTCAAGACCTGCAAATCATGAAAATTTGTACTATTTCGAGGTAATGTTTAAAGAAATTCTTGGCTATCCACTCTGTATCTTGGTTATTATATTCTACCTTCAATTTATTTTACAGAGAAAACTGTGGAATTCCCTAACAACATTTATTCCTTTTATTTGGATTCCTGTATTCTTTCTTTTTTACCAAGTTCTGCCTTTAAAGAATTTTACATTTCTATATTCAATAGTGCCTTTATTTGTGATAATCGGGATTTCTGCACTGTTCAGCTCGCCTATGAATAAAATAAGATTTAATAGAATCCTTCTATTGATATTAATACCTATAATTTTGATTTCTAATTCCTTTTTTTTGAATAATTTTGTATTCTCACTTCCATATCATCCAACTCTTGGGTCCGAATCAGTTAATTATATGAAAGATGCATCATTGTGGATAGAAGAAAACACTCCAACAAATTCTACATCTTTAACATTGTATACACATATGTCTAACATCATAAAATTTTACTCACATAGAGATTCTATATCACTTCAGTCAAATAATAATCCATCTTATGACAAAATAGCTGATGCAGATTTTCTAATTGCATCAAAAAAAATAAATTATTTAGTATACGAAAAGGTTCAACTAGATAATGCAAATTTTTTGAAAAATGAAGCAACGAAAATGGAGGAGTATATACAAAAATTCGATGCAATCCCAATTCATACAACTTATTCCAATTACACTACTGGCAACGGTAAGAGTCTCTCAACACCTGCTATAATAATTTATAAAATTAATTAGATTCTATATGAAAAAAAAGAAGTGTGAAGATATAAATTCCTTCTATTATCAAGTGGTATGTTGTATTTTTGAACAAAATATCTATTAAATTGTTGTTATTCTTATTAATTATACTAGTACCTGTTTTACTGGCTCAAAATCAAGCTCTGTCCACAGAGTTGTCCAATACTGTCGAAGATAAAGTAAATAATACCATAACTCCTATAGAACATATAATAGTATTATCGCAAGGACGTCGTAGTTTTGATAATTATTTTGGAACATATCCAGAAGTAAATGGATTTCCTAATAACATTTCTATTCCGATCAATCCTTTGGCAAACACCATAAACTTTAAAAATTATACCATACACTTAGATTTCAAATTAAACCAATCTAAAACCAAATCCGATCAGTTCATTATTACAAAAGGCGGATTAGGAAAGGAAACTCCTGGAGATAATTTAAATTTTGGTGTATTAATAACACCTGATTATCGAATAAAAGCTGGATTTGAAGATAGGCAAGGTATAGACCATTTCGTTTATTCTAATAAAAGATATAATGATAATAAATGGCATAATCTAATAGTTTCATATGATGGGAATTACTTGAGTCTTTATCTCGATAAAATTTTAATTGGAAAAAAAAATACTCAAAAAGCTACTCCTGATGACAATAAATTGCCATTTATAAGGATTGGAGCAAATTTCTTGAAAGCTGAATTACCTTTCATTGGTGATTTAGATCATTTAAAAATCTGGAATAGAACATTAACAGCAGATGAACTTAATTCTCTTTTTAGAGGGTCAGAAAATTCTTCTGATACTCTAGTCGATCTTGATCGTAATCTAAATCACAGTTCTGATTCCCTTAATTTCAACGGATCTAATTATTTTGATATTAAAGTTACTGTAAAGAATAACGAAATTACCCGCGTTAAACCATTCGACCTTCAGAATACAAAAACTCACCAGTTAAGTTTTGATAAGACAGTATTTGAAAAATCATATGATTATGGATTCATGGATGGTTTTATATTTACCCAAAATAGTGAATCTAATCAAAATGGAACCATTGTTATGGGATATTATGATAATAAAACTATAGGATTATATTGGCTTCTTGCATCTGAATTTGTGTTAACTGATAATTTTTTTGGTGCTTCGTCCAATGATCTTGCTAACAATCTCCGTTTGTATACATTAGGTGCCAATCTTTATAAAAAAAATATTCCTGAGGATGGATTAGTAGATATAAACATGACAATCTTTGACATTCTTGAAAAAAATAATATATCTTGGAAAATTTATGTTGAAGATTATAATCCAGATCTAAATTATACGCGTAATGATGTTAAATCTAAACGTCATCTACCTATCAATCCTATTTTGGCTATACCGAGGTTTGTAGAAAATTCAACATTAAATTCCAAGATAGTTGATCTAGATCAGTATTTTGAAGATTTAAGAGAAGGACTCCCAAATATAGCTTATATCATTTCTTCAAATAGTCACGAGAGTTCTCCAAAAGATATTTTAAAAGGACAAGAATTTGTTACCACTTTAATATCTGCATTAATGCAGAGCAAATACTGGAAAACTAGTGTATTTATATTAACATATAGTAGTTCTGGTGGATGGTACGATCATGTAATACCTCCACAATTAGAAGGCAATCAATTGGGATTTCGAGTCCCAACCTTAATAATTTCTCCTTATGCCAAACGGGGATTCGTAGATAGTACATTATATGATCATACCTCAATTCTCAGATTCATTGCATATAATAATAATCTTGACTTCTTTAATTCCAGTGAATTAAAATCCAATAATATTCTAAATTCTTTTGATTTTGACACTATTCCACAAGCTTCAAGGAACATTGTAGATGATTTAGTGTATACATATGAATCAGGTAAGTTTACAAAAAACGGGAATGATGAAGTTTCAGACGTTTCAATTATTTTCATATTATATGTTTTAACAGTAATTTCTATTCTGGTCATTTATTTTTCTGTAACCTTTATTAGGTTTAAAAATAGAAAACAAAAATAATTAGAATATCTTTAATCCTTTTGTATTGCGTTTATGACCAGAATCAAAATTAGTTATAAGATGCAGATTAAGATCGAGAATTTATATCATATAGATATTTTTCATTACAATTATGTGTTCTAGGAACTCTGTTAAGATAAGAAACAAAGTAGAAATATTCTACATTACTTTAATATGTTCTGTATGGAATTTTGAATGATTTATCTACTCTAATCTAAAAATTTTCTTAAAAGAGACTAAATAATAGATTAATTATTTATCCTCTTTTAATATATTGTTACTAAGCCCACATTTATCACACTTAATTATGATAATTTTCTCTTTTTCTATCCTCTTCATTTCTCCACCACAGCATGGACAATTCATATCCTTATCTCAAATCTTTTTTAAAAAAACCTTAAATATATTTTTATTTCTTATCTGAAGATAGGGCAACACCAGCATGTTTAAACACAATAGTAGCATATATTGATGAAAATAAAGATATCCCCAGATTGAAATATTTCCATATCGTAGCCCAAAGTCTAATCTAGCAGAATAATGTAGAAAACAAGGTAAGTGTCATACGCTTTACCTAATTTATATTACTTTTGATTCTATACATAAAAATATTTGGTTCTTTTTCAAAAACACAAAATCCAGTTTAAATGGGATAAAATAATGAACAATTTGAGTGGACAAATTATGTTGCCAGTATTAGTTAAAAATACAAATAGACTCAAATCATTAACTTTGTATCTCTAACTGCTATCCATGATGTTAATTTTTTATAACAATATGTTCGTCTATTCTTGCATTGAATACATACGCTGTTATTACTTTTAATAATGTCTGACAAATATATCATGTGCTCTCCATATCATATCTTCAATGTGTGTTGGATTGATTTCAGATCTGGATTAAGCAAGATAATATAAAGATGATTTTCTAATTTCTGTTCTACTTTCTATTTTGCGCATATTACCATATTGAAAAGACTATTGTGGATTTAACTTGCCAAATTCTACATTAGCTTCCCTTTCATATTCGTAAGCCTTTGACAATAGATCTATTGAGATCTTGTTTTCAGTCGAATTAGATGTTTCTAAATATTTGCTGTAATGCTTATAACTTTCAATTTCATCGATTAAAGAATTTCGATAGGCTTGAAATATAGGCTGGTATTCCTTAGAGGCAGAAAAATTCTGAACATTTTCCACGATATCGTTTAAGTTTTTGATATATCTGTTTGTCTCATTGATAATCGTTGTATTATCTAATATTCCTACTTGCGATAGGACTAGAGTATTAAATTCACCAGAAAAGACATTAACTTGGTATACAACACCTTCTATAAATTTCTTAGATTTCTCTAAGTCATTAACCTCTGTTGTTTTTTCATTAGGCAGATTAAATAAAGCATGTGAACTATACATCCCGTTTTGGGTTACGAGGAGGAATAAAAAACACAGAACAATTATGGTATAATGAATCGATTTTTTCATTAATTGATGAGATCTACCTTCTACATTTAAATTTTTAATATTTGAATACAATATTATTAATATTATATTAGAAAATTATTTAGATCTATTTGTAATTCTTAATAAGTAATTCCACATGCCCTGATCGCTTTTCTGGTTTGCTGTTAATAGATCTAATAGATTCGATTTTTAGGATATTGTTACTAAAATCTTTATACAACTCTTTGATTGTTTCTGTATCTGAGTTACTTAGCAATAATTTACATCCTTTACAATCCAAACTATGAAATACATCTGAAAGTCTTTCTTGCTGTTCTATATTAAAACCGGTATTGGTATAACTAGTAAAGTTTGATGTTCTATCTATGGGATTATACGGAGGATCCAAATAAATGAAGTCATTCGATTTCGCATTCTTTACCAAAATCTCTTCAAAATCCCCTAACCTAATTATAGTATTTGGATTTTTGAGGATTTGATTAATGTTTAATAGGTTCTCTTCATCGCAGATCTTTGGTTTAATATAATTTCCAAAAGGTACATTAAACAATCCATTCTTATTTACTCTGTACAATCCGTTATAACATGTCTTATTTAATGTTATGAATCTTGCCGCTAGGAAGATTTTATCGGATAGTTTATTGTTCCTGAGTTCATAATAAAATTCTCTTGGATTATTATAGTAATTTTTTTCAAATTCTCTTAACAAAGCTATCAATTTCTGAGGCTTGTTCTTGATAATATTATAAGCATTAATCAATTCGGGATTATTATCAGACAAGTATGAAGTAAAATCCTTCATTTCGTACCTAGTGTTTTTAAGATGAAAAAAAAGAGCGCCGCCCCCGAGGAACGGTTCAAAGTAATTTGAAAAATTTTTAGGAACATGTCGTTCAATAACGGATGTTAATCGAGTTTTCCCTCCTGCCCATTTCACAAAAGGATGAAATTTATTGATTACCATACTAGACGATTTATATAAATTAGAGGATTCCTTATGCAAGGCAATTATAAAACGTTATCAAATTAGATATAAAGCTTAATTTTATTTTTTAACAATCTTTAACTCAAATTTATCTCATTCTAGGTTGTTAATCATCTGAACTATCGATTATTGTATCAATATTTTGACTTATTTGGCCAAAAGGAAAACTAGGTTAATTTATGGAACAAATGTATGATATCCTAATAAAATCGTAAAGTTTCTTATAATCTTTTTTAGATATCAAAGTTTCATTTTTTGATTATAACTAGAATATTACAGTTTGAGATAAATCCTAGTAGTAAAATGATTAATGTTCATTGTACACCAGTGGATATGTGTAATTATTATATTATGTTCGCTCCAAATTTTCAAAAGTTAAATTAAATCTATAATTAATACATTTCGAAGGACAAATAAAAATAATACTAATAGATATCAGTATTTAATACTACACAAATTCATTTATTATTTCATATTCCAAATAAGCCAACTATAATTCACCATTGATGTTTGACAAGCCTATAATCATTTTAAGAAATTCTTAGAAAGTTATTTTCATATATTAGCTCTGGTTTAATTTAAATTTAGAACACAATAGAAAAACTACAGTCAATGATAATTTTCAAATGTACTAGAAATTAGCTGTATGAAGGAATTTTTAACCAATCCAATATATATCAAAATATATCTTTTAGAAATCTGATTATCATTTTTTTTAAATTATTTTGGTTAGTCGATATAAATCTGGTAATACTATTATTCAATAATATAAGTACACATAATTTCGAATTCATTACATGATTAATTTTATCTTATGAAATTATACTCATTAGTACGGAAAACTTCATTTGAATATTTTGATAATCTCATTAAAGCACTTAATCTGTCTTTTCTATCCAATTCTGATCCTTTTATAACCTCGCTTAAGTAATTTATTGATTTATCGTATGTTTTTCTTGCTATCGGATATGGAACACCATCTTTTCCACCATGGGCGTAATTAAATTTTACAGGATCTTTCCAGGACGCTCTATTTCCATATAATAGCTCTGCTATTAAAGATAATGCTCTAATAGCTCCTGCTCCTACCCCTTTGATGTTGATCAATTCCTCGTAATTTTGAGGTTTGACATCATAGATCCTATCAAAAATTTTCCAATCTAATCTTCTAGGCATTTCATATTCTTCAAGGATTGTTGATTCGCTATTGTATTTAGTATCAAAAGTTAAACCCTTCTCTTCCGTAAGCCATGAATCCAACTTTGATTGATTTGAAGGCTTAAAAATTTGTCTCACTGATCTTCTAATTATCCTTTCCCCGCTTTTTGAAAGATCTACACAAGTTTTCCTGCACTCTTCTGAGTCCTTAGAAGTCATGTCTAATACTGCTTCTAACCTTTCAGAACTTATTATGCCAGTGTGAGGTTCAATTAGATAATTCTTTAAATTATCTGATATCCAGTGATATCTCCTAGCCATTTTGTGCTCTTTGTTTAATCCTTGTTGAATAATTGTCCAATTAGAATTCTTATCAAACAAAAAAACATGATGATAAAGATCATAACCATCCTGAATTGCCGAATTATCTACCTTTGCAGCCATTTTACTCGCGTAAACTAATTTATCTATGTTTTGAGAAGATAAATTATAATTTTTTTCAGCAAGTTTTGGTATTTCGGACTTTGGTAGCAACGCATTCTTTCCTTTCCCTCCTGTTATAGAAATTTCATGAAATTCATATGACAAAGCTTGTTTTAACACACCAGTTACGACAGTAGTTAATCCAGATGAATGCCAATCAAATCCCAGAACACAACCAAAAGCTTGAAACCATAACGGATCAGAAAGTTTTCTAAAATATTCAATTGTACCTTGCTCCTGTATTATTATTTTAGAGATTGAAGAAGAAAGTTCCTTCATAAGAGTAATTAAATAAGGAGGTGCGTGTCCCCCGTGTAATGGTAAATTAATTGATCCTCTTTTCAAATCTTATTGATATTATTTGTTTTTATACTATTATATCTGTTTTATTCTATTATTGATATTTATCTTAAAAAAGCAAATCTATAATATTGCAATAAACTAAATATGATAGTATTGTATAAAATATTCGTTACTAGAAAAATTGATGAAACTGGTTTGAATTTACTAAAACAAAAATATAGTATTGTTTTTAATAATTCGTATTTATCTCCTTCAAAACAGGATTTAATTAAAGGAGTTAAAGGAGTAGATGCAATATTATGTACTTTATCTGAGAAAATTGATTCCGAGATAATGGATGAAGCAGGAAATAATTTAAAAGTGATTAGCACATATAGCACAGGTTATGAACATGTGGATATAGAAGAAGCAAGCAGAAGAGGAATATATGTTACTAATACAGGAAATATCTTGGCTGAGGCTACTGCTGATTTGACATTTGCTCTAATTCTAGGAGTAGGTAGAAGAATAGTCGAGGGACACAAATATGTTGTTACTAACAAATGGAAATATGGATGGATGCCAAATTTATTTGTTGGAAAAAATATCTTTAATTCTACATTAGGAATTTTAGGTCTTGGGAATATAGGATTTGCTGTAGCTAGAAGAGCTAAAGCATTTAAAATGAATGTCATTTATAATAATAGACGTCGATTAAATAATAAGGTAGAAAAAAAACTCGGGGTAAAGTTTGTAGATAAACTTAAATTATTCCAAAATAGTGACTTTCTCTCAATTCATGTAAACCTACAAAGTGAAAACTACCATCTTATTAGTATGAATGAGTTAAAAATGATGAAAAAAACGGCTTTTTTAATCAATACATCTAGAGGATCAGTAATTGATGAAAAATCTCTAAGTATAGCTTTGGATAAGAACTGGATTTCTGGAGCTGGTTTAGATGTTTTTGAAACCGAACCCATAAAAAAAAATAATCCATTATTAAAAAAAAATAATGTGATAATTTTACCGCATATTGGAAGTGCGAGTAAAGAAACAAGAGCTAAAATGTCCAAAGTTGCAGGACTAAATATAATAAATATTCTTGAAGGGAAACGCCCTTTATATTTGGTTAATAAACAATTACTCAGATCAATAAGTAAGGAGAAATCCTCTCAAAGATTTGGTGACCTGTTATAGAATACATCTTGATAATCCACTTCAGTAGGCTTAATGCAATTTGTCGTTACAATCTTTATATCTTGTATCTGTATTTTTCCCTTAGGAAGTAAATTTTTTTCTTGCAATGATCTTATCTTTTTGTCGATTGACAGTTTATGCTCTTCACAAGATACTGCTACCATAAATTCTTCATTGCTATGAATTGAAAATAAATACGATGGGGGAACATTGCATTGTATACGTTGAGAATTATATGAGCATTTATTAGGTAAGGACATAGATGTATTTTTGTTATTCGTATTTATAATTCAAGCTCATATTAATCACTCACATACAAGAAATTTATAACAGGTTGAAATTATTATTGATTATAGAATGGGGAGTAGAAAAAGGCGTACAATAAAACCTCAAAGAAAAACTAAAAGTGTTGAAGGACGTTGTCCAAAATGTACTACTATTGTCAGATTCAATGTATCTGGATCGGTTGGCGATGAAATATATGAATGCAGAGGTTGTATGACCAAGTATCATATAAATGACTTGTAGAACAGTATCTTTGTATTCTATGATCTTAGGCAAAGATAATATTTATCTAATGCATTGCTGGAAATTAATCAAGTAACATTAAATTTTATTATCCATTTGAATTAAAAAGATTCAATGACACAGAATATCGACTACACAGGGGATATTTACCTTTATAGTAGTGGAATGCCAAATGATTTGATAGAAAAAGCCAAATCTAAGTTAGTATATGATTATGGAGTAATAGCCAGCGATATAAAAGTTATCGAAATTCCAGAGGGGGTTCCAGAAGGATCCATATTGATCACAATTTGGCCTCACTATTTGTCAGTTGCCAAGGTAAAGAAAGTAAGAGAGGGTTCTATCTATGCACCACAGCTGTTCAATATTGATATTTGACGATTGTCCTTTTACGATTCGCTGAATAATCTATCAAGTTTGCTTAAATCATTGCTTTTAACCCTATATTATCGAGCAAAAACAATGAAATGTAGATTATGTCAGATCTTTTAGTTAGAATTTAATTTTACCTGCTATTATGTATAAACATGGTAATCTCGTATTTCTGCAATAAAAACAGACATCCAGACTGTCCAATAGAAATCCCAATGGATGACTTTTGTGGGGAAGGTCATGACTGTTCTTTTGATATAACATTAAAAAAATGTGAATGTTCATGCCACAATAAGCAAGTTAATGATTTGATATACAGTTAAACCTAATCGATGAAAAATGAAAACTAACTTTAAATAAAGAAAAATATTATTAGCAAGAAAATAACTATTTATATATGCCACAAAATAGAATCAATAAGTGCTCATTTTGTGATTCTAAGGCAAATGAAGGGTACAGCCTTTGTTCAAAATGTATTCAATTTTATCACATAACTGTAAGCGATAACGAGCTTGAAGGTTGCGGCTGTGATCAATAAACCACTGGAAATATGTTTTTTTATTCTATAAAATAGAGGGTCAGAAAGTGGTAAAGTTAATCATTCGTATTTAATCATATAGCCACCACATCATCATTCCCTCTAGTCAACTAGACCTATGTCCTCTAACAAATTTTGTGCTTTTTCCCTTAATTCTTTATCGGTCTTTACTACCACTAATCCTTCTAGAGGTTGTCCATATAATATCAAAGAGTTTTCAGAGGCCAATACAAAAACAGGTAATGCCAATAGATCCTCTTCCCCTTCTACACATAATATTGCTTTCTCTTTGTTTGTTATGATTGTTTTTATTATGTTGTACGCCTTTGAAGAAATACTCCCTTGTTTGTTTATGCATTTATAGATCTTTATTTTCTCATTTCTTGAATACGCCTTTTTTATTTTTAAATTCTTTAACTCAGAACGTTTGATCCGTCTTTCCACTCCGTCTATTATAGCTAATTGGGGAAAAATGCCAAATGATAATATTTTTTCAGTAGTGGCATCCCCTACGGTAATCAGAGGAATTTGATTCCCTTTTGTGAGGTCATTTATAATTTCTAGAATCTTTTCTTTTGTAACATCTTCGTTTGAAATTAAATCTCCAAAAGGTTTTTTTAAAATTTCTATATGTTTCTCGTTGATAGGCATTTCTATGGGTGTATTTTTTCAATGTTAGTAGAGTTTTAATTTGTTAGTCCGTTTTTGTTTGCTTGTTCTTCTTGGTTTTCTTGAGATATCATTTCTGCCGCTATAACACTTATTCTGCCAGCTACAGATTTAGCTATCTTTAAAAAAACTTGACTCTGTAAAGAGTCAGGGTCAGAGCTTACAGTAGGTTTCCCAATATCACTTCCTTGCATAATTTGAGGATGCAATGGGATTTCTCCAAGATGTGGGATTTTGAATTCATCGCTTATTTTCTTTGCTCCTCCAGTTCCGAAAATATGTACATGTGATTTACAATTAGGACATTCTAAGTAACTCATATTTTCTACCACTCCTATGATAGGGACATTTAATTTGTTAAACATTCCAATAGCCTTTACTGCTACATTCATCGCAACATCTTGTGGGGTAGTAACAACTAATATCCCAGTTATAGGAATAGTTTGTGCTATCGTTAATGGCGCATCTCCTGTTCCAGGCGGAAGGTCAATTATAAGATAATCAAGTTCACCCCAATTTACATCGGTCAAAAATTGTTTAATTATTCCAGATATAATAGGGCCTCTATAAATTCCAGCCTGTTGAGACTGTTCATAGAAAAATCCCATAGAAATTATCTTCACCCCTTCAGCTATAGGGGGTTGAATTTTATTATTCTCAACCGATGGGGTATCTTTTAACCCGAACATCAATGGAACACTTGGTCCGTAGATATCAGCATCCAAAAGGCCAATCTTTGCTCCAGTTTTGGCAAGCGAAATCGCTAAATTTACGGATACGGTGGTTTTTCCTACACCGCCTTTTCCACTGGCTACGGCAATAATATTCTTAACCCCTGGCAAAAGCTCGTCTAAAGATATAGATCTTCCCTCCATAACTTTTGCAGTAACTTTTAGATCCAAATTTTGCACTCCCAAATCAGATATTGCGTTCCTAACATCCTGTTCAATTTCGCTATTAAATGGACATGCAGGTGTAGTGAGTTCAAGTGTAAAGGATACTTTATCATTGTTAATATTCAAATCTTTAATCATTCCCATTGATACTATATCTTTATGTAATTCAGGATCAACAACCTTTTTCAAGGAAGAAATAACTTTATCAACTGTAACCATCTTGAGAACAAGACTATCCAATAATATTTAAATATTAATTTTCTTCTATAAATCATTGCTAAAAAATACCTCATTTCTTCTTCTTCGCTTCTAAAACCGCTAAACAAAAAGTTCATAAATTGATAAATTATATCCTAAATCGTCCAGAATGTTTTATATTGTTTCCATGACTGACATAGTTCGAATTCCTCCAAATAGGCTAACTGATTCACTTAAAAACACCGCGATCGGAATTCTAAAAGAAAAATATGAAAGTATGATAAATGCAGACTTGGGGTATGTCATAATGATCATAGACGCTCATGTCGATTCAATAGGAAAATTAGTAAGTGGGGATGGAGCAACCTATCACAAGGTTACATTCAAAGGATTAACATTTTTTCCTAAACTTCAAGAAATAGTAGAAGGAGAAATAATCGAAATAACTGATTTTGGTGCTTTTGTTAGAATAGGTCCTACTGATGCTTTATTACATCTTTCTCAGATCACTGATGATTATTTGAAAAGTGATATTAAACAAGGCTTAATTCTTGCAAATCAAACCTCAAAAACATTAAGAATTGGTTCAAAAATGAGATCTAGAATCACTGCTGTTAGTTTGGGCAAAGGATCTTCTATGGGAAAAATAGGAATAACGTGCAGGCAGCCGTTCTTGGGCTCGTTTGAATGGATAATGGAAGAAGTTGAAAAAGCAAAACAACCAGCACAATCTACGTCTAAGGAGAAAAAAGGAGGAAAGTAAATGCCAAAGGAACTAGCTTGTAAGAACTGTAAGGCAATTACCATAGGTAAAGTTTGTCCAGTTTGTCATTCAACAGATCTTTCCAGAGATTGGTCAGGGATAATTATAGTTTTCAATCCTGAAAAATCTCAAATAGCACGAACATTGGAAATAAAGACAGCACACAAATATGCCCTCAAAGTCTCTTGATACTGAGTCTATTTGAATATCTAGAATTAAGAAAAATCCTGCGAAATTTTATAACAGAGGATGTAGGTACTGGTGATAAAACTAGTGAAAACCTAGAACATGGTAATCAACTAGTCTCTGCATTTATTATCTATAAATCAAGAAAGAACGGTATTCTTAGCGGAATAGAAGAAGTAAAAATACTATTTGACATGTTCGGATGTGATATAATTTACGAAAAGGAAGATGGACACGAAATTTCTCCATATTCCAAGGTAATACAACTACGAGGTAAAGCAACAGACATTTTAAAAGTTGAAAGAACTGCATTAAATTTGCTTATGAGGATGAGTGGGATTGCTACTAACACTAGATCCTTTGTCGAAATTGTAAATAAGATAGATTCTTCTATAATTGTATCCGCAACAAGAAAGACTGCTCCTGGTCTACGAATATTTGATAAAAAAGCCGTTATGGCTGGGGGTGGTAGCTCCCATAGGCTCAGACTTGATGATATGGTTCTAATAAAAAGTAATCATTTGCAAGTTGACAACTCTATAACAAAGATAATACCATTCATACGGAAAAATGTTGGGTCTTCCATTAAGATAGAGTGTGAGGTAAAAAATTCTTTTGAGGCCATCGAAGCCATTAGAGCGGGAGCTGACATAATAATGTTGGATAACTTTTCTCCCTCTAACATCGGTAGAACAATAAATAAATTAAGAAAATTGAATCTTCGAGAAAAAGTTCAGATTGAAATTTCGGGAGGAATAACTAAAGGAAATATAGCCAAATATGCGAGTTATAAACCAGACATTATATCTGTTGGATATTTAACTCATTCATCCACTTCATTAGATTTTAGTTTGAGAATATCTAACTAACAAATGGGAAAATTTAGTGTTATCGTCTTCTTGTTCTTTCTGGTTTCTTTTGTCCAGGGGGTATTCTCTTTTCGAATCTTTTAATGTAGTTTTCCTTGTTTCTTACCTTTGATATAGAACTCGATCTTTCCTTAGCTTGGACTTTCGGTGTCTGACCCTTCACTTTACCAGCTTTAGTAAGCGATCCGTGTGTAGGCATAGATAACTCAATGGAATGTCTATTAATAAATGTAACACCATAAAGTGGCAATCCTTGTATATTATGAACATTATTGAGGCAAAGGTATCCTACATTGTACTAACTTAAATGGCTATTGTATAGATATTAATATCCTAGTAGAAATGAACCTCTCAAAAAACCAGTATATTGAAGAAATTCTTTCTTTAAAAAAGGAGAATAATGCAGTAATACTTGCACACAATTATCAACTTCCTGAAGTGCAAGATGTAGCTGATTTTGTAGGTGATTCGTTAGCTCTTTCACGATCGGCAGAAAAAACAAAGGCAGATACTATTGTTTTTTGTGGTGTGCATTTTATGGCAGAGACTGCATCAATCATATGTCCTGACAAGAATGTCTTAATACCAGATCCATCTGCTGGTTGTTCTTTGGCTTCATCTATCAATGCTAACGAGCTAGAAAGTTGGAAGAAAGATCATCCTGATGCTGTTGTAGTGAGCTATGTTAATACTTCGGCAGAGGTCAAAGCTTTATCTGACTATTGTTGTACTTCGTCAAACGCAGTTAAAGTTGTAAACAGCATACCTAAAGACAAAACGATTCTCTTTCTTCCTGATATGTTTTTGGGATCATATGTATCAGAAGTAACTAAAAGGAAAAATATGTTTATATGGCCAGGTGAATGTCACGTCCATGCTGGAATAAAAGCTGAAGATATCAATTTAATGTTAAAGAAACACAAAAATGCTGAACTTCTTGTCCATCCAGAATGTAGTTGTACATCTTCTACTATGTATCATATTGCTACTGGTGAATTACTCAAAACTGGTCACATTTTATCAACCGAAGGTATGATAAAGCATGCAAAAAGTTCGACTTATAATGAATTTATAGTGGCTACAGAAACAGGAATCCTCTATAGAATGCAAAAAGAAAATCTTGACAAAAATTTCATACCATTGAAAAATGATGCAATTTGTAAATATATGAAAATGATAACGATAGAAAAAGTTTACAACTCACTATTAAATAATGTATATAGAGTAAAAGTACCTAAAAAACAGGCTGATAGAGCAAAATTAGCGATTGAAAAAATGTTATCTATTGGATAATATTTTTATTTTAATGTTATCTATTTGGATTTAATTATGTTTTAACAATTTTTGTCCATAAAGTAGTTTTATTTGTGATTGCGTTTGTAAAACAAAAATAAATCACAACACTAATTATTTTTTTGTTTTATTATTAGTAATATATTAATTTCATTCATTAATCTATATTCTAAAGAATGAAAAATATTTCTATAATTGGTTGTGGAGCTATCGGAAGTGAACTAGCGCATTTTATAGATACTGAAATGTGTGACTCTGTGAAAATTATATCGATTTTCGACTTAAAACTTTATCAGATTGAAAATTTAAAAGCCACTCTAAAAAATAATAATCCAGAGGTTTTCACCAATTTTTCACTACTAGTTTCATCTGATTCTTTTAAAAAAGTAGAGCTGGTGATCGAATCGGCATCACAATCTGCAGTTAAAGAATATCTCAGATCAATCTTGTCAAAACAAAAAGATGTTCTTATTATGAGCGTTGGATCTTTTGCAGATTCAAATTTTTTTTCAGAGGTTATTCACTTTATTAATGACCATAGTAACAATATATACATTCCATCAGGGGCAATAGCAGGAATTGATGCAATCAAAAGCGTCAAAAAATTTATAACGTCTGTAACCCTAACAACCACTAAAAATCCTAAATCACTCCGAGGTGCTCCATTTTTTGAAAAATCCAACGTAGACTTGGATTCTTTGTACAAAAAAACTATTATTTTTGAAGGATCAGCAAAAGAAGCAGTTGAACAATTTCCAGCTAATGTTAATGTGGCAGCTTTATTGGCATTAGTTGGATTAGGAATGGAAAAGACAAAAGTTATGATTATAGCTGATCCTTCGATCCTAATAAATAAACATGAAATTAAGGTAACTGGAAAATTTGGAGAATTTATTTTCAAAGTTAAGAATATTCCTAGTTCAAAAAACCCGAAAACAAGTTACTTGGCTATTTTGTCAGCTATTGAATGTATAAGGTCGATCGTAACAACTGGTATCAAATATGGAACATAATATTTTAAACCAATGAAGTTGTATGAATATATATTTATATTGATCTTTTCATTACAAAATAAAATAAAATACAATTGATAAATAACCTAATTGCCATTATTGTAATTTGTTTTATTGTAGTTGGAAGCTTATGGGGTATTGGAAATCTGTTAAACCCTGAAGAAAAGGAAATAAAACAAGCAGATGGACTCTTGCTAGTTGCTGAGAATAATTTATTCAACCAAACTAATCCAACTATTCATATAGATAAAAATTTTCCCAAAAAATTAACAATTATTAATAAAGATTTTGTGAAACACGATTTTATTATCGACGATCTAAATATCAATACTGCTTTTATACCCTCTGGCCAGGATTATACAACAGGACTAGGATCTAAAACCGCTGGAATTTTTGAATATTATTGCTCATTACATCCATCAACAATGCATGGAAAAGTTATAATTTCATGACGCTAGGTTTACTGGTTACCTTAGATGAAAATACCTGATCGCAATTTATCTATCGATTACGAAATGCTACATACTTTATTAATGTCCTGTTCATTGAAGAAAATAGGTAGTTTAAATAGCTTAAAGTAACTAATATGTCTGTTTTCAAGGAAAGAGTTATTTCTAACAAAATTCACTCATATTATCATGTTTAATTTCAATTCGGATAAAAAGAAAAAAATTGAAAAAATTAATCTAGGAATAAAACAAACAGTTTTAGAAAGAGCTAAATATCGGTGTCAAGTTTGTTCTAAAAAATTTAATAACCAAGAAATACCTTTTTTTAATCACATTAATGGTTCATTAAAAGACAATAGGCCTGCTAATCTGAAAGCCTTGTGTAAAGAATGTTTTGAGGTAACTGGAGAAAATAAGATTAAAGATAATATGTTTGGGAAATTACGTTCTTTAATCAGAAAAGTAATTTAGTTCAGACCAAATTCAAAATGAATCAACTCTTCAAATTAACTTGGAATTACATTTCTTGCAAATCCTTAGAGCTGAAAAAAAGTGCTTTATGTTCTTCAGAACAAAAAAATTCAATTTTCATAACACCCCTGTTTAAATCTCCCTCCACGTGAGGCCAGCCTGCATTACAAAAAGATTCTCCACAGTAAGCACAAATATTAGTATCCATAAAGTTGATAAATTCTTTACTTATAAAAATGGTGAATTTGATAACTATTATATTACATCAATATCTCACTTTTTAGATGACTATATTTCTGCAACTAGTATGTGATCAATGTAAAAAAGTTATACTAGAAAAGGAAGGTCAATCAAATTTAGATACGGAAAGATTTCCTATAACAAATGAGGAAGCAGTATTGTTAAATAAGGAACACAGAGGACATGAGTGCCATATTGAAGCTGTTGAAAAATAGTAATCAATACAAAATCATAATAGACAAATTAATTAATCTCTTAGAAGTTGTTCATATGGCTATGAAGAAAATTATTAATGAATTATAAAATGATTGGATATCTGTTATCCCTCTGAGCCTAACAAAGTGGTTAAATCTATTTAACAAATTTACTATAAGAAATATTTAAATTATATATATCAGAGCATTTAACAATGTCTAAAATGATAACGTATTTTGGTACAATATCTGTATTGATACTAGCACTATTTGCTATTGGATTACAGATTCCAGGAACTATTCAAGCGCAGGAAAGTGAAATTGAATCAGTTAATGCAACAAGTGGAATTGAATCAGTTAATGCTACTGATACTACTGAATCAGTAAATGCGACGGAAGCTTCTGACGTCACTTCTGAACAAATCTCAGAACCAGTAGCTGAACCAGAAGTTGTATCCATTGGAATTGGTGAATCTTTTGCTCAACAAGGAACTGTTACATCAACTCAAGATCCTCTTCCAGGCCATGAGGCTCATCAGTTAGCTCTAATATTACCTCCAAGGTCAGATGGATCTGTCTACGATGGAACATTAACCTATACTGCAAGTAAACCAGTAGAAGTAGTTGTTTTACAGAATTTTGGAAATGCTACTAATATAGATACCTATTACGGCGGATTAGCGACAGCTCCATTGGGAGAAGGATCCGTTGCTATTAGCCTGATGGCGCCACAGTATAACGGTCCTATAAATTCAGCATCATTACCGTTCGCTGGTAATGCTCTTGCTTTGCATACTCTTGACGGAGAGCCATTTGCTGCAACTTATACAGTAACTGGTGACGTAAGAAGCGTAGAAACTTTTGACGCTATAGCACCAGCTCCGATAGAAGAAGCCACGGAAGCCGACACAGCAGATGACGGATCAGATGATAATGGAGATAAAGACGGTAAAAAAGATAAAAAAGACGATAAAAAAGATAAAGACAATGAAGATGAAAAAGATTAATAATCTTCATTAATCTATACTCTTCATTTTTTGTTTTGAATAAAATAATATTTAATGTAATATATCAGTTATTTTATTATAAAGTATGACCAATATAGATAAATCACATATTTTTATAATGTCAGGAAACTAAAAAAACAAAAGTAATTACGTAATTAACAGATCAATTTTGTTCTTCTATTTTAAAATTTATTAATCCACCTGCACTTACAATCTTTGAAATTAACTCAGGAAAAGGTTTGATTAAATATTCTTCCTTTTGTGTTTTATTGAATATTTTGTTTTCATTCAAATTAATTTCTAGTTCATCCCTATCTTCGATTTTTTTGACAATGTCCTGTTCAATTTCAATTGGTAATAAATATCCACCATCCACAGCATTTCTATAGAAAATTCTTGCGAATGAAGGAGCTAAAATCGCTTGTATCCCACTTTCATGCAGCGCAATAGGGGCATGTTCCCTGCTGGAACCACAACCAAAATTTTTACCAGTTACCATAAAATCCCCTTTATTCACTTTTGAGGAAAAATTCGGATCTAAACCCTCCATAGAATGTTTTCCTAATTCTTTGTGATCATGTATTTTCAAGTAAGGTCCAGGGATGATTACGTCGGTATCGATATTTTCTATATCATATTTAATAACTTTCCCTGTCAAAATCTTCATTTAATCCACATCCCTTGGATCAGTTATTTTTCCACTAATAGCTGAAGAAGCTACGACTAGTGGAGAAGCTAGATAGGTTTTTGATTCTACATGCCCCATTCTTCCTGGAAAATTTCTATTTGTGGTACTAATACAAACCTCGTCCTTTGCTAATACCCCCATATGTGCTCCACAACAGGCACCGCAAGTAGGCGGACCTACTATCGCTCCTGCTTCTAAGAAAGTATTAACTAATCCTTCTTTCATTGCCTTTAGAAATATTGACTGTGCAGCAGGTAATACCTCTGTTCTTATTTTTACTTTTTTACCTTTCATAATTTTTGCAGCATTTCTTAAATCTTCTAATTTTGCCCCAGTACAAGAACCAATGTATGCCTTATCGAGCTCAATTCCTTGTAATTCTCTCGCAACCGAAATATTTTTTGGAGAAAATGGTTTGGCAACTATTGGTTCTAGATCCCCAATTTCATATGAATAAATCTCAGAATATTCTGCGTCAACATCACTGTAAACTGGGGTGTATTTCTCGTTTGTCCTAGATTTTAAATATCCATATGTAGTGTTATCTGGCTCTATTATTCCGTTTTTGGCTCCTGCTTCTGTTGTCATATTGGTAAGTGTTAACCTTTCTTCCATACTCATTTTTTCTATAACATCCCCCGAGAATTGCATAGCTTTGTAGTTGGCACCATCGGTTCCTATCTCGCCAATGATTTTTAAAATAATATCTTTTGCCATGATATAATCAGGTTTTTTACCACTTAATTTAAACAAAATAGTTTCAGGGATCTTAAACCAAATCTTACCATTCATTAATACATATGCTATATCTGTATGTCCTAATCCAACAGCTAGTGCCCCCATAGCACCAGAAGTATTAGTATGAGAATCTCCACCAACATACAACTCCCCTGGAAGTATTAATCCTTCTTCATGGGACAGAGTGTGACAGATCCCGTATTGTCCTAAGCCATATTTATAATGCTTCTTGACATTAAATTTCTTTGACCACTTGGATAACAAAGAAATGTTATTAGCAGAAACTTTATCCGAAGCAGGTACAAAATGATCTTCACTGATCCACACTTTTTCAGGATCATAAAGTTTATCGAGTTTTATGCCTTTATTCTCCCATAGTTCGAACACCTTGATAACTCCAGGACCAGACACGTCATGAATCATAACCTTATCGATATTAGCTATTACAACATCATCAGGAGAAACTTTCGTTCTATTTGATGCCTTGGCTAATATTTTTTCAGTAATATTCATTCCCATAATATATTTATATAAAATTATTTTTCTGGGAATTAAAACTTTCTAAAAAGATAAAAATCAAAACAGGGTAATTATTTTAGGAAAAATGATCCAACTTTTCCCAATCAAAATCAAGATAAAAAAACAAATATTCGATCTAACTCATGCAATTTCTTCAAGTGGATTTGTTTTTAAGGAAAATGATATAATAGTCATTTCAAGCAAATTTGTATCTATTAGCGAAGGTTCTTTTATAGACCTAGCAAATGTGAAAGAAAGCTCGGAAGCACAAATCCTTGCCAAAAAATATTATATGGATCCAAAAGTAGTAGAGATAGTTTTAAGAGAATCGGATGTTGTATTTGGGGGATTACCAGGATTTTTACTTTCTATTAAAAATGGCGTTCTTGCTCCTAACGCAGGTTTAGATAAATCCAATGCTCCTGAAAACAATATAATTTGTTTACCAGACGATCCTTTTTTTTCAGCAGAAAAAGTTAGAATGCATTTTATTATAAAATATGGACTGAAAATAGGAGTTGTGATATCAGATAGTAGATTAATGCCAACTAGAATTGGAACTATTGGTGTTGCTGTAGGATGTGCTGGAATTGAACCAGTTGAAGATTTGCGAGGTAGTCAAGACCTCTACGGCAATATCATGAAGTATACCTTAAAAGCAAATGCAGATGCTTTGGCAACTATGGGGACATTTGTAATGGGAGAAACTAATGAATCAGTACCTGTTGTTGTAATTAGAGGGACTAACATCCCAATGACCGATCGATCGTTAACATGGAAGGATCTATCGATAAACTATAATGATGATATTTATTTGAGAGGCATAGATTCGTAAGTAAATAAGGTTCATTAACACAGCATTTTAATATAACTACGATCTCAAAATTCAAATACTAGATGTCCGAGTTCCTTACCATTTACCCTCGTAAGATAGGAATTTTAAAGGGATTACAAGACTCGATAAAGTTAGAAGACATACAATTGGATCATTTAAGTTTGATGGTAAGAATCAAAAAAGACGAAATAATAAACACGTTAATTGAAGAAGGCTTTAAAAAAGTCAAATTTGAGAATAAAAAGCCCGGCCAGATAGGGCATGGATTTGCAAAAAAATTAAAAAAACCTTGGGAAATGCATATTCGATTGCTAGAAATAAACCAAGGTTTGATAGCACTCCAGGGAGAGGTAGAAATATCAAGAAAATATATTCAACATATAAGATCCGTACGATGTCCGGTTGTATATGAGATAGAATCAATATTGCAAAAACATAAAATCGAATATAAAATATGGAATTCAAAGGTTAGGGATTACATAACACATGTTATCGATAACCACAATATTACTCTCAATTCTCCAAAATTACCTGCAATGCCCTGGCTTTTAATGATATTTTCAGGATGCGTAATTGCAACAATGCATCTATTAAAATTTTTAACAATTTTTTAGATAACATTTTTTATTCTTTTTTCACAATATATCTTATAAAAAATGGGAATTCCAGAAAAAATCAAAGCAATAGAAGATGAAATACACAAAACACAGATCAACAAAGCAACGGAGTTCCACATAGGAGTTTTAAAAGCAAAAATTGCAAAATTAAAAAAAGAACAGGAGGAGAACAAACACGGAAAGACTGTTTCGGGTGGTAGGGGGAGTATTGGATATGATGTTAAAAAAGAGGGGGATGCTACTGTGGTATTGATAGGCTTTCCAAGCGTTGGAAAATCAACGCTTTTAAATAGTCTAACAAATGCAAATTCGCAAACGGGTTCTTATCAATTTACAACTTTAACAGCAGTACCAGGAATGATGAACTATAGGGGAGCAAAAATACAGATAATTGATCTACCTGGTATAATAAAAGGTGCCGCATCAGGAAAAGGAATGGGAAAAAAGGTTCTATCTATTGCAAGAAATGCCGACCTAGTACTCATCATTGTAGATGTTTTTCAACCTAACCACTATGATGTCCTCGTAAGAGAGTTATCTGAAATAGGTATAAAAGTGAATAAAAATCCACCAAACGTAAAAATTACCAGGACTGAAAAAGGGGGTATTTCTGTAAGTCTTGAATCTACATCGCAAGTATCTGAATCATTAGTACGTGAAATGTGCAAGATTTATGGAATTCATAACGGAAGAATAACGATAAAAGAGAAAAATTTAACAACTGATGATTTAATTGATGCATTGATAGGTAATCGGGTATATCCTCAATGTATAGTAGTTATAAATAAAATAGACCTAATTGATACTAAAAACCTAAATAAAATACTAAAAAACTTTTCAAATAACGGTATTCCTGTCTCTGCCGATTCAGAAATTAACATTGAACTAGTAAAGGAATCCATTTTCGAAAACTTAGGATTTATTAGGATATATATGAAACCCAAGGGCGCCGCAACCGATTATGAAGAACCAATGATAGTAAGAGAGGGAACAAAGGTTAGGGATATATGCCTTCAGTTACATCGTAATATGCTTAGAGACTTTAAATTTGCATTAGTATGGGGAAACAGTGTAAAATTTGGAGGCCAAAAAGTCGGGTTAGACCATGTATTATTGGATAATGATGTAGTAACCATTGTCAAGAAAATTAATGCTTTGTAGGATGTAAACTTACCCTTCATACCTAGAAAAGTCATAGTTATTTATTTTCATTATCTTTATTAGAATTATTTATGTTGTTTTCATTGTTATCAATCTCTTCATTTTCTTTATTTTTTTTCTTTCTCAGATTTGTATATATGAGAGCTCCTATTATTCCCGCGATTATTATATAGTTAACAGGAGGATTAATGTATTTCAAAAACAGGCCGATTTTCGGAATGACGAAATATACACTTCCTATGTAATCTTTTTCCCTGATTGGAAAATCTGTTCCTGGGATAATACCATTATTAGCATCTCCTTTTGTAACAATTATTTTTTCACCAAATCTGTCTGTTGTATCAATTATTCGATGAACGATTACTCTATCTGCACCATCAGGTCTGTCAAATACGATGATATCACCTATTTTCAACTTGTCAAAAGAATCTCCATCTTTTACTACGAGTATATCTCCTACATTTAAAACAGGAATCATGCTGCCACTTGAGACAACATAAAATGGATTCTCAACATTAAAGTAAACCTTTATAGCAAACCAGAATATTGCAACTCCTATCACAACTATAACAATGTCTTTGATGTAGCTATATTTCTTATCGCGTTTTCCTAGCAATTTTAATTACCTACGATTTACTAGTTACATAAACCTTTAGAAAAAATCTTATATACGGGCAGCTCAGTCAAATGCCTTTCTTACATCTCTGTTATTCAATATTAACTCTGATTCTTCACTGCTGCCAGTATATTTGATTATGTCGTGTGTATTAAAATAATCGTTAACTGCGTCATTTGCAACTTTATCTACAAAAAAATTTTTTTCTCGAGGAATAAACATATAGACGATATTTTGAAATTTATTTTCAAGGTTGATTATTTGACGCATTAATATTCTCAATTCCTTTTTCCTCAATCTAGTTTTTGATTTTCTTTCTCTTACTACTTGCAAACAATCAGAAAAAATCGTAATGTTCTTTTTATCAAATTTTAGACCTATTTCTAGCGCTCTTTTTAAAGCAGTGTATTCTGATTCGATATTAGTAAGAATCCCTACATATTCCCCATGGATTAATACCAACTTATTTTTTTGATGAATGGAAATACCTATTCCAGAAGCTCCTGGGTTTCCCCTGGAAACCCCATCTATGTGGATATAAATCAAAATGTTCATTCAACTTCTTTTATCTCTTTTATATCTTGCTCATTAAAAATTTCTTGACTTAAATTTTAACTAATTTCTAAAAAGGGTTTATAATTTTGAACCAAATCAATCAACGGAAAACGTTTTCCTCCAATAATCTTGATCTCGATTTTTATAGTTTTATTGTCATGGATCTCGATTATATTATATGAGTTGTCAAAAAAACCTCTATACCTATCAGAAGCTGTAGTTCCTGCGTAAGCTATTTCTAACGGACCTAAATTCCATATCCAAGGTCTATGCTTGTGGCCACAAAGAACCAGGTTAACTTTAGAGGTAAGACATGATCTTAATGTATCACCAGCATCATATACTATTACTTTGTCTGTTCCTGTATCAGGGATACTTATCAAATGGTGATGCATGGCTACTACTTTTATCTTATCAGGAATTTTAAAAAGACTTTGTTCCATCCATAAATTTTGTCTATACCCTACCTCTCCCTCATCTCTATCTGGTCGAGCTGTGTTTAATGTCAAAATAACAATATCATTGAATTCATGTATCTGATTTCTTATCGGAAAGAATTTTTTGAATAATAAATATCCAGTGTGTCTGTAGTCATGATTACCAGGAAGTATTATTTTGTTGGAACAGCTTAATTTGTCTATACTACGTTTGGCTGTTTCATATTGACTCAGTAAGCCTTCATCAGTCAGGTCCCCTGTTATTATAATACAATCTGGGTTAATTGTAGAATTTAATTCTTCTGTCAGTAAATCAAAAGTTTCTTTTTTGAAATGATGTCCAATATGCAAATCAGAGATCTGAACTATTCTCATATGTGATATTTTTCTATGTTATCGCTATTAAATAATACCTGAGCCACAATCAAAATTTTTATAATTAGAACTAGAAATATTATAAGCATTAAAAAATAAAGATAGAAAGACTCTAATACTTAGATTCAAAGAAAATAAGATACATAATGCCAAAAAGACGGTTCAAGCCATTAAAACCTTCAAAGAAAGTTACAAAAAAACAACTTTTAATTCCACCGGTAATGATCGGTATTGCTACCCTCGCAGGCATTATAATAATGCAATTTTCTCCTCCTCCTCCTGTTTTAGACATATGTTTGAAGCTACACAACAGAGATACATTTAATTTATATCCAATTATTCAAATTTTTGTAGATGGTAAGCAGAAATTATTACCAGATACAGTTGGAAATGAAACTAAAGAAGGAAAAAATTGTCTACATTTAATTCATACTGATGAAACAGGTGAACACATACATGTGCAATATATTAGACCAATTCGACTTTCAATGGATGACTTTATGAATATTTACTCTAAAGATAATAAAACTATTACAGTTGTTGATAATAACACAAAGCCATCTACCGAACAAATTTTGAATCTTGATCAATATGAAATCCAGTATTCATATTACTCCGAAAATAATGAATTCACAAAAGTTTCAAATTCTACATTGATGCCTCCATTTACTAAGGATATGGTCGTTAAAATGGAGTTAAAATCCAAATAAAATATAAATAGATCAATTTTAGAAAATTTAGAATATTTGTGACAAAAAAGGCGGTAGTGATCAAAGGTGATGGGACAGGACCGGAATTGGTTTCTGCGATGATGAAAGTTTTAACTGATTGTAATACTTCTATAGAGATGATACCAGTAGAAGCAGGTTCAGAATTTTGGGAAAAAAATAAAACGAATTCCTATGTCTCTGATGAAGTTTGGACTATGCTTTCTCAAAGTGATGCTTGCTTTAAAGGTCCTACAACTACAATTCCTATTCCACAGGCACCTAGAAGTGTCGCTGTTAGCATTCGACAAAGATTTGAATTATATGCGAATATTAGACCAATCAAAACATATCAAGTATCAAAATTAAAACTCGACTTTGTTTGTGTGAGAGAAGCTACAGAAGGACTTTATGCAGGTATAGAGTTCAAAACAAGTGATGATTCTGCTGTGGCGATCAGAAAAATTACAAGAAAAGGATGCGAGAGGGTGGCAAAAAAAGCATTTCAACTTGCTAATGATCGAGGATTTAAAAAATTATTTGCTATAACTAAACGTAATATTCTCAAAGAAACTGATGGAATATTTATGTCTAGTGTTGAAAAATTTCAACGTGAATTTAACTCATTAAACGTAGAAGAATATTATATAGATAATGTAACTCAACAATTGGTAAAGAATCCAGAACGTTTTAATGATAGCGTTCTACTAAGCACTAACTTATTTATGGATATTATTTCAGAATGTGCATCAGGAAATGTAGGTTCTATAGGAAATGTGTATTCTGGGAACTATGGGGATAATTTTGCTATGTTTGAACCAGCTCATGGAAGTGCCCCAAAGTATGCAGGACAAGATAAAGTGAATCCTGTCGCAACTATTTGTTCTGGTGCTTGGATGGTAGAGTTTTTAGGAGAAAAAGATATTTCAAAAGCAATATTTGATGCAACTGAAGATGTAATTAATGAAAACAAATATGTAACATACGATTTAGGCGGTAATACCTCACTCTCCAAAATGACAGAAGAAATTTCTAAAAAAGCTTCAAAATTTCTTAAAAAATAAATTTAAAAATTTTTTCATGATTTAAATTTGAGTTCGTATACATAAAGAGTTTCAAAAAATATTTTTTTTGTATTAATTATTTTTTTCTCTAAATTTTTATAGGAAATGAAATTTTCAAGAGAGTCTAAATTAGCCAGTGAGGAACCTACTATAATTATTTTACCATTCATTTTCAGGAGGGGTATTGAATCTTCTATAAAACGACAAGTTAATTCAATCCCTTCTTTTCCCCCGTAAATAGTTCTATCTTGAGTATCATATATATCGTCATTAGGAAGATATGGTGGGTTACTGACAATTAAATCAAATTTTCCACATATTGCCGAAACTACATCACAACATATCCAGTGTATTTTGGATATGTTTTTTTTACAAGATTTTATAGATTCTATATCAATATCAGTACCGACCACGAAACTAAAATTTTCTCTTAATTTACTACAAATTCCTCCTGAACCAACACCTATTTCCAAAACAGATGAACCCGAATATTCGCTAATCGAATCTAGTAATAATAATGTGTCCTCACACTGGTCATACATGGCATTCTACCTTTGTCCTGTTAGCGTTTTGGCTAATAGTATGATGTTTTTAGGTTCCAGATCCTTTATTTTTGTATTCTCAAAATTAAAATCTAACTTTTTTTTTTGAATTTTTCTTAATCTTTTATTTCTAAAAGAAAAAATATAATGAATAGTAGAAATTAATTCTTTTGAAATAGGATCGCCTTTTGTATTTAATTTTATCACTATAGATTCTACAGAAGGTTGCGGATTAAAGCATGTTTTAGCTACAGAAAGAATCTGTTGGATATCAAAACAATATTGAGTTATTGCTGAAATTGCTCGATAATTTCTACTTGTAGGTTTTGATAGAATTTTGTCAGCAAATTCTCTTTGAACTAGTATTATGGCACGATTAAATTTTTGAGTTGCTAACCAAGAGAAAATATCTCTACTTCTAGAATATGGGATATTTGAAATAAAAATATCAAAATTCAAAGGTTTATTGTATTTTAGAATATCCTGGTTTATTAGCTCTAAATTCTGGTAACATATACTTTTTGTCAGCAATTTCCGGTACAATCGATTATCTATTTCAAATGATTGTACACGTTTACCTTTTTTACAAAGATCGAATGTAATTTCCCCTTTACCCGAACCCATCTCACATATGCATTCATTTGAATTTATATTAGCATAATCTATGATTTTTTTTATGATTATTTTATCAATTAAATGGTGCTGACCTAAAGATTTGACATAATTCATTTTCTCACAAAGAGGTTCATTCTAGCTTCCCCTGAAATTTCGTCAACTATTCTTTTAGCAATAAGCTTTTGTAATTCTTTTATCCCAGTCCTTTCCTGTAAATCCTTGAAACTATCAAATTTTTTTTTCTCTCTTTCAATGATTATGCTTTTTGTATATGTTTTTCCTATCCCAGGAATTAACTCCAAAGCATGTATTCTTGGAGTAATTGGTTGAGCACTATTCATATAATCTACAAATCTCTTTTCATTAGTAACTATTATTTTTTCAATAACTAAAGGAATTTCATTTTTTGATGTTTGAGTGATATCTTTAAAATTAAGCCTTCCTAAAACACTAATTATTTTTTCTCTTCCTTCTCTACCAATGTATACCCGTTCCCCTATATCAAAACTTTTAGTCGGATCGCCTAATAGTTCTAATAGCGTTAATCTTTCTTCACCTACAGCCTGTATAATTACCCCTTCTCTTTTTTTTACTGTGAATGATTTCCCACTTATTGTGAAATCTATAATATATGCAAATTCCTCATACTTTCGATTAATATGAAGTCCACCAACATTACCAAACTCATTAGATCTAGACCTATGATAATAGTTTGGCTCTGACACTATTAATCATCCTGTGCCTAACTATCTTGCTTATCTTTATTAATTATTTCTAACATTTTGTTCAAAGTATCAGTCAAAATAAGTTTTTTCCATCCAAATGTAAAAGATCTCAATTCTTCAATAGAGGTAGGCATAGAATTGGTTATTTCTACAGCCTCTTCTTCTTTTAAATCACACTTTTCTACCAATTCTTTAATAATATACCTAGACATCTCAGGTGAGGTTTTTGCAAATTTATTTACATAATCAAAAGTCCATCTTTGAATCTGATCCATCTTTTCTAATTCCATATTTTCGAGAATTTTCTTAACTTCGCTTATAGAAATTACTTCTTTTTTTAAGATTTCCAAATCAATTTCATCTCTATTTTATTAATTTAATATGATTTCTTTTGGTGTGCAGAATTTTTTCTTTGTTACCTATTACAACCGAAACTTTTATTATTCTTTTACCTATTTCTAAAATCCTTCCGATTTTTCCGTTAAACCTTCTATGAGGCATCGTTTTATGTTCACTAGGATCTATATTTATTATGACTTTATCCCCAACACTATAATTTATTAATAAGTAAGAAATACCTCGTAGTATGTTGTTTTTTGTTAAAACCGATCTTGATTTTCTTCTACTTCCATGTGAACGTGGCATAAAGTTTTTAAATTAATTCCATAATTTAACATTAACTATTATTTTTCATATAGGATCGGTTATTCCTTTTTCGCCTAATGAAAAAAGAGCCTCTATTTCTGCATGATAAGGACTATCGACGATCCTTGCTATTCTATTTTTGCCAGCTTTTTTAAGATATATTCTATAGGTACTGGCATGAGCAATTACATTTCCCCCTGTTGGTCGATAAGGATCACCAAACACTATATCTGGAGTAGATTGAATCTGATTTGTTATTATAATAGCAATATTGTATATCTCTGCAATTCGTATAAGCACGTGCATTAATTTGTTTAATCTTTGTTGGCGATCAGAAAGTGTTCCTCGGCCTAAAAACTCAGCCCTGAAATGAGAAATAGCTGAATCTATAAGTACTAATTTTATATTATTATTTTCTATTATTTTTCCAAGTTCTTGGATAACAAGTTCTTGATGAGAGCTATTGAAGACTTTTGCTACAATGATATTTTCTAAGGAAATTATATAATCAATATTTCTAGCTTTTGATATCGATACAATTCTCTCAGGTCTGAAGGTATTTTCAGTGTCCACATAAATTGCTTTTCCTTCTAGTCCTCCATCTTTCTTGCTTTGTTGAACTAAAATTGCAGTTGTATGACATATCTGAGTCTTTCCAGAACCGAATTCACCATATATTTCAGTGATGGATCCAGTTTCTATCCCTCCTCCTAATAACTCATCTAAACATCTTGAACCTGTTGAAATTCTGGCAATACTCTGTCTTTTATTATATAATTCCGTTGCAGTGATAAAGGATTTCTCTAAAGCTCCTAATTCTTCTAGCTTTATACGTGCTTTATTACAGAGTTCAACTGCTTTTTCGATACTTAATCCAGTTATCTCTGAAATATTATAAGGTCCTCTTACAACGAGATCTTTTAAAGATCCTATTCCAGCATTTGTAAGATTTACCTTTGTGGCAGGACCAATTTCCTCAATAGAATCAAGGTTCAAATTTTTATTTTGAATTATTTTTATCAACTGTAATCATTTTTTGAATTATTATATGTATTATAACAAATATTCTTTATTCTTTGGATTAATAATTTTTCTGTTTCTATCTTTTGTTGAAATAATTTAAATATTGTAATCAATATTGTTTTTCCTACCCGGTGTAATAATTGATAGTCGACCTAAACCTGACTGGCAAGAAAGTATTAGTAATCGGTGGTGGAACCGAGGGTTCAAGAAAAGTACGTGGTTTATTAGGTCAAAATTGTAAAATAACTGTTATTTGTGAACAATTAAACTCAAATTTACGTAAGTTATTTGAAAACGGTAAAATTGAATTGATAAAACAAAGGATAATCGATACTAGTGTCTTAGATATCTATCATGATGTATATCTTATTTTAGCTGCTACTGATGATAAAACTCTAAACCGAAAGATTGTTGAAAAGGGTAAGATGCTTAGAGCGTTCGTATACGCAGCTGATGATCCAGAAGTTAGTGATTTTTCCTATGCCTCTATAATCAATATTGAAAATACTATGCAAGTAGCGATATCCACATATGGCAAAAGTCCTATAATGGCCAGGAAACTTCGCATTAAGGCAGAACGTATTTTAAGAAGAACAATTAAGCAAACAGACATAGAGAATACTAGACTACAGGAATTTGCTAGGATAGCAGCCAGGCCTATAATAGCTACAGTACGCGAACGAAAGAAATTCTTATATTCTTTGATTAAAAATGAGCATATTCAAGAGCTTATTAGAAATAACAAAACTGAGGAAGCAAAGAAATTTGCATTGGAATTACTTAATAAATGGAGCGATCCGAAAAAAACATGACACTAGTAAGTAAATTAGTAGATATAATTAACTTTCGTATTACTTACAAAAAAGCTCCTATACATTTACTCGAGAAATTTTCATTTAAAGATGTATTTACCACTTATCATTACCTTCTAGAAAATTTCAATATTAAAGAATGCTTGATACTCCAAACATGTAATAGAGTGGAGATTTTTATAATCCCTGATAACCATATTGAAATCGAAGAAATAGTAAATTTTTGGGCAAAGCATTCAGGATTATCACCAGAAAAATTTTCAGAAATAATAATTATAGAAAAAGGTGAAGAGGTAATTAGACATCTTCTCAAGTTAGTATCAGGATTAGATTCTTTGGTATTGGGTGAAGATCAAATTCTAGGACAAGTTAGAAGAACATACGAGTTGTCAAAATCCCATCGATATATTGGTAATGTCCTTTCAACCATTTTTGAGAAGTCCCTAAAAGTTGGAAGTAAAGTAAGATATCTTACTGGAATAAATAAAGGACGAGTTTCTGTTGGTTCAGTTGCTGTGAACTTAGCAGAAGAAAATCTTGAAAAACTACACAATAAAAAAATATTATTAATAGGATCTGGAGAAGGTGCGAGTTTGATTGCAAAGGCTTTAAAACAAAGAGGAATTTCCTACATGAATACTAGCAGGACTTTCGAAAGGGCGAAATCTTTTGCACAAGCTATGGGCGGAAATCCAATACGTTTTGAAGATATTCTTCCATCGTTAGGAAAAATGGATTTGATTTTTGTGAGTACTATCGCTCCTTATTATTTACTAACATATGACCGTATAAAAAAAGCCGCCGAATCAAGAAATAATCCAATGTTGATTTTTGATTTATCTAATCCACGCACAGTAGATGAAAATTGCTCAACAATACCTAATATTGATTTATTTAATATGGACCAAATAGGGAACATCGTAAAAAGAAATATCAAGTATAGAACTGAGGAAATTCAATCAGCAGAATTTATTATAGAAGATGAACTAAAAAACATTGAATCTTTACTGAAGAGAAAGGAGGCAGACCCTGTGGTAGTATCAGTATTTCGAGATGTAGATAAGATAAGGGAGAGAGAGCTGAAGAAAGCCTTGTCAATTTTAGGAACAAATCTTAGTCCCACCGAAATAAAAATTATCGAACAATTTTCTCATGCACTTTTAGAAGGTATTATTTCGACTCCTATGAATAATTTACGTGCCCAAATTCAAAGCGAAAATAATGATCCCCAAGAAATTATGAGAATCGCTGCAAAACTTTTTAATTACGATAATGAAACCTCTAATTAAACCAAAGAGAGATATATCCTACGGCTCTGGATTTCCTCATGTACGTCTGCGTAGATTAAGAAAAAATCAGGCTATACGAGACCTATTCCAGGAAACTAGAATTTTTCCATCCGACTTTATTTACCCCATATTTGTAGAGGATCAGATAAAAGAACCAAAGAAAATTGGTACAATGGAAGAGATTAAAAGATTACCACTATCTGGAATCATAAATGAAATCGAGTCACTTTTACAAACAGGTTTAAAATCGATAATTTTGTTTGGAGTTTCCTCTCGGAAAGATGAATCTGCTTCGTCTGCATATAGTCAAAAAGGAATAGTTCAAAAAGCTATTAAGCAAATACGCAGTAATTTTGGCGAGAAAATAGTAATAATAACTGACGTATGTATGTGTCAATATACTACTCATGGACATTGTGGAATAGTTAAAAATAAAATCATTACCAATGATGCAAGTAATCACGTATTATCAAAAATTGCTGAAAGCCATGCATTATCTGGTGCAGATATAGTAGCTCCATCGGCCATGATGGATGGTCAAATTTCTTTTATTAGAGATTGGCTCGATCTTAAAGGGTATTCAGATACCTTAATACTATCTTACTCAGCAAAGTTCGCTTCTCCACTATACAGTCCTTTTAGAGATTTTGCAGATTCTGCTCCGAAGTTCGGTGACAGGAAAACATATCAAATGCCATTTACTAATATCAATGAATCAATCCGCGAGATTGAATCTGATATTAGTGAAGGTGCAGATATGATTATGATTAAACCTGCTATTCCATATTTGGACTTAATTAATCAAGTACGGGATTTAATTAGAGTCCCGATATGTGCATATAGTGTTTCAGGAGAATATGCGTTAATAAAGGCAGCATCTGAAAAAGGCTGGATAAATGAAACTGAAGTTATGGTAGAATTTCTGACTTCAATTAAAAGGGCAGGTGCAGATATGATTATTACCTATTATGCCAAAAAAATGGCTAGTTTACTTAAAAATGAGTTATTTTATAAGTAGAATTAAATCAAAATAGATATTGATTGAAATTAGATAACTCCAGTGACCTATTTAACAGATCCATAAAGGTAATTCCTGGGGGTGTAAATAGCCCTGTCAGGTTTTACAAACCATTTCCATTCTTTATTGATTCAGGCTTCGGAAGTAGTATAGTAACGGTGGACCACGAAACCCTTTTAGATTATTGTATGGGTTACGGATCTCTTATTCTAGGACACTCTTTTTCTAATATAGTCAAGGTTATTCAAAATTGTTTAAATGAAGGTACTATGTTTTGTATTCCAACTGAACGAGAAGTATATCTCGCAGAAATCTTGGCTCAGATTATTCCCTGTGCTGAAAAAGTGAGGATTGTAAACACTGGATCTGAAGCAACAATGACAGCAATTAGACTTTCTAGGGCCTATACCAAGAAGAAAAAAATAATAAAATTCGAAGGCGGTTATCATGGTGCCTATGATTATGTTCTAGTAAAGGCAGGTTCCGGGTCAGCATATATTCCTTCATCAGAAGGATCATTGGATGAAATTTCGCGACAAACTATAGTAGTCAAATATAATGATTTAGAGGATCTCGAGAACGCTATTAAAATGGAAGCAAATGACATTAGCTGCCTAATAATAGAACCTGTTCTGGGAAACTATGGTCTAATACTACCTGAAAAAGATTATTTGAATCGTATCAGGCAAATAACCAAACAACACAATATAGTTTTGATTTTTGATGAAGTAATAACAGGATTTAGGTTGTCTTTGGGAGGTGGAAGTGAGTTCTTTGGTATAAAACCAGATCTAGCTACATTTTCCAAAGCCATGGGAAATGGGATTCCCATTGCTGCGATTTGTGGCAAAGATGAAATCATGGATTTATTATCTCCACTAGGACATGTTTATCAGGCAAGTACATATGCTGGGAATCCTGTTTCTGTTTCTGCAGCCATAGCTACAATAGAAACACTTAAAACAAAACAAAATATAATTTATCCAAAATTAGCGAGATTGTGTGATACCCTAGTTACCGGGATAAAAGATAATGTATCCAAATTTAATCATTTATTTACTATAAATTCTATTGGTTCATTATTTCAAATATTTTTTAACAGTGAAAGAATAAATTCTCCATTAGATGTAAGAAATTCCGATCTAAAACAATTTGATCGACTTTTCTTGAAGCTTCTAAATTCTAATATATTTATACCTCCTTCTCAGTTTGAATCTTGCTTTATTTCATATTCTCACACTGAGGAAAATATCGAAGAAACTATTGAGGTTTATTCAGATTCGTTAATAAAAATTATGAAGGAAAAATGAAATTAATCAAAGTAGGAACTCGTGGTAGTAGATTGGCTATTGCGCAGACACAAATAATTTTAGATCAATTATCAAAATTTTATCCAGATGTCAAATATGAAATTGTAAAAATTGTAACTAGTGGAGATTTAGATAAACAACACCCTTTATTTTCAATGGATCGAAAAGGAATATTTGAAAAGGAACTAGATGAATCTGTTCTAAATAATGAAGTAGATTTTGCTATTCATAGCATCAAGGATGTTCCTACAAATATTCATACAAAACTTACAATTTCAACTATTCCAAAACGAGAGTCTATAAAAGATGTGTTGATAAGTAAAAAAAAAATGAAGTTAAATGACCTTCCTCAAGGGTCTGTAGTAGGTACTAGTAGTCTTCGCAGAGCAATACAACTAGTCCTTCTTAGGAAGGACTTAAAAGTCAAACCCATAAGAGGAAATATCGACACAAGAATAGAAAAAATTTCTAAAGGAGAATATGATGCAATTATCCTTGCAGAAGCAGGATTGAAAAGATTAGCAAAAACAAATGTTGTTAGTCAAGTACTTGATCTGAATGAATTTTTACCAGCTCCAGGACAAGGTGCACTAGCAATTGTATGTAAGAAAACTAATAAGAATTTAATTAAATTTTTGAGTGTACTTGAACATGAACCATCTCGTAAATCGATAGAGGTAGAAAGAATGTTTATTTCAAAAATAGGTGGAGGATGTAGATTTCCCATAGGTGCATATGCTATCTCATCAAAACAAGATAATAACATAAAATTTTTTGCAAAAGTGTTTTCCGCAGATGGATCTACTCAATTATTTTTTAATTTTGATGGTAACTATAATTCACCAAAAAGTTTGGGTGCAAGAGCTGCAAAATACTTTGTAAAAATGGGAGCAATTAAACTAGCACAAGGATGGGATCAAGCTGTAATTGAGTGGAACAAAAAAGTTAACTAAAGGAACTGTCTTTATTTGCGGATCAGGACCAGGTGATCCAAAATTGATAACTTTGCGTTGCAAGGAATTAATAGAAAAATGTGATGTTATATTGTATGATCGATTAGTGGGTAACGAGATCCTCAAATTGATACCAGAACATACTCTTAAAGTTTATGTTGGACGTGCTTCAGGAGATCCGACTACTAATCAAGCAAACACCAATAAAATAATGCTCAATTATGCACGTGAAGGTAAAGAAGTCTTAAGATTAAAAGGTGGAGACCCTTTTATTTTCGGCCGTGGAGGTGAAGAAGCAGAATTCTTGACTGAAAATCAGATTCCTTTTGAAATTGTTCCAGGAATTTCTTCTGCGATAGGATCAGCTATTTATGCAGGAATTCCTCTAACCCACAGAAAATTTTCATCTTCAGTAGCTATAGTAACAGGACACGAAGATCCTCTAAAAGAAGAAAAAAGTGTCAAATGGGATAAGTTGGCTACCGCCGTTGATACTATAGTAATCTTAATGGGAATAGAAAACATTTCGAAAATAATTGAGATATTAATAAATCATGGATTAAATGAGGAAACAGATATCGCTATCATAGAAAGAGGGACACTTCCGGATCAAAAAATTATTGTAGGAAAATTATCAAACATAATACAAAAAATGAACAAATACTCTATCAAACCACCTGCGGTTATCCTGATAGGAGAGGTTGTCTCTTTATCCCAAAAGTTAATATGGACTTAATGATATATGACATCAGAACAATACAAAATTATTGGAATAACACAAGCAGGAGAGATATCTAGGAATTTTTCCGAGCTGTTATTAACAAATATGTTCAAGTTAATAACACTTAAAACTTCCGAAATAGTTCCTGTTGAATATAATATAATAAATGATATTTTAAAACTATCCTTTGGTAATAATGATTATTTTATTTTTTTAAGTATTAATGCAGTAAAGATTTTTATTGATTTTGCAAAGAAATCCACAAGATTCACTGATATTCTATATATTCTTAATAATAGGGTAAAGGTTGTTGCAATTGGTGTCTCAACCAGTGATATTCTAGAAAAAAATGGTATCGTAGTAAGCTACATACCCAAAATATCGTCATCTGAAGGGATTGTTGAAATATTTCAAAGAATAGCAAAAAAACAATCTAAAATTATTATACCTAGGAGTTCTCTAGCTGATGAGTATCTTAAAGATACTCTTTCTAAATTGGGATACCACGTTTACGAGTTTTATTTGTATCAGGTACGAATTGCAGAGATAGATGATCAATGGATTGAATTTTTGAGCTTATTAAGATGCGACAATATTGATTTCCTTATTTTTACCAGTCCTTCAAATGTGAGATCTTTTTTTGAAATATTAGAAAAGATCTCTCCTGATTTGATAAGTAATGTTTCCAACATAGGCTTGGTTATATCAATTGGTCCTAAAACAAGTAAGGAATTAAAACGATATAATCTTTATTTCACTGAAGCGAAGATTCATTCATTACAAGGAATAGCAAACCTGATAAACTCTAAATCTTTCTAATTCTACTATGCTAAATTCGTCTGCAACCATTTCACCCCATTTTAATGATGGAAAATATATATAAAGCATAACGCCGTTATTAAATTCATGACGATTGAAGAATTGAATATGGATTATAGTAGATATGATTTTAAGGACTCTACTGATTTATATGTATATTTAAGTAAAAAAGGTCTTACACGAGGAACTATAGAAGAAATAAGTAAAATAAAAAATGAACCACAATGGATGCTTGATTTTAGATTACGTTCTTATGATATTTTCATGAAAAAACCAATGCCACTATGGGGAGGAGATCTATCAAAAATAGATTTCCAAAATATTTACTACTATGCAAAAGCCTCAGAAAAACAAAGTAAAAGTTGGGATGATGTTCCAGAATCTGTTAAAAATACCTTTGACAAGCTCGGTATTCCTGAAGCCGAAAAAAAATTTCTTGCTGGTGTTGGTGCACAGTATGAATCTGAAGTAGTATACCATAATTTACACGAAGATTTATCTAAACAAGGAGTTATCTTTTTAGATACTGATAGCGCTGTAAAGGAACATCCAGATCTGCTTAGAAAGTATTTTGGGAAAGTTATTCCACCAGAGGATAATAAATTTGCCGCATTAAATAGCGCTGTTTGGTCAGGGGGTTCATTTATCTATATTCCACCAAATGTAAAAGTTGAATTACCTCTTCAGGCATATTTCAGAATTAACGCAGAAAATATAGGTCAGTTTGAACGTACGTTGATAATAGCTGACGAAGGTTCTGAAGTGCATTATATTGAGGGGTGTACTGCTCCTGTCTATACTACTGAATCTTTACATTCAGCTGTTGTTGAATTAATTGCTAAAAAAGGTGCCAAAATAAGATACACTACCATCCAAAATTGGAGCAAAGATGTGTATAATTTGGTAACAAAAAGAGCATACGCTTACGAAAATGCCAAAGTAGAGTGGATCGATGGAAATCTTGGAAGCAAATTAACAATGAAATATCCTGGTGTATATATGCTAGGTAGAAATGCTCATGCCGAAGTAATATCAATTGCTTTTGCTGGCCCAGATCAACATCAAGATGCAGGAGCAAAGGCTGTACATCTTGCACCAGATACAACATCGAGAATAACCAGTAAATCAGTAAGTAAACAATCAGGAAGAACCACATATAGAGGATTATTGCATGTAGCAAAAGGAGCTACTGGTGTAAAATCAAACGTAAGATGTGATGCTCTTTTGCTTGATGAAAATTCTCGAACAGATACTTACCCATATGTAGAAGTAAATGAAGATGATGCAACAATTTCGCATGAAGCTACAGTTGGAAAAATTGGTGAAGATCAAATATTTTATTTAATGAGTAGAGGCTTTTCTGAATCTGATGCACTATCTCTTATAGTTGGAGGATTTATGGAACCTTTTACAAAGGAATTACCTATGGAATATGCAGTTGAACTTAATCGATTAGTTAAAATGGAAATGGAAGGCTCAGTTGGTTAACTAATCAATTATTGATTTTTTAGCAGGTAATTCTAATGTATAAACTATCTAATATAAAGGAAGATTATAATCAGAATTTTGAGGAAATACAAGAACCGAAGTGGATGCATGATATTCGTAAAGAAGCTTTTCTGTCATACAACAAACTTCCATTTGAGGTTTCTCAGTTATACACAAAATATTCCAACGCTAATCATTTGGCGCCTGACAAAGTTTTACTCGATAAAGAGGATATAGATAATGAAATTGAGGAGTGGGATAATAGACTTGATGAGTTATCAAAAGGACCTAGTGTATTATGTAAAAACTCGAAAATTGTCAAAACATTCTTGCCCGAGAGATTAATCAAAGAAGGTGTTATGATAGCAGATATCTCCGAAGCAATACAGAAATTTCCTGATCTAATCTATAACCATTTTATCAAAAATAAACTTGATTTTAATGAAGATAGATATCTTGCATTAACTTTAGCTGCTTTTCAAAATGGCTTCTTTGTGTATGTCCCAAGGGAAGTTGTAATTGAAGATCCGGTAAAAATAATTAACAATCTCTCAAAATCTGGATCTTCATCTATTTCAAGAAATGTAGTGATAAGTGAACCATATTCGAAGTGTACTATAGTACAGGAATTATATTCACCAGAAATAAAAAACAAAGATATCCAACAAACTTACTTTGAATTATTTGATACATATGTTATGAATAATTCTCATTTAGAGGTAATTACTTTGCAATCATTGGATTATGATGCAGTAAACTTCTCAAATCGAAAAGCATTTGTTCATAACGATGCTAGAATGTCTTGGTCTTTAGGTTTATTCGGAACAAAACTTTCTAGGTATAAAATAGATAGTATAATGAAAGGACAAGGTGCATCCGTAGAAGATATGGAAATACTATTTGGAATAAATAATCAATCATTTGATATTACATCAAATTTAATACATTCAGCCCCCAATACGAAAGGCAAAGTAATAGTAAAATCTGTAATGAAAGATACAGCTCAATCTCTATTTAAGGGTATGATTAAGATAAATAAGAATGCTAAATCTACAGAGTCATATTTGGCAGGACACGCTATCCTGTTGGATAAAGGAGCAAAATCAGATGCAATTCCTGGACTCGAGATAGAATCAAATGAAGTAAAAGCAACTCATTCTGCATCAGTTTCACAAATAGATGAAAAACAAATATTCTATTTAATGACCCGAGGACTAACTAAAGAATCTGCAAAAAGAGAAATCGTTGGAGGATTTATTGAACCTATTTCAAGAAAAATGGATCCCATAATTCGTGCATGGATAAGTTACCTGATAGATAATAAATGGTCAGGAAAACCATTGGTATTAAGAACAGATGAAGCTCTGGAACAAATTCTTGAAGTCGAAAAAAGTAGATACCGAGAAGTCGAGGACATATTTGAAAAACATTATAAATATAGATAAAAATTAATATATTCTTGGGAAGAGGTTGATATAACATGTCATGGGTGAAGGTTTGTGAGGATAAATCCTTGAAACCAGGGGAATTATTTGAATTTGATTATCAAGAAAAAAAAATATTACTAGTAAAATTAGATAACAAAATTTACGCAAGTGATCGGATTTGTACACATGCGTATGCAGATCTCGCATCTGGAATCTTAAACGAAAAAGAAAAAACTGTAACTTGCCCTCTTCATATGTCTGTTTTTAATCTAGAAAATGGAATTCCTCAAAACTTACCAGCAGAAGAGCCACTAAAAATTTATGAGACAAAGATTTCAGATGGTGAAATATTAGTACTAATTTAATAGCTGTTTGTATTACAAAAACTATTAATTTTATCTATTGATTATATGTGTTATTGAAGATTGGACTTATAGGATTAGGGTTACTTGGTCATAGTATCAGTTTAAGGCTAATACATTGTGGATACAAAATAGGAGTATATAATAGAACTTATTCGAAATCAGAATCATTAAGTGAACATGGAGCTATAGTTTATGAAAATCCTAAACAATTAGCTAACATGTCTGACGTAATTATTTTATGTGTTACTAATATTGAGGCAATTAATAATATATTATTTAACGAAAATGGCTTGGTTAACACTAATAATAAAACATTAATAGTTTCTGATTTTAGTACAATAACCCCTAAACAAGGGGAATTTTTGTCTCAGAGATTGAAGGAATATGAAATTTCTTTTTTAAATACTCCTGTGATGGGAGGACCTAAAGCTGCACTAAATGGAAATCTTATTCCAATTGTTTCTGGAAACAATTCTTCATTTGAACGAATTAAACCAATACTTGAAAACATAGGTAATCCAATATATTATATTGGGGGTCAACCTGGTGCTGCTAATGCAATTAAACTATCATTAAACCTAAATATAGCCATAATAGCCGTGGCACTTTCAGAGGGATTAGTTTTAACCTCAAAATTTGACTTAGATCCAAGTCTATATTTAAAAATCTTAAATTCTACTTATTTTAAAACAAACACTAGTGAAAAGAAAGGGGATAAAATGATAAATGATGAATATCCTCCATCATTTTATCTCAGAAATATGAAAAAAGATCTGAGTTTAGTCATCGAATCAGCAAGAGATAAAGGAATTACTCTTCCTTTAACAAATTCTGTTCTACAATTATTTGATTATGGTCAGAAAATTGGATTTGGTAATTTGGATTATACGGCTATTTATAAAGTGATGAAGAAATTAAATGGAATAAATTAATATAAATTTCAGAGGATCTAATTCTAGTATGACGGAATCCATTTTTTATACTTTGGATAAAATAAATATATTATTGGAAACATAAATGTTTATTAAAACAGTTTGTGGCCAAAATAGTATTATAAATTCCTAAAATTATTCTAAAAAAATTAAAGACATTCTATTTTGTTATCACTATAATACAATATACTTAAATTATTCTAATTTTAAAAGAAATTACATAATTATATTTATATTTGTTACTAGATAACTTTAATAATTCTTAAATACTATGAAAATAAATTAAAAATATAAAATACTATCTCTGTTAATTTAAGCAGCAAAAGCTATAGCTAAGAACATTCTATTGATTATATGAATAAAATCAAATTTGAAAGAAATAGAACATCAAACTATATTGTAATGTATTCTCTTTATCTATGCTTTCTTGGTTTGAGTCTGCGTAATACATCTAAAGCATTAATAATATTTAAAGATGAAAAGAGAAGTTATGTTTCTGTTTGGAACTGGATACAAAGATTTGGATCCTGTCAGATCTACAAAAGAAAAAGAGTAACTGCTTTTATTATAGATGAAACAATTATTCAGATTGGTAACCTGCATTATTGGTTATGGTTTTGTATAGAACCGATTAACTCTTCAGTGCTTGGAATTTATATCTCTGACGATAGAACCGTCCTTGTTGCAGAAAAATTCATTAGATCATTAGTTACAAAATATGGAAAACATACTGTCTATACAGATGATGGTACCTGGTATGATCAAGCATGTACCATAATTGGATTAAAACACTGTTTGCATTCACCAATTCAGAAAAGTATGATGGAAAGAGTAAACCAGTATTTGAAGTATAGAAGTGAATCTAGTTTGTAGCATAATTTTTATCATTTTCCTTTAATTATTCTAACACATGCCATCAAACAAATCATAGCATGATTATAATGAATCTTTGATAGAACGGGGAGGAGAATGTTCTAATAGATTTTGATTTCATCAAATCATCTGATGAGGAAATCAAGAGTATGAATAAAGACAAAGTTGGAACACATTCCAGTATTCTGATAATTACATACAGTTCTTAGCATTCCTAAAGATTAGTTTCAAGATTCCATACCGTACTGTTCAGGGCATAGTACGTGGATTGTAAGAATATGTCAGAATGGAAGAGATACACTTTACACACATCAGGAGACGAATTCTAAAAATAAAACCATCTGTTGGAAATCTAGATTTTGATGATGAATCTATAACACTTATTGTTAATGCATCAGGTTTGACAATTTCAAAGAAAGAAAGGTGATTACATAGAAGATAAATGCAAACGTGAAAAGAAAGAGTTTGTAAAACTGCATATATCTGTAGATGAAAAGTCAAAGAAAGTAGTATAGTTTAGGATAACCAAAGGAAATGTACATGATACAAAAAAGTTTGGTCCCCTGGTAAAGTGAGCAGTAAGTAAATATGACATAGACAAAGTGTATGGAGACAAAGCATATGATAATAGAAATAA
>Ga0315534_1000037_pt1 | contig 61402 bp, 45 predicted proteins | sample SalMarSW160240MG_FD_203094 | JGI IMG/M metagenome (GOLD analysis project Ga0315534, IMG submission 203094) | Salt marsh sediment microbial communities from the Plum Island Ecosystem LTER, Massachusetts, United States - Salt Marsh Sediment SW1602-40 ... | reverse complement strand
CAAAACCGCCCCCGCCCCGGCCATAGCCTCCATAGTAACCGCCCCGGCCCATGAACATGAGGAGCAAAAGCGGCCATAGTCCCCCTCGTCTGCCCATGGACAACAAGAGCCCCAGAAAGATCAAGGTAACCAACAAGGATGAAAGGCCGGAGCGCCTCTTCGGGGGTCTTTTCATAGGGGCTTCGCCCGTGAGGCGGACTCCTGCATCCTTGGCAATGATCTGTGCCACAGCCAGGGTGCCGTTTAAGAGCCCTTCCCCAAATCGATTTTCCTTGAGATAGGGGACCATATAGCGGTCGCGGATATCGCCGGCCAGGCCATCGGGGATGAGCCCCTCCATACCATAGCCGGTCTCGATGCGCATCTTGCGCTCTTTGACCGTGACAAAGAGGAGGACACCTCGATCCTCTCCCTTTTTTCCAACACCCCACGCGGCATACAAGCGATTGGCGTATTCGTTGTAATCCTCACCCCCGATGTCCGGCATGGTGACCACCACGACAGGCACCCCTGTCTTTGTCAAGAGCTCATGCGTGACCTGTACAAGCTTTTGTTTATATTCGGCCGGGATGACATTGGCGAAGTCGTTGACAAGCCCTGTTGGCTTGGGGAATTCCTCTGCCCAAGAGTGTGCCGCGCAGGCAACAAGTGGCAAGAGGAAAACAGTGACGAGTTTAACAATACGCTTCATTGTCAGAAAGTCCCATGGCCTGTCGAAAAGGCCCGGCAGATACAAAATCTTGCCAGGCAACCGTGGATGGTCTATATCACATTAAATTTCTGAAAGAAACCTCGCAGCAGTCGCGGCAGTTGCTCTATTTACTAGACGGCTGCATGAGGAGACCACAAGCCTGATGAACTCGTAAAGAGTCTTTTGCGAGTGACATTGAGCATTTTTGGGAAAGAGTCCTTGAGGTGTTCAGCGTCAAGAAATGCTAACTGTTTGAGGGCGTTGGCCCGAGTTTAGCGCAAAGCTTCACTGCGTGTTAGCATTTTAGTTGAATACCTCAAGGGCGCCAAAAATGTTCACGGAAGGAGCAAGATTGACTTGTTACGAAACCGTCAAGCCTATGATCTGGCACAGTTGAAGCATGCGACTCGGCATCATCGGCCTTCCGGCATCGGGTAAATCTACTATTTTCCAGACCTTGACCCAAAGCAAGCCGGACCAATGGGCCAAAAAAGGGCCTCTTATCGCCACGGTGTGGGTGCCCGATGGGCGGGTTGATGCCCTGAGCATGCTCTTTAAACCCAAGAAGACCGTTTACGCCCACCTGGAATATCTGCTGCCTCACGGCGAGACAGCTTACGACCACGGTGGAAAGGGAGCCGAGGCCCTCTGGAACGAGGTGCGTCCTTGCGATGCTTTAGTCCACGTGGTGCGCAATTTTCAGCAGCTCGGAGGCGAGGCGCCACAGCCGCGAGGGGATCTGCTGAAGCTTGCAACGGATATGATCTTTTCTGATCTGGTGGTTGTGGAAAAACGTATCGAACGCATCAATTTGGACAGAAAGCGTGGCCAGAAGGTCAGTGATGAGGAACTGGAACTCTTACAGGCGTGCCTCAAGGTCCTTGAAGACGAAGACCCCCTGCGGGAGCATCCTGAACTGGCTTTTGCTCCCCTCTTGAAGGGGTACGCCCTGCTTTCGGCCAAGCCTCTCTTGACCGTATTTAACAACGAGGAGCAAGATGAAAACCTTCCCGGGTGGCAAGGGGCTCCCACGCTTGCCAATGCCCTGGCGGTGCGAGGAAAGCTGGAAAGGGAGCTGGCCGAACTGTCTCCTGAAGACGCGGCTGAGTTCCTTGCTGCCTATCGAGTTGAGAGCCCGGCCAGAGAGCGGATGATTCAACATTCCTGTCGTCTTTTGGGCCTGATCTCTTTTTTCACGGTAGTCCACGAGGAAGTGCGCTGCTGGTTGATTCCCAGGGACACCACGGCCTTGGATGCGGCCGGCGTCATCCATTCGGACATGAAAAAGGGCTTTATCCGTGCCGAAGTCCTGGCCTATGATGATCTGGCTGTTGCAGGCAGTTACCAGCAGGCCAAGAAGGAGGCCAAGGTCGGCCTTGAAGGAAAGGACTACACCGTGCAAGACGGAGACGTGATCTACTTTCGATTCAATGTTTGATGGGACCAGCGGCTGCCTGGGCTATTGACAAAGAAGGCTGCTGCATTATTCTTAGGAGGCTTATCCCATGTCTTGACCCCTGGCGAATTCCACATGACGGCTAGATTCCAAGAGACAACGATGACAACGAAACGCGACTATTATGAGATCCTCGGTGTTGGTCGCAATGCCGATGAAAATGAGGTCAAGGCCAGCTATCGCAAACTGGCTCTAAAATACCACCCGGACCGAAACCCTGGTGACAAGAAGGCCGAAGAGATGTTCAAGGAGGCTGCCGAAGCCTATGAGGTCCTCCGAGATCCGGAAAAGAGAGGGATCTATGACCAGTACGGCCATGAAGGGCTTGATGGAACAGGGTTCTCCGGATTCAGGGGATTTGATGACATATTTTCGAGCTTCGGCGACATCTTTGAAGAGTTCTTCGGCTTCGGCGGAAGACGCCGTTCCAGGAGCGCTGCACGCCGTGGCGCGGACCTGCGGTACGATCTGACGATCAGCTTTATGGATGCTGTCTCTGGGGTTGAAACAGAGATTGAGGTCGCAAAACTCGAAAGCTGCCCGGCGTGTCAGGGCACGGGCTGTGAGTCGGGGACCACGCCAGAGAATTGCCGCCACTGCAGCGGAAGCGGACGGATCAGCCGAAGCCAGGGCTTTTTCAGCATCCAGACCACCTGTCCCTACTGTCAGGGTGAAGGAAGAATCATCCCTCACCCCTGTCCGGACTGCCGCGGGTCAGGGCGGGTTGAGCTGAAGAAAAAGGTCTCTGTCAAGATACCTGCCGGCGTCGACACAGGCTCAAGGCTGCGACTGACAAACGAAGGCGAAAGCGGCACCCGGGGTGGCCCTCCTGGCGACCTCTATATTTTTATCCACGTGGAGCCGCACGACTTCTTTGTGCGCAACAATCATGACGTGATCTGCCAGATTCCTATCTCTTTTGTGCAGGCTGCCCTGGGTGACGAGATTGATGTTCCTACCCTGAACGGAGAAAAGAAACTTCGCATTCCCAAGGGGACGCAGCCGGGAGAGGTTTTTCGTTTTCGAGGCGAAGGGATCCCGTCTCTTAGGGGTCATGGACGAGGTGATCAGATTATGGAAGTCGTGGTGAAGACCCCCACGCACCTGAGCAAGAAACAGGAAGCCCTCCTCAAAGAGTTTGCCAAATTGGAATCAGCCAAGCTGTCCAGCAGAATCAAGAAGATGTTCAGCAACTAGCCCCTTCCTTTCTTCCCTGTGACAATTTTTGTCATATGATTTGTCGATTTGTGGCCCCAGCCTCCCCATATTCTTGATGTGGGTCTGGGAGCACTGTCACCTAACTATCCGCAAGTTTTACTATATTGTCCGTTCAGCAAATTTGGCACAGCATTTGATACAGGCATGAATCAGCCATGTTGGCGGGAATGCAACAGTGAAGCAGATTGTTTTTTCCAGAGAGGAGAGAGAAATGGAAGAATCCAAGAAAAAATCCACGGTCTCCTGGCAGGAAGCACTATTATACCTTGCGATAGCGGTCCTGCTTGGGGGTGGCATGTTTGTGGCTTTCGGGTATGCGCTCTGATCGGGCACTGGCACGAAACAAAATCTATACCTCCATTGAGCAAAAACGCTCACTTGACAGAGGTGGGACCTTCTAAAAATCAAGGAAGGGGGTTTGTCGTCATGTCGTTACGAATGCTTGAAGAGGAAGAAGATGGCCGGATTCAGTATGAGTTACAACTGTCCGGTCAAGGGGGTAAGCGATGCAAGGTGTGGCCTCTGGAGCAGGACCTTAAGAGGAAACCAACAGATGGCACTGCAAGAGTAACGTCGAGCAAGGATTACATACTGACTCTTGAAGAGGTGAAGCGTTAGATTTGCCCGGCCCACCAACAGCCTATTCTGATCACATCAAAGTTGATGGACTCGCAAAAAGTCGATTTTACTCACTCAAAGTTTACCATGCAATCTCCCGGCACCTGCCTTCGGTGACACGGCTGTCAGACAACATCGTAAGTCCGCTCACCTGAATTGTCAGATCGAATCCGTGCTATCATATCTTGTGCAGATGTTGTTATGCGCCACCTTTGATTTGTGAGACTTCCTCAAGCGGGCACACTTAAGGGGCTGAGGTTTTATTCTGAAGCGGCTGGACCAACCCGTAACCGCCTGGACGGTGGATTATTGGTTTTTTGAGCGGTCCCAGGCGATGAAGCTGGGATATCCATGGCAGCCTGGGCCTGGAAAGGGCAGGGCGGCACGCGTGCCTGAACCACAAAAGCGAGCGCATTCCCCGTAGATTACTGCGGGGTTAGCGAGCGTATCCAAAAAAAGTGAAGCCTCTCCCGCCCTAAAGGGCGGGGCTTCCCGGTAAGGAAGAAAATCAGTTTTTTTATGGCTCTCCTCGACCCCGTCCTCAAGGACGGGACTTGCGGGGAGCAAGCCGGTCAGCGTTCCTTACGGTCGAAGATTCCCTGTAGCTTCCTACCGGGAGCTTCAATTGTCTTGACAAAAAGGACACCGGGGCATAAAAATTGGGTTTTTTATGTGGATTAAACGGGAGACTCACCTTTGAAGAAGGGCTTTATCAGGATCAATAGGGATCTGTGTAAGGGCTGCGGTCTTTGCATCGTGGCGTGCCCAAAGGGATCCATCAAGATCAGCAACGAGCTGAACATGAAGGGGTACCGCCCTGCTGAGTACACAGAGAGTGAAAAGAGCAAGAAACGCAAATGCACTGGATGTGCCCTGTGTGCCATCATGTGCCCTGATGTTGCCATTGAGGTGTTCCTTGGCTAAACAAAAAAAGAGATTAATGCGAGGGAGTCATGTGATTGGAGAGGCGGCTATCGTGGCCGGGTGCCGCTTCTATGCGGGGTATCCCATCACACCGCAAAACGAGCTCCCTGAATACGTATCGAAGCGTTTTGCTGAGATGGAGGACGCTACGTTTATCCAGGCCGAAAGCGAGTTGGCTGCCATCAATATGGTCATGGGGGCAAGCATGGCCGGTGTGCGGGCGATGACGTCCTCGTCCAGCCCTGGGATCAGCTTGAAACAGGAAGGGATCTCCTACATCGCCGGCATGGAATTGCCTGCGGTGGTGGTGAACATTATGCGCGGCGGGCCCGGGCTTGGAAATATTGCGCCGGGCCAGCAAGACTATTTTCAGGCCACCCGAGGTGGTGGACATGGGGGGTACCGAACCATTGTGCTGGCCCCGCACTCGGGGCAGGAGCTGGTTGCTCTGACCATGAAGGCCTTTGATTTGGCTGACCTTTACCGCATGCCGGTTGTCCTTCTGGGAGACGGTCTCATGGGGCAGATGATGGAGCCCGTGACCTTTCCCGATCCTATCGATCCGGCCACAGTGCTTGCAAAGGATTGGCGCCTTGATGGTGCGAAAGGCAGGAGTGGCCGCCTGATCGCCTCGTTGAGACTGGACCCGGTTAAGATGGAGCAACACAACTGGAAGCTGGCGAGGAAATACGCCGCCATTTGTGAGCGTGAGACCGAGCACGAATCGTATCTGCTCGACGATGCGGTGCTCGCTGTGGTGGCCTTTGGCACGGCAGCCCGCATTGCAAAAGGGGCGGTCAATCGCCTTCGAGAAGCGGGTTTCAAGGCAGGCCTCTTTCGACCTATCAGCCTGTGGCCCTTTCCTGAAAAAGCGCTCAGGGCGTTGACCGGCAGGATCAAGCATATCCTGGTGTTTGAAATGAATACGGGTCAAATGGTGGAAGACGTCAGGATCAGTGTTGGAGAGCAGGCTACAGTGCACTTTTACGGCAGACCCGGGGGGATTATATCGACACCCCATGAGATCGCAGATGCCGTAACCCGACTGATATACCAATATAACCTTGACGGGCTGGCAACATAGAAGGACTACTGAGCATTACGTGCTGGGTATGAGGCCTAAAGACATTGGCGTAAGGCGCAAGGCATAAGGCCTCGAAATAGATGTCCTTGCGCCTTGAACCTTGCGCCTTTCTTAATGTACAGATGACGTGAGAGAATCCATATGGCCAAACAGGTATTCAAGAGGCCAGAAGCGCTGAAGGAAAGCGTTTTTCATTACTGCCCGGGGTGCGGCCATAGCATCATCCATCGGCTGGTGGCTGAGGTCATCGAGGAACTTGGAATTCGCGAACGGACCGTGGGGGTTCCACCGGCTGGATGCGCTGTGTTGGCCTACAACTACCTTGATGTGGACATGGGAGAGGCCCCCCACGGACGGGCGGTTGCGGTGGCCACGGGAATAAAGCGTGCCCGCCCCGACCTCATTGTGTTCACCTACCAAGGGGATGGAGATATTGCTGCCATTGGTACGGCCGAGACCATCCATGCAGCTAACCGAGGGGAGCGCTTGACCGTTATTTTTGTAAACAATGGGTGCTACGGCATGACCGGGGGGCAGATGGCTCCCACCACGATACTGGGGCAAACAACCACCACGACGCCAGGGGGGAGAATTGCACTTCGGGATGGATACCCCCTGGACCTGAGTCAGATGCTGTCTGTGGCGGCCGGGAGTGTCTACATAGAGAGGACCTCGGTGACTTCACCCAAGAATGTCATCAAGACCAAAAAGGCTATCAAGAAGGCCTTTCAGGTGCAGATGGACGGTCTTGGCTTTGCCCTTGTAGAGATTTTGTCTCCCTGTCCAACAAACTGGAAGCTTTCGCCAGTGGATGCGTGCAAGCGGGTTGATGAAGAGGTGGTGAGAAGCTACCCTCTTGGGGTGATCAAAGACCTGACTCAGACGGGTAATTGAATACAAGGTGCCAGTGTCGTGTCTCAGAAGTTCCTTCAAAAAGTAAAGTGTCGCCATCAAGCCATTTCGGCTACATAGGGACTAATGACAGTTACTCCTGAGACACGACACCAGAAAAGGCTGAGAAAAAACATGACGGAAGGTTCCCTCAGACCATGGGCATGACCAAGACCATATTTTCCGGATTCGGGGGACAAGGGGTCCTGATGATGGGGTTTGTTCTGGCCTCAGCAGGGATGGAGGAAGATAAGCATGTGACCTATCTGCCCTCCTATGGGGCGGAAGTGCGGGGCGGAACAGCCAACTGTACCATTACCGTCAGCGACGAGCCCATTGCCTCTCCTGTCGCCTCTTTCGCGGATTTTGCCGTGCTCATGAACACCCCTTCCCTGGTCAGGTTTGAGGGAAGGGTGAAGGCAGGGGGCACGGTTTTTTTGAACAAAGATCTGGTGGACCTCACGCCGAAACGGGCTGATGTGGATGTTGTGTCCATACCGGTGAATACCATTGCCAACGAGTTGGGCAATCCCCGTGGTGCCAATATGGTGATGATTGGGGCCTTTGCCCAGAAGACCGGTGTGGTTTCCTTGAAGTCTGTTGTCAAAAGCGTAAAGGAGATCTTTGCCGCGAAGGGTTCAAAGGTACACACGCTGAATACTTTGGCCCTCAAGGAAGGTGCGGCCTTTGTAGAGAAGGAACTCAAAGGGAGAGGCCGAGAGATCAAGGCCAAGAGGTGACACAAAGAGGCAGATTTGTCATGACTATCAAAGAACTTGTACTGAAGATCCAAGACAGGCCTGGAGAGCTTGCGCGCATCATCGGTCACCTCTACGAGAATGACGTAAAGGTTTCCGCCTTCTGGGTTGGTGCTGAAAACAAGAAAGGGAATCTTCGATTCATTGCTAGCGATCCAGGGGCAGCGGTGTCTGTGTTGACTGGCCTTGGTTTCAAAGTGGCGACTATGGACGTGATCGCTGCCCAGGTTCCGGACCATCCGGGCGGGTTGAACAGCATCTTGAGAATCCTTGAATCCGAGAAGGTCAATATCCTCCATATTTATTCTTGCCTCCAAACGAAAGATCCTGTGCTTATCCTGGAAGTTGACAAGACTGAAGAGGCCGTAACGGCTTTAACGACTAACTGGATCAATCTTTATGACGAGAGGCTTTACAATCTGTAAGGCAATCGCTGAAAGGGCTGCATTACTGGTGAGCTTCGTCCCATGGAGATTCAGTCATACCATTTTGGTCACATCGAGATCGACGGAACGGCCTACCGAAACGACGTAAAGCTGATTGGTGAAAGCGTGGTGCCGGACTGGTGGCGATCAAGAGGTCACCATGTCGGGCCGGAAGATGTGAAGGATCTGCTCAGTAGCGATGCTGAGGTTTGCATCTTCGGCACCGGGGCCTATGGGGCCTTGCGCCTGTCTGAGGAAGCGAGGTCTGCCTTTGAAAGACGTGGCGTCAGCGTCTTGGTGGAAAAAACCGAATCAGCTTGTCATACGTACAACCGACTCATCAAAGAAGGCAAAAAGGTGGTTGCCGGCCTTCATCTAAGCTGCTGAATAGAACAGGTGATCCCAAACCGCACCTAGGGGATGGTCTTCATTTTGCCGATAGACAGGTCGTGAAGGGGGATCAATATGTCCGGGGCCATGTCTTTGATCTTTTGGATGCTATCGTAAGCCTCCCTTACATCGATGTGCACGCCTGGTGCAATGGCCGGCCCGGTGGCAGGAAAATTCTTGTCGTTGCAGCAAAACCCCGTGATAATAGCCTTGCCTTTTGACGTATTGATGGCAACGGATTGGCCTCCGACCGTGTGCCCCGGGCTGAAGATCACGTCAAGCCCATCGAGGATATTCACATCGCCTTCCAACTCCACCACATCGACCCCGTCCAGTACGTCCGGATAGTACCTGTGGTCAATGGGGTGGGGGTTCCTCAAGAAATCCATTTCTGCCTTTTGAACGTAAACCTTGGCGCGGGGGCACTTGTAATCATTCTCACAGTGATCGTTATGAAGGTGGGTGTGAATAATCAGATCAATGTCTTCCGGCTTAAGCCCCACCGTGGCAAGGGCGTCCTCAAATTCCAGGACCTTAAAACCGTATGTTTCCCCCACCTCATCAGGCACCACAAACTGTTCGAGCCCCGTGTCAACCAGGATTCTCTTATCTCCGCCTTCCAGGTAAAAGACATAGATGGGAATCCAGATCCTCTGTCCGTAATCATGCAGATAGGTCATGACCCCCTGATCTGTTTCATTGGCCCCTACAACGAGGGGATGAATGGTGTATTCCTGCATGGGGGACCTCCTGTCAGCACCTATGTGATATTTTATGTGGCAATGTACTACTTACACTGATATGAAATCTGAGAGCTCAAATCAAGGAAAAAGACCACAGGAACTCAAGTATTGTCTCCCCGCGGAAAGCTATACGTGGAAGTGGCGGCAGCCCTGCCTGTTTCCAAGACCTTCACCTATGAAATGCCCGAACCTCTCGTCCCCTGGGCCGAGGCAGGCGAACGGGTGCTGGTGCCTTTTAGGCACCTCCAGGTCACGGGATACATCCTTGAGCTTCGGGACAGCACGGACCAGGAAGGGGTCAAGAAGGTCCTGGGCATCCTGGATGAGGTGCCGCTGTTTCCACCCTCTATGATCCCATTTTTTCGTTGGATATCAGACTATTATCTCCATCCCCTGGGGGAAGTCATCAAGGCAGCGCTTCCCGGCGGCCTAAACGTTACCCAGGTTCAAACCGTACGGATTACCGATGAAGGCCGATGTGCACTGTCAAGGCGCGGGCTGAAGACCATGGATCGCGCGGTGCTTGAAACACTTGAAAACCGGGGCTCCCTGGGGCTACGCACCCTACGGAAGTCTTTGAAGAATGAAATTTCTCTCTCGGCGCTTTGCAGCCTGGAGCGCGCGGGCTCGATCATTAGAGAACAAAAAATCAAGCCCGGCAGGGTTCGACCCAAGAAGGAACTCCATGTCAGAGCGGTGGAAGGTCGACCCTCGTCCGACGCACTTTCAGCGGTCAGGCGCAGGATCCTTACGATGGTTGAAGGCTGTAACGAGATGTCCTTAAAGGGATTAAAGGCGGAAGTCCCGTCGGCCGGACGACTCGTCAACAAGATGGCTGCCGATGGCTTTTTGGACGTGGTGGAGCGATGTGTGTATCGGGATCCCTTTGGCGAACCCATTAAAGCGGATGATGCCCCACCCACCTTGACGGAAGAACAGGCCTCAGTGGTCGCCACGGTGTTGGAAAAGCTGGGCAGCGGTTTTCAAACATACCTGCTTTACGGAATCACCGGAAGCGGCAAGACAGAAGTCTACATGCGGACGGTGGCGGCAGCCCTGGATCAGGGCTACCAGGCCCTCGTGCTGGTTCCGGAAATTGCCTTGATTTCGCAGACAGAACGGCTCTTTCGGGCCCGTTTCGGCAATTGTATTGCCTTACTACACAGCGGGTTGAGCCAGGGCGAGCGTTTTGACCAGTGGATGCGTATCGTGCGCAAGGAGGCAAGGGTAGCGATTGGGGCCCGCTCTGCCATCTTTGCGCCTTTCGATCGTTTGGGCCTGATCATCGTGGACGAGGAACACGATGACTCCTACAAGCAGGAAAGCAAGCTTCGGTATCATGCACGCGATCTGGCCGTGGTTCGGGCCAAGCTCGAAGGTGCCGTGGCGTTGCTTGGCTCTGCCACACCCTCTGTTCAGTCATATTACAATGTGCAGGCAAAGAAATTCAAAGGGCTTAATCTCTGGAAGCGGGTCGAAAACCGGGATCTGCCTGACGTCAAGGTCGTCGATCTTCGGGGGCCACAGGGAGGCCGTTATGCAAAGCCTTTCCTGACCGAAGAACTCAAGGCAGCGGTGGCCGAGACTTTAAAGCGTGGTGAACAGGTCCTCCTGTTTCTCAACCGCCGTGGGTTTGCTAATTACCCCACCTGCACGTGTTGCGGGGAGCCTGTTCGGTGCAAGAATTGTGATGTGACCATGACGCTCCATCAGGGGACGAACGCCTTCAGGTGCCACTACTGCGGGTACAGTTGTGCTCAAACGGTTGGATGCCGGGCCTGTGGCAACCCCAAGATTAAGCTTCTTGGTCTCGGCACAGAGCAGGTGGAGACCAAGGTCAAAACGATTTTTCCCGAAGCGAGGGTAGCTCGAATGGATCGGGACACGACGGTCCGAAAAGGGGCCCTCCTGGGGATTTTGAAAGACCTGAGAGAAGGCGCCATCGATATCCTTATAGGGACTCAGATGGTGGCAAAGGGGCATCATTATCCGAACATCACCCTGGTGGGGATCTTGTGCGCCGACCTTTCCCTCAACTTCCCGGATTTTCGGGCAGGAGAGCGAACCTTTCAGCTCTTGGCGCAAGTGGCGGGCCGTGCCGGCCGGGGGAGCCGACGGGGCCGTGTGATCCTGCAAACGCTTAATCCTGAACACTTTTGTGTGGTCACGGCCAGGGATCAGGATTATTCGGCCTTCTACGAGCACGAGATCCGCTTCCGAAGGGACCTCCGGTATCCACCTTACTGCCGCCTCGTACAGATTCTCGTGGCCGGCAAGGACAGGGACCAAACAGCGCGGTATGCTCAGAGCCTGGGAGAAATCTGTCGGGCCCTGCAATCGGAAAGAAAGACCTATCAGAAGGAGATCGAGATCCTGGGACCTGTTGCCGCTCCTTTGACGAGGATAAGAAAGGCGTATCGATGGCAACTCCTGCTCAAGGGTCGGACAGTGGAACCCTTACATGCCCTGACCAGGGCCCTCAGGATCAGGGCGGAACGTGAAATCGGGAAGAGCGCTGTAAAGGTGGTCGTTGATGTGGACCCCATGGACATGTTGTGAGGAAAAGAGAATTCGTGATCAGCTTTTAGATGATTTGCCAGAAGACACACAAACTTCATGGTTCAGGGACCAAAGCATAAACCGTGGCCCAACTTTCTGAAAAAATGAAATATCCCCATGAGAGCCGAGAGCATGACGCTTGATGAAGCCGAGCAGGGCTGTAGTCGCCCGGAGCCGTCTCGAAACGACGTGGGGCAAATGTTCAACCGAATTTCTCGACGCTACGATTTCCTGAACCGACTTCTTTCGTTGGGTACAGACGTTTCGTGGCGAAGGAAAATGGCACGTTTTCTCCGTTGTCGCGACGATCAACATGTATTGGACCTCGCCACGGGTACGGCGGACCAGATCCTGGCTCTTTTCGAGAAAAGCGACAAAGTAAAATCCGGGATCGGAATGGACCTGGCTGAAAAGATGCTCGAGCTCGGGCGGAAAAAGATTGAAAGGCGCGGGCTTTCCGAGGTCATCAGCCTGAAGGTGGGTGATGCGACGGAGATTCCGACAGGCAATGAAACGTTTGACGCGGTGACGGTTTCCTTTGGCATACGAAACGTGACAAATGTTACCAAGGGGCTTGAGGAGATGTACCGGGTCCTCAGGCCGGGCGGGAGGGTGCTGATTCTGGAGTTTTCGCTTCCCTCGAACCGGCTGATTCGCAGCGCCCATCTTTTCTACCTCCGACACATCCTGTCGCGCATGGGGACATGGCTCTCTGGAGACTCCTATGCGTATCGATATTTGAACGAGACCATTGAGACGTTTGCCCATGGCGAGGCCTTTTGCGATCTCCTAAGGGCTGCGGGATTTACGGCCGTTGAGGCTCATCCGCTCACGTTTGGGGTTGCCACGATTTATCAAGGGGACAGACGATGAAGTCCGGGACGCAAGGGGAATCAAGGGGAGCCTGGATTGAAGGCGGGCTGAAAAGGACACGCGCCTTTTGCCGACAATTCTCGGGTTTGGTTACAGAAGGCTTGTTGCGCGTTTGTCACCGTGTAAGGAGAAAAAATAGCTTGACATCTTGAGGCGATCGTGATGGAAATAAACCATCGAATAATTTCGGGGAGGAATGATGCGTCTATTATCGCTTCGGCTTTTGCTTCTTCTGGGCCTCCTTTTGGGAGGGGCCTGCTTGCGGTAATCAACGCGCTATCTGGATGATCATGGGCCGCAGGCAGTAAAACCTGCGGCTTTTTTTTGAAGGCCACAGGGAGCTGCCAGGACCTGTGGCCTTTTTATTGCACCAGCTCTAATAGGCCTTGGAGATATTCCAATATGGAGAAACCATGTAGCAAGGGGGAAGAAGCCATGGAAAAGGTATTCATTTTTGACACCACCTTAAGGGATGGGGAGCAGATTCCAGGGGCGTGCCTGAATCCCAGAGAAAAGCTGGAGATTGCCTTGCAGCTTGCCAGATTGCATGTGGACGCCATTGAGGCCGGATTTCCCATCTCATCTCCTGGAGACTTTGAGGCCGTTCAAGGTATTGCCGAAAGGGTCAAGGGGCCCACCATCGTGGCCCTTGCCCGCGCGGTCCGTAAGGACATAGAAGCGGCCTGGAACGCCATAAAGAAGGCGGAGAAGCCGCGCCTTCATGTGTTTTTGGGGACATCAGATGTTCACATCCAGAAAAAATTCGGTCTTGATCGAGACAAGGCCCTGGAGCGGGGTCTGGAGGCCTTGAAGTTTGCCAAGTCCCTTTGCCCTGACGTGGAATACTCCACTGAAGACGCCTCTCGGACGAACCGGGAGTATCTGTCCAGGGTGGTGGAACAGGTGATTGCCGCCGGGGCCACGGTGGTAAACATTCCGGATACCGTGGGCTATGCCGTGCCGCATCAGTTCGGCAATCTCATCGGCTACCTGAAAGAAACGGTTCATAACATCGATGAAGTCGTGCTCAGCGTCCACTGCCACAATGACCTGGGTCTGGCCACGGCGAATACCCTGGCTGCTATAGAAAACGGGGCCAGACAGGTGGAGTGCACGATGAACGGCCTTGGAGAAAGGGCGGGCAATGCGTCTTTAGAGGAGATCGTCATGACCATTAAGACGCGAAAAGACTATTTCAACTTCCAGACTTCAATCAACGCCAAAGAAATCATGAGGACCAGCAGACTGGTCAGCCGCCTGATGGGCATGCCGGTTCAGGCCAACAAGGCCATCGTTGGAGCCAATGCCTTTGCCCACTCTTCCGGGGTTCATCAGGACGGCATTCTTAAGGACCGTGCTACCTATGAAATCATACGTCCCGAAGACTTGGGGATCACCGAACATGCGATGATCCTTACGGCAAGATCGGGCAGACATGCCTTAAGGGACAAGATATCGAAGATGGGCTATGATCTGAACGAAGAAGAGTTCGAAGGGGTATACGAGCGCTTCGTGTCCGTTGCCGACAAGAAAAAACGGGTCTACGATGAAGACGTGGATATCATTGTCCAGGACATGATATTCGCCCACCTGGCCAGCAGCAAGCTTTACGACCTGGAGTCGTACAACGTACATACAGGCAACAGTGAGGCCCCGGAGGCCCGGGTGAGGCTCCGAAAGGAAGAAGTCATTCTGGAGGCCAGTGCCGAGGGTAGCGGACCGATCGACGCTATCTTTAGGGCCATCGACAAGATCGCAGGGGCATTCCACAAGCTGGAGGACTTTCAGGTCAAGGCAGTGACCGAAACGAAGGAGGCCATGGGGGTTTCGACGGTGCGGGTCTCTCGCGAGGGGTATCGTGCCCTGGGACGGGGGTCAAGCACAGATATTCTGAAGGCAAGCGCCAAGGCATACGTGGAGGCCGTTAACCGCATTCACTTTTTGTTGGAGCATCATGCGCAGACGTGTCTGTCCGACAACGGGTCCGCAGTTCAAGGGACCACCATGGCTCATAAGACCGCATAATCCCCAACGTTGCGACGACGGGGTAATATCTCGCCGCAAGGGGCTTTCCCGTGCCGGAAAGCCTCTTGTGGCCGTTTTTCTCCCTGATATCATTGGGATCCCACCCGCTAAGCGATCACGATTTTCCAATTGATAATTGCCATACCCCCGAGTATATAAAGATTGGTACCCCTTGGGACCCTTCTAGGAGCCTGGCGGAGAACCCCATTTTCGGAGGCTGTTGGAAAATGTTCAGATGCAAGGCATCCGAGATTCTTGGGAATGAGGCGTACTTATCGGTACGCCGCAGTGACGAAGAATGAGGATAACGCCGCAGATGGACGTTTTCCGACAGCCTCCTAGCGCCGGTGGCGTAAGGGGCGACAAATTTTGATGCGTGCAAAACTTGTCTCCGGCGTTCCAACTGTGGAGCGAGGCTCGACAAGTTCGATGACAGGTGATTGATATGAGGGACGGCACATGATCCATTTCAGAAAACCATGCTTTTTGATGGTCTTTTTCCTTCTGGGGCAGGCGTGGGGTTTCAGTGCGGCGGCTCGGAACGAACAGACCGAACAAACCACGACCCTGGAGGTCATCGGCAGGGGAAGAATCTCCCGCGACAACGTGGCCAAGGCCAGAGACGAGGCGATTGCGGATGGCTTATGGAACGCCGTGGAACAGGGGGTTGGGCTTCTCCTGTCCTCAGAAGCGGTCGTTGATCACTTTCAAGTGTTAAGCGATCGCGTCTATCCTCAGGCTGAGGAATTTATTCATGATTACAAGGTCCTTACGGAGTCCAAGTCCGGCCCATATTATTGCTTGGTGGTGCGAGCGACCCTGTTGACGAGCATCCTGCAGGACAAACTGCAGCAAATCGGTATCCTTGTGACGCACAAGGAGATGCCGAGTGTTTTGTTCTTGCTATCGGAGCAGAACATCGGCCAGGCCTCGCCCCAATACTCGTGGGCACGAAGTCCCTTTCGTGGATTACCACTGGCTATTGGAGACGCCCTCTCGAGTCACTTCCGTAAGAAAGGCTTTATCGTTGTCAGCCCGGAAACGCTGGGATCTCTGGCCGCTGACCTTGGCCCTGAGTACGGGGAGCCTGAGCTGAGCGATGAATCCGCGGTCAAGCTGGCAGGGCAGGTTGGCGCCGAGGTGGTGATTGTGGGCAAGGCGTTTGCGCGTCCTGCCGGCAACGTTCTGGGCACAGACATGAAGTCTGTTGAGGCCACGATGTCCGTGCATGCCATCAGGACCGACAACGCGACGGTCATGGGCTCGTCTGAAGCCACGGGGGCCGGTGTCAACGCAAACGAGACGGTTGCGGGCACGGAAGCCCTGACCCTTGCCGCTTCCAGCGTGGCCGAAGAGCTGAGCAGGCTGGTGACCGCAAACTGGGGCAGGGAGGCGAACCAGTCGGTCTCGGTGGAGTTGGTTGTCAAGGGAATTCAAGAGTATGCCGATTTTGTGAAGTTTCGGACGACCATCAGAAATGAAATCCGCGGCGTGAGGAATGTTTATCTCAAGGCCATTAAGGCTGGTGAGGCCAAGATGGACGTGGAGGTCAAAGGAGACGCCCGCATGTTGGCGGATGAGTTGTTGTTAAAGGCCTTTGAAGGCTTTGTGGTGAACATCTCCGAGGTTGGCCATGACCGGATCATACTTGAGTTGGTACCGAAGGAGGATCTCCTGGATGAGACCCAAACATCGAGCAAGGGGGCAGATCTGAAGGGTGGTAACCCTGGCGAGCCTCGGTTGATACAGAATCCAGGGCAAGAACGAATATAATCATTGTGAAACGATCTATTCCCATTAACATCCCGAACAGCCTGACCCTTGTCAGGATCCTGCTTACACCGCTTTTTGCCATCTGTCTGATCAAACACCTTTTGGGCGCAGCCCTTTTGGTCTTTGCCATTGCCGCGGTCACGGACGGGCTGGATGGTCTGGTGGCTCGGATGTTTCGACAAAAAACCAGGTTGGGCGCCTTTTTGGACCCTGCTGCTGACAAGCTGTTGCTAGCCACAGCATTTGTGACGCTGGCCATTCAAGGGATGATGCCAAGCTGGGTCACAGTGATCGTGATGACGAGGGATGTGCTGATCCTGTTTGGGGTAGTCCTGTTGAATATCATGGGTCGAGAGTTTGAGGCGAGGCCTTCCGTCTTGAGCAAGATAACCACCGTGGTCCAACTGGCAACCGTCATCTCGGTGCTGGTGGGTTTCCACGAACCGAAGGTCGGTCAGCTGGACTTGCCCCTATTTTGGTCCACCGCCGCCATGACAACGGTTTCCGGATTACAGTACATATACAGGGGGCTGAATATCTTGCAAGAGGACTCTTCACACCCGGCTGGGTGAGACGTTTGTCGTGGTGGCAAGCTGCATTTTTCTTGACACCATTTGTGATAGTTGTTACCCCAATGCATCGTTTTAGGCACGTAGCTCAGGGGGAGAGCGCTACCCTGACACGGTAGAGGTCCGGGGTTCAAATCCCCGCGTGCCTACCAGGAAAATCAAGGACTCGGGGGGATTGGCCATGATCCCCTTTTCTTGTTTCCCCGCCCATTTTCTCCTGAAACCAAATTCTCCAATCCATGAAGTGAGTCAGGGTCATTGTCTTTCATCCAGTATGCACAAAAGTTCCACCCGACGGTCGGGTTGAGTGCCCCAAAGGGATGGGAATGGAGCGGCTCTTCTGCCTTGCTGGTGTGGGTTTCAGCACACAGTGGGGTTTTTCTTGACACGCCATACCGCTGGTCGCCTATTTTCCCCCGGACACGAATCATACCAAGCATTAGATAAGTACTTGTTACAAAAGACAAAAACGGTTAATGGTCTTGACGTCTACAATTTGGCATGAATTTTGCTTATTTGTCCTAATGACAACTCTTTGTTTTCCCTTAAACGGTGATTCGAAAAGCAACCGGTTCGAAAGACAAAGAGAAAACACAATACAACTTGCGAGAGCCACCCCATGGGCATAAGAAACGCTTTGGTGGTTTTGGGAATGCTTGGTTTTTCCTGGCTTTTTGTGATCGGGGCTATTTACGGGATCATGGAGTTTTACCAGCTTTTGGTACCTTGAGCGGACCCTCGGATTGACCCCGAAGCCGTGGGGCGTATAGACCATGAACAAACTGCGTGTGAAGTGCATTAAGTGCGGCAAGGAGTGGGACAAGGATTCCGTGATTTCCTGGGGACCTGACGATGTCAGCTCATCGCTTTGTGATAGCTGCTTCAAAGAGTCTATCAGCCCTTTCATTCACAAGAAACAACTGACCGAAGGCAATTTCGACTGCTTCGGCAAGGCAAGCCTGTATTGTGATCAGTGTCGATGCAAATACCGAGAATGGTGCCTTAATGGGCAGGAAGCAGGCTAACCACCTGTCAAGGTTGCCTGGAGTATAGCTTTTTCCCGCCATGTTCTTCTCTCTGACCGATTTCCCCCCTCTTCGTTTACCCGGTGGCCGATTTTTTTCTGTATGACTGACCCCGTTTTGTAGAGCTTGATGCATACCTTTACGGAGATGAAAGGCAACCTGGCCGACGGCGTGCGTCAGGACGAAGAAAATGTAACCAATTGAAGCTCCCTGTAGCAAGCTACAGGGAATCTTCGACCGTAAGGAACGCTGACCGGCTTGCTCCCCGCAAGCCCTGTCCTTTAGGACCGGGTCGAGGGGAGCTATAAAAAACTGATTTTCTTCCTTACCGGGAAGCCCCGCCCTTTAGGGCAGGAGAGGCTTCACTTTTCTTGGATACGCTCGCTAACCCCGCAGCAAGCTGCGGGGAATGCGCTCGCTTTTGCGGTTCAAATTGTCCTGTTGGGAATCTCCTGAACCTGTGGTATACAATAGGCAAAATGGCCGTTAGCCTTCTGAATGCATTTCCCGGGTGAACTCACGACGCGTCAGGCAACGATCCTGGTCGTTGCCATGTTCAAGGGAACGGAGGAAGCCGTGTCACCACAAGAAGAACGGCGTTGTGCCAATTGTGAGTTCTGGAAACAGCGCCGAGGTGTGCCAACCAGCGGTTTCTGTCAGAAAAATGCCCCATTGCCCAAAGTCCATTCTCCTCGAACTACGTTATATGTCACCTGGCCGATTACCCTGGAGGATGATTGGTGCGGGCAATTCCAACAACGACGAGACACGACGACAAGGACAAGGTAGGAATTCTTTCAAGCATGCTGGCCAAAGACCAAACCCCTGAAAGACACATTGAGGCCTTGACCAGGATCAGCAAGGCGATCACCTCTGAGCGGTACATTGAGGACATCCTGCGGCTGGTGGTGACGGTGACTGCAGAGACCATGCGGTCCAAAATATGCTCCCTGTGGCTTGTGGATGCCCAGGACGGCGCCCTGCGGCTGCGCGCGACCCAGAGTATGAGCGAAGACTATCTCAAGGAACGCTCCTTGAAGATGGGCGAGGGTATTGTGGGCCAGGTCGCCCTTACTGGTAAACCCAGGGCCGTGATCAATGTTCTGGAAGAACCGGATTACAAAGAAAAGGACCTGGCCGGCAAAGAGGGGCTGGTTTCTATGCTCAGTGTGCCCATGGTGGTCAAGGACAAAGTCATTGGAGTGCTTAACTGCTATACATCCTCTACCCACGAGTTTACGGGAACCGAACAGAATGTTCTCATCACGGTGGCCAATGAGGCGGCCGTGGCCATAGAGAACACGGAACTCATGGTCAAGACCAAAGTGATTCAGGAGGAGTTGGAATCAAGAAAGCTGGTGGAGCGGGCCAAAGACATTCTAATGACACGCCGGGGCCTGTCCGGGGCAGGCGCATATCGGTGGATTCAAAGGCGCAGCATGGATACACGAAAGTCTATGAGGGAAATCTCCGAAGCCATTGTGTTGGCCGAAGACGTGTAGAAGCTTACAAAACTGTTGACAGGGCATAGGTTTTCTTATTATCGTAAGTGCGGTTTGGGACATACAATGGCGTATTGCCCAAACGGCGACAGTGGTGTCCAGCTATCTTTCGGGATAGTTGGGCTTTTTTTTGCCGAAAAATGATGATGAACTTGTAAAAAGTCTTTTGTGAGTATCAAACAAGAGTGGCTGTAAGGCGCATGGCAAATTCGCCTGTTGGGCGATAAGAACGAAGGCCCGAGCTACATGCAACGAGGAAAAGTGAACGTCTCCAAATCTCCTTTCAGGATTATCGGATTCTGCTGCCAGAACGTACTCCGCGGAGACAAAGATCTGGCCGCAAAGGGGCGGGTCTCCTTTGAGCCAGCCATCAAGATCGTTGCACTTCCTTGTAGCAGCAAGGTGGAACCCCTCGCCATCATCAAGGCCTTTGAATCAGGTGCCGACGGTATATTCGTCCTCGGATGTCCGGAAGGAAGATGCCACCTCTTGGGTGGCAACGACAGGGCGCGAAGAATAGTCAGCTACACGAAAGGATTGTTGGGGCAGATAGGCATTGGAAGCAGTCGCCTCGAGATGTTCCAGCTCGGGACGGCCGAAGGGGAACATTTTGATCAGGTGGCCCGGACCATGACCAAGACAATCGAGTCGCTTGGAAAAGCATCAGCAGAATAGATGCCCAAAAAATACCACATTGAAACAAGAACGGCAACACCACGGTTCGTTCCCATCGGCAAGAGCACGATTCTCGACTGGGAAGGGGGATGCCTGCGCTGTTTCAAGTGCGTGAAGCGTCAGTGTATATACGATGCGTATAACAAGCGAACGTTTGACGTCAAACAGCTCACTGACACCATTGATACGATCTGCAAGAACTGTCTCCGGTGTGTTCAGTCATGTCCCGGACAGGTCATCACCAAGATCCTTAATCCGGAATACAAGACCATGGGCGATTCGTACTGGACGCCGGACATTATATCCAGGGAGTGGTACCAGGCAGAGACCGGGAGCATACCTGTTTCCGGCGCAGGCTATCCAGGCCCCTTTTCCGGCCCCGGATTCGATGACATGTGGACCGACATGTCTGAGATCGTCCGTCCCACCAGGGATGGAATCCATGGCCGGGAGTATATCAATACCATGGTGAGCCTTGGGAGAAAGCTCACATCCCTGACATTTGACGATAAGGGGAAGCCCGTTCTTGATGCCCCCAGGGAAATTGAAATCCCCATTCCCCTAATATTCGGGACCCTTCCCTTCGGGAGCCTGAGCCCGGATGTCTATCTGGCCATGGCAGGGGCAGCTGCTGAGCTAGACACACTGATTGAAATCCCTGTGGAGGCCTGGGACAAAGACCTGGAACAATACGCTACCTATGTTGTCCCTGTGCTTTCTGAAGAACAGATCCAGACCCATGGTCATCTCATTGAAACAGCACGGGTCGTTGAAATCAAAGATTCGGGCAATTCTGAGGGAGCTCTCAAAAAACTCAAGGCAAAGCACCCTGAGGTCATGGTGATGATCAAGACTGCCCTGAACGAGAGCTGCCCGCAGCGCGTTCAAGCTCTGGCAGAAGCCGGGGCTGATATCATACACGTTTATGCTGACCGGAACGGAAACGTGCAGATTGGAGACAAGACCTGGTTTGTCAAAGACGCAGTACGAAAGGTGCACAACTACCTCGTTGACAGAGGCATCAGAGATAGCGTCACCGTTGTTTCTAGCGGCGGCATTGCCATGGCGGAACATGTGGCCAAGGGGATCATATGCGGAGCCGATGCCGTGGCCGTGGACATCCCCTTGCTCTTGGCCCTTGAGTGCCGTATGTGTTTGCGATGCGCAAAAGGCCTCTCCTGCCCGGTTGAGATTGAGAACGTCCACCCTCAATGGGGCAAGACCCGCATCATGAATCTCATTGGAGCGTGGAGAAATCAGATTCTGGAAGTCCTTGGTGCCATGGGACTTCGCGAGGTCAGACGCTTGAGAGGGGAAGTGGGGCGTGCCATGTTTTTCAAAGATCTCGAAGCACAAACCTTCGGCAAACTGTTCGGCATGAGGGATCAGGGAAGTGAGAAATGAGATGACGGCCGACAGTGATCATACCTGGGCAATACCGGAGGTGAGGAGAACACCGGACCGATTCAGAAATGCCATCGGAAAATACAGGCTCCGCCGAAGCGACGCCTGCGTGGCCTGCGGCACTTGCGCCGAGGTCTGCCCTTACGGCGTGCACATAAAGCGGAACAAGAAAATGGCCACGCCCAAGCACTACCTCTGTGTCGGTTTTAGCTGCAATAAATGCGTGGAAGCGTGCCCGGAAAAGGCCCTGTCTTTGGAAGAGAATCCTGTCACAGGGGTGATCGGTGATCGAAGATGGACGCCGGATCTTTTGATCAGCACCTGGCACATGGCGGAGACAGGCGACGTTCCACCCGGCGACATTGAGTATAAGACAGGAGACTCTGGTGGCGGGTTTGACAGACTCCGTTTTCATTATACCGAGGAGTCTTCCAACGAAGCGGACAAGGCCGCGTTTTCCACAAGGATCCCCCTCAACAGGCTAAACGACGGCCGTGGCAAGGTTGAAATCGGCATCCCGGTTTACGGCGGCGGGATGTCTTATGGTTCCATCAGTATCAACACGATGATCGCCAGGGCCAGGGCATGGCAAGCCTGGGACTCCTTTACCTGTACAGGAGAGGGCGGATACCCTGAGGAACTGTACCCCTATGATGACCATGTCATCACCCAGGTGGCCACGGGACTCTTTGGGGTGCGGGAAGAAACCATACAGCGCGTAAAGATTATAGAGTTTAAATACGCCCAGGGAGCTAAACCCGGCTTGGGCGGGCACCTCCTGGGAGACAAGGTGACCCCTCAGGTGGCAAAAATGAGGGAGGCGGTGGCAGGAAGTTCTCTTTTCTCTCCCTTCCCCTTTCACAGCGTCTATTCCGTGGAAGACCATAAGAAGCATATCGACTGGATTAAGGAGATGAACCCAAAGGCGTTGGTGTCTGTTAAGGTCTCAACACCCACGGATGTAGATATGGTGGCCGTGGGAAGCTACTATGCTGGGGCACACATCATCCACCTTGACGGAAGCTATGGAGGCACTGGAGCGGCGCCTGAAATCGCCAAGAAAAATATCGCCATGCCAATAGAATATGCGATCGTGAAGGTACACAACTTCCTGCAAGAGGAGGGTATACGGGACAAGATAACCGTTATTGCAAGCGGCGGCATCAGAACTGCCTATGATGTTGCCAAAGCCATCGCCCTGGGGGCTGACGGCGTTGTGACGGGCACATCAGAGATGGTAGCACTGGGATGCATCCGTTGCAGAAACTGCGAAAGCGGACGTGGATGCGCGCGAGGAATCGCAACAACAGATCCTGAGCTCACGGAACTCGTGAACGTGGATTGGGCTACACAAAGGTTGATCAATCTCTTTGCTGCCTGGCGCATCCAGTTCGTAGAGATACTCGACAGACTCGGCATGACGGACATCCGAGAACTGGTGGGCAGAACAGACTGCCTTAGGCATCTCGATTACGAAGGAGCTAAAGCTGTTGCCTAAAAAAATGAAACTGTCTTTTGCAAACAGAATATTAGAGGCCCGGAGAAGCCTCTATGCCAACCCTCCAGCTCTTCGGCATAAGGACGCCGAGGAAGGGGGCTGCGGTGTCACCGGATTTGCGTGTTCCGTCCCCGTAGGGGGAAAGCACATCTTTGAACCGTCTCGCCTCATGCACAACCGGGGAAATGGGAAAGGGGGCGGTATCGCAGCTGCGGGGCTGGTTGCAGAAGACTTGGCCGTGCCAAAAGAGATTCTCGACGAACACTACCTTATCCAGGTTGCCCTACTGGACCCCGCTGTGCGCGAGGAAATGGAGGCTAACTTCATTGCCCATCACATGGATATCGCACTGGGCCACCGGATTTCCACAGTGGATGACTACAGGGAGGTTGAAGGTCTGGAGATAAGACCTCCGGATGTGTGGCGGTACTTTGTCAGAGTGAAGCCGGATGTTCTGTCTTCCTTTGCAGAAAAGAACAAACTGGAAGAGATGGATGCGAGGAAGGTGGAAGACGAGTTCATCTGGCAGAACACCGTCCGACTGAATCGCGCTTGCTATGACACACTGGGGGACAAGAAAGCCTTTGTCCTCTCACATGGCCGCAACATGATGATCCTTAAGATTGTAGGATATGCCGAACAGGTCGCCCAATACTACAAGCTTGAGAACGTACGGGCCCATGTATGGATAGCCCACCAGCGGTATCCGACCAAGGGACGTGTATGGCACCCTGCCGGAGCCCATCCGTTCATGGGGTTGGACGAGGCACTGGTTCACAATGGAGATTTTGCCAATTACTTCTCCGTGGCAGAGTATCTGAAACAGAAGAACATCTATCCCCACTTCCATACAGACACGGAAGTAAGCATCTTGGTCTTTGATCTTTTGAGTCGTATTTACGGATACCCTTTAGAATACGTCATTGAATCACTTGCTCCAACAACCGAAATGGATTTTGACCAGCTTCCTAAAGACAAACAGAAGCTCTATCACTCTCTTCAAGGGATGCATATCCACGGATCGCCTGATGGGCCGTGGTTTTTTATCATTGCCCGCAACAACTTCTATGAGAAGCAGTTTCAACTGATCGGGATTACCGATACTGCAATGCTCCGTCCACAGGTTTTTGCCTTTCACGATGGCGACGTTCAGGTCGGTCTCATATGCTCTGAAAAACAGGCTATAGATGCCACGCTGGCAAGTCTTGCGGAAGAAGACAGTCGTATTTGCTCCATTGCTGACAAATACTGGAACGCCAGAGGCGGGAGCCATAAAGACGGAGGTGCCTTTATCTTCACCATAAGTGACGACGCGGAAAACTCGGAACAGAAACGCATGGTTTGTACTGACAAGTTTGGCAGGCAGGTGAAGATACCGACGCACCAGTATGCGTGCGACATGAGCCTCGACATCAAGTCCCCTGATGCGTCGAATGAACTGAGAGCCGCCGTGGCAGAGCGCCTGGGGGAAGGTGATTCAAAAGGTCTTTACACCTATATGAGAGACAAGCTCTACCCCATGGGTTTTGATTCCCTCAGGTGGTGTTGCAACAAAATAGTGGAAGGCGCCCGGAGAAACGATAAACAAAGACAAGCGGCTATTGACGCCCTTACCCTTGCCAGTGACTTGAGACATTCAACAGCGAACTTAAAGAGGAGCTCTGTGCTGCGGATCGTGAGGACGGCCTTGAAGGAGATTTTTTCCTCTGTTCCTCCCATAGGTTCTGCTCACGAAAGCAGGTTTCGTCTGATCACTTGGGACACGAGAAATAGTCTCATTGGCCCCGAGGGCAAACAGACCACCCTTGTTCTGGACGCTCAAGGCTTCCCTCCTGAAGGCGATGACTGTGATGCCAGGCTGGTTTGCAGGGCGTATGCCTTGGGGTGGAGGCGGTTTATCTGCTTTGGATATCGGGGACAACGCTTTCTTGGTTGCGGCTTGGGCCCCAAGACCGATGATGTCACGATAGATGTCTACGGCAGTTCAGGTGACTACCTGGCATCTGGGATCGACGGAATGACGGTTGGTGTCCACGGAAACGCCCAGGATCAGCTTGGCCAGATACTCAAAGCCGGAAAACTGGTTATATACGGCGATGTGGGACAGACCTTTATGTACGGCGCAAAGGGTGGGGAAGTCTATGTTATGGGAAATGCCGCAGGTCGCCCTCTTATCAACGCCGTGGGGCGCCCAAGGGTTGTCATCAACGGAACGGCCCTGGACTATCTGGCAGAATCGTTTATGGCGGGTGACGTTTTGAAGGGCGGCGGATTTGTGATCTTAAACGGGATAGAGTTTGACAATGAAGGCACCGTGCGGCCGCAAGCCACTCCTTATCCGGGCTCGAACATCTTCTCTCTGGCAGCGGGTGGGGCCATATATGTGCGTGACCCCTATAAGGTTCTCGTGGAAGAACAACTTAACGGGGGAGCTTATGGGGAGCTGACGCAACAGGACTGGCGACTGATCTTGCCTTATCTCAAGGAAAACGAACGCCTATTCAACATATCCGTGGATGATGATCTTCTCACAGTCCGTGGTGAGAAGAAGCCTCCAGAGGAGGTTTACCGGAAGATTACTGCCCTTAAGGTGAAAGCACTTGCCAAGGCTATGGTGGTTGAGTAGACGAAGGCCGCACAGGGTGACTGTTCACGGGATAGAAGGGCTGACGGAGCAAGGGGCGCAGCACGAATGACCAATGCTTCAATAGTTCAGGGTGCCTCTAGAAATTAGGATACCGGCCCGAGTTCAAGGCATGCGAAAATTTTAACCGCAGGAATACTCGTAGTATTTCGAGGATTACAATTTGAGCATAACGCAGAAATCGAGTTGATAGACAATTTTTAGAGGTGGCCTTCATTTCTGCGTTCAGGACAACATATCAGGGAACGAAAGAGGCCGTTAACGGACAAGGGCTAACAGAAGGGACAAAGATGGCAAAGAGCAAAGTCGGGGCCGTTATGGTTGTGGGCGGCGGTATCGCTGGCATACAAGCGGCCCTTGATCTGGCAGATTCCGGGTTTTATGTGTACCTGGTTGAGAAATCGCCGACGATTGGCGGCAGAATGGCCCAATTGGATAAGACATTTCCTACAAACGATTGCTCCATGTGTATCATTGGGCCAAAGCTTGTGGACTGTAGCCGCCACCTGAACATAGAGATACTTACCCTTTCCGAAATAGAGACCATTTGTGGAGAAGAAGGTAACTTTCAGGTAAGGATTCACCAGCAAGCACGCTACATCGATCCCGACAAGTGCACAGGATGCGGAGATTGTGCACAAGTCTGCCCTGTGAGTCTCCCAGACGAATACAACCAAGGCCTTGGCTTGAGGGCGGCAACATTCCTTACTTTTCCACAGAGCGTTCCACGGGTTTACTGCATCGATAAGAAAGACAGGGCGCCCTGCATATCTGCCTGTCCGGCTCACATCAATGTCCAGGGCTATGTGGCCATGACAAAGGCCGGAAAATACAGGGAAGCCATTGAGATCATCATGAAGGACATGCCTCTTCCTGGCGTTCTGGGAAGGGTATGTGTGCGATTCTGTGAAAAAGAATGCCGCCGCCGCGAGGTGGACGAGCCTGTCTCTATCAAGGAACTGAAACGGCTTGCCGCGGACCGGGTCGATATCCTTTCCCTGCCGATCCCAGAGATCACCCCTAGAGAAGAAAGCGTTGCCATCGTCGGATCAGGCCCAAGTGGTCTTGCAGCAGCCTATTTTCTTGCCCTAGACGGCTTTAGACCTACCATCTTTGAGGCCCTGGATGTGCCAGGAGGGATGCTGGCAGTGGGCATCCCCGAGTATCGCCTCCCTCGAAGCGTCCTGAACACTGAAATCGAAAACATAAAACGACTCGGTGTAGAGATAAGGACAAATTCTCCCATAGGAAGAGGCAGGACAATAGATGACCTTTTTGAGGAGGGTTACAGGGCCGTCTATGTTTCCACTGGGGCCCACAAGGGGATGAAGCTCAACATTCCCGGAGAGGATCAGTTCGAGAATTTCCGTCAGTGTGCCCCCTGGCTCAGAGAGGTAAACTTAGGGAATATTAAGGAGATCAACGGAAAGGTCATCATCATTGGTGGAGGTAATGCGGCCATTGATGCTGCCAGGGTATCGGTTCGTTTGGGCGCTGAGGAGGTCCACATCCTTTACAGACGAAGCCGAGGTGAAATGCCTGCAGATCCCGTGGAAATTGAAGAGGCTTTGGAGGAGGGGGTCCATCTCCATGTTTTGGTGACGCCCAAGAGGATCATAGGGGATAAAGGGGTTCTAAAGGGACTCGCGTGCTTTAAAAGCAGGCCTGGAAAACTGGATAGCTCTGGCAGGCGAAGGCCCATTCCCATTGACGGCTCTGAGCTTGTTGTCCCCGCAGATCATATCATAGCCGCTATTGGGCAGAGAGTTGATAAGTCATTTGCTGGTAACGCTAGCGAGATCACTTTTTCACAACGTGACTTGCTCGATGTCAACCCGCATACCCTTGAGACAGCGAAGAAGGGTGTCTTCGCAGGCGGCGATGTGGTCAGCGGACCAAAGACAGTGATTGAAGCCATAGCTCAAGGAAAGAAGGCGGCAGCCTCCATAGCCGCCTATCTCCAGGGTGAAGAGATTCCTTTATCTTCACAAGAGGATTCAGGCCAAGGTTTGGAAAAAGGTTACCGACCCATCGATAAAGAGGAACCGAAAATACCCCGTGCTCACGTCCCCACCCTTGCTATATCTGAAAGGATAAGGAGCTTTAAAGAGAGCAATCTGTCCATGGACGAGGAAACGGCAAGGAGAGAAGCTGGTCGTTGTCTTGAGTGCGGGGTTTGCTGTGAGTGTCTTCAATGCGTGGAAGCCTGTAAGGCCGAGGCTATAGTCCATGATATGACAGACAGGTCGTTCGACATCAACGTTGGGGCTGTCATCCTCGCCCTGGGCTGTGAGACCTATGACCCAAGTGGTCAAATCACATACGCCTATTCCATATTCCCCAATGTCATCACCAGCATGGAATTTGAGCGTATTCTGAGCGCCACCGGACCGTATCAAGGTCATCTCGTACGGCCGTCAGATCAGAAGGAACCTCGAAAGATCGCCTGGCTTCAGTGCGTAGGCTCCAGAGATGTGAACCGATGTGACCACCCCTATTGCTCATCGGTCTGCTGTATGTATGCCATCAAGGAGGCCGTCATCGCCAAGGAACATGCCAAGCATGATCTGGATACGGCCATCTTTTTCATAGATATGCGGACCTATGGAAAAGATTTTGAAAGATACTATGACAGGGCCAGGGAAGAGCAGGGGGTCAGATTCATCCGTTCCCGGGTTCATTCCATCGAAGAGAATCCAGACACGCATGACTTGATCATACGGTATGTGGATGAAAACGGTGGCATCCAGATCGAGACATTCGATCTGGTTGTTCTCTCAGTGGGTATGGAGACGCCTAAAAGCCTTATTGAATTGGCCGAGCGTCTGCAAATAGAGCTAGACCAAGACCACTTCGTACAAACTGAGATTTTCAGTCCTGTTGAAACCTCTCGAAAAGGCTTTTATGTCTGCGGAGCCTTTCAGGAGCCCAAGGACATTCCTTATTCGGTCATGCAAGCCAGCGCCGCCGCCTGCAAGGCGCAAGAGGTTCTCTCTGGTGTCCGCGGCACCCTGGCTAGGGAACGAACTTATCCTGACGAAAGAGACATATCTTCCGAAGCGCCCCGGATTGGCGTCTTCGTGTGCAACTGCGGTATCAACATCGGGGGGATTGTAGATGTTTCACAAGTTGCTGAATACGCCCTTACACTCCCTGGAGTGGTTCATGCAGAAGAGAACCTGTTTACCTGTTCCCAGGACACCCAGCAAAACATGATAGAAGTCATCCAACGGGAACGATTGAACCGGATTGTGGTTGCATCTTGCACACCCGCGACGCACGCAGCACTGTTTCAGGAAACCCTGAAGGATGCGGGTCTGAACAAGTATCTTTTGGAGATGGCCAACATCAGGAACCAGTGTTCCTGGGTCCATTCCAATGAGCCGGAGGCAGCAACCGACAAGGCAAAGGACCTGGTGCGCATGTCCGTTGCCAGGGCCGGACTGATGCGGCCATTGTCTGAACCCACTATTTCAGTGGACGACAAGGCCCTTGTGATCGGAGGTGGCGTCACCGGCATGACGGCAGCCCTTGGCTTGGCTGATCAGGGGTTCCATACATCCCTTGTGGAGCGATCACAGGAACTGGGAGGAAACGCCCTTCAGCTCATGAGCACGTGGCGAGACGATGAGATTGCTGGCAGGGTTAAGAAGATGGTCCACGAGGTGGAGAGCCATCCTCTTATTGACGTGTACAAGGAGAGTACTGTCAAAGAAGCCTCAGGATTTGTGGGAAATTTCCAGACCACCATTTCCCAAAACAGTACGGATATTGTCCTGAGACATGGGGCGGTAATCGTAGCCGTAGGTGGCAGAGAATACAAACCCACCGAATACCTGTATGGTGACGATGAAAGGGTTTTGACCCACCTGGAGCTGGACAGGGCATTACGCCGAGGGGCCGATAGGGTGGCAGGGGCCAATACTGGTGTCTTCATCCAATGCGTAGGATCACGGGAACCGCAAAGGCCATATTGCTCCAAGGTCTGTTGCACCCACACGATGAAATCTGCCCTGAGGTTGAAGGAGACGAACCCGGAAATGGCGATATACGTGCTTTACAGGGACATTCGCACCTACGGTCAGCGAGAAGAGCTATACAAAGAAGCCAGACGCCAGGGTGTGATTTTCATCCGGTACGACCTAGACAATAAGCCTCAAGTTGAAAGAGGCGAGAAAGGTATCCTGGTGACCGTCAAGGATCACATCCTTGGCCGCAATATCGTTATTCATCCCGATCTCTTAGTCCTAGCGTCTGCCATTGTGCCACGTGATAACGCCCCCTTGGCCGATATTTATAAACTGCCCCTTAACGAGGATGGCTTCTTCATGGAGGCCCATGCCAAACTCAGGCCGGTTGATTTCGCCACTGACGGGTTTTTCCTGGCTGGCATGGCCCACTACCCCAAGCCGATTGAAGAAAGCATTGCTCAGGCAAAAGCAGTAGCTTCCCGGGCTGGCACCATACTTGCCCACAAAGAGAGAACGGTGAGTGGAGCGGTGGCCATAGCAGATCCTGATTTGTGTGGCATGTGTTTGACCTGTGTGCGCACCTGTCCCTATCATGTTCCATTTATCAATCGAGATGGGGTGGCTCAAATAGACGTGGATAAATGCCATGGCTGTGGGATATGCGCGGCCGAGTGTCCGTACCAGGCCATCACGCTCACCAGCCTCACCACAGAACAGATTATGGCCAAGATCGATGCATGTGTCGGCTGAAAATACGGTTAAAAAAATGGGTCATACGGAAACCTTTGTGCCAAGAATTGTTGCCTTCTGTTGTCAATACTGCGCCTATGCAGCAGCAGACCTGGCAGGGTCCATGCGGCTGCAATATGATCCGAACATCCGGATTGTCTTGGTTCCATGCACTGGGAGGATAGATGTCATACACATCTTGCGCGCCATAGAGGATGGTGCGGATGGGGTCTATGTGGCAGGGTGCCTGGAAGGAGGTTGTCACTTCCTTGAAGGAAACTTCAAGGCCAAAAAAAGGGTCCGGTTTGTCAAGAAGCTTCTGGAGAGGATTGGCATCGAACCAGAACGCCTGGAAATGTTTAACCTGTCCTCGGCTGAAGGCCCGCGTTTTGCCGAAATCGCAAGAGAGATGACAGAGAAGATCAAGGCCCTGGGTCCCAGCCCCCTGCGGAGACACAACAGGTCAAAGGAGAATATATGATCATCGCCGAGATGAAACCCGTCAAAGAAATTCTTGAAATGGTCAGGGACTATCAAAATATTTTGATCGTTGGCTGCAAAGGCTGTGTCGCGGTATGTAACGCCGGCGGTCCCAAGGAAGTCGCTATTCTCGGGGCCCTGCTCAGGATCGCCCGCAGAAAGGAGGGGCGAGACATTGTCGTGGATGAAAGGGTGCTTGATCGGCAGTGTGAGCCCCAATTGATAGAACAACTTGCCGGGCCTGTGAAGGAAAACAACTACGATGCCATCGTTTCCATGGCTTGCAGTGTAGGCCCTCAGTATATTGCAGAGCAATTCGATACCATGGTGGTACTTCCGGGGCTCAATACGGGTTTCATGGGAGGAACGGTTGTGCACGGGATATGGGGAGAATATTGTGCCGGCTGCGGAACTTGTCAAATCCAAAGCTTTGGTGGGCTGTGCCCGCTTACCCGCTGCGCAAAGGGGCTCCTTAATGGCCCGTGCGGCGGCTCTGTAGACGGAAAATGCGAGGTCAACAAGGATGTGGACTGTGTATGGGAGCTGATCTACAACCGCATGAAGAAGCTGGGGCAACTCGATCGCCTGGCGCAAGCCGTTGGCGCAAAGGACTGGTCCACGAGCCTGTCAGGAGGACCCCGCAGGATCATCAGAGAGGACTTGACGATATGAAGGCACAAACCAACCTCCAGGCAATACTCGCCAAAGGAGAGTTCGCGGTGACCTGTGCATACGCCCCTCCGTGCGGAACAGACATCGCTATGATCCTTGAGAATGCGGCCCAACTGAAAGGCAAAGTCCATGCCGTCACTGTGAATGATAATCCCGCGGCAAGGGTCCGGATGTCGAGTTGGGCCCTGTCCAAGATCCTCCTGGATGCGGGAGTAGAACCAATCCTGGAGATGGTGACACGGGATAGAAATCGTATTGCCCTTCAGAGCGACCTCCTCGGTGCCTCGGCCCTGGGGATTGAAAACGTTGTGTGCCTCGCAGGAGACCACCCGGCGAGTGGGGACCACCCGGAGGCCAAGAAAGTCTTTGATCTCGATGCTGTTCAGTGGATTGCGGCTATCGGGCAGATACGAGACCAGGGCTGTCTGATGAACGGCAAGAAGATTTCCGGCAAGCCGAATTTTTTTGTCGGAGCGGTTGCCAACCCCTTTGTTGAATCCCTTGAATTGCATATGATCCATCTGCAGAAAAAGATCGCTGCTGGAGCGCAGTTTATTCAAACGCTGCCCGTGTTGGAGATGGAACGCTTCAGCCTGTGGTTGTCTGAGGTAAGAGGGCGGGCCTTAGCAGATCGGTGTCCCATTATAGCCGGGGTCCTTGCACTCAAGTCCGTTGAAATAGCGGAGTATGTGCGAAACAGGATGCGCGGGATCACGATTCCTGATGCCGTGATTGATCGTCTCGGTGCCGTGCCCGAAGATCAACAGCAAGAAGAAGGCATAAACATCTTTATTGAAAGTATAGAAGCGCTCAGGCGGACGGAAGGGGTCAGGGGGGTCCACATCGTGGCCATAGGATGGGAGGAAAAACTCCCAGAGCTTATAGAACGGGCGGACTTGTTACCTCGAGCGGATAGTTCATGATGAAACACAGGCCGGCCACTTGGTAGTAGAAATGGAAAGAATTAAACAAGTTACACTCCTTTATGAAATCAGTAAAGCTCTCAATGTAAGCCTGGACCTTAAGGAATCTCTTTACAAAGTCCTGGAGATCCTCTCCAATTCCATGGATATGGAACGGGGCACCATTACGATTCTTAATTCCCTGCGCAACGAGATCCGCATTGAGGTGGCCCACGGTCTGTCCAGGGCAGCGATGGCCAGAGGCAAATACAAGCTGGGCGAGGGGATTACAGGCCGTGTGATTGAAACCGGCAAGGCCCTCCTGGTGCCTAAGATCAGTGAGGAGCCGCTGTTCTTGGACCGCACGGCTACAAGAAAGGCGGTTCACGACAAGGAACTTTCCTTCATGTGCGTGCCTGTCAAAAAAGGGAGTCAGGTGGTTGGGGCCCTGAGTGTTGATCGGCCCTTTGAAGAATCCTATTCCTTAAAAGACGGCAAGAGGCTCCTTGCCATCATTGCCGCCATGATTGCCCAGCATGCCATTAATCTCGAGACGATTCAGTTTGAAAAAGATCAGCTCAGGCAGGAGAACCAACGGCTTCAGCAGGAGCTCGCCAATAAATTCCGCATCACCAATATCATCGGCAACAGCAATAAGATGAGGGAGGTCTTTCAAATGATCTCTCAGGTGTCAAGAAGCAACGCCACAGTGCTGATACGAGGAGAAAGCGGAACTGGGAAAGAATTGGCGGCCAATGCCATCCACTACAACAGCCTGAGGTCAAGAGGTCCATTTGTGAAGGTAAACTGTGCGGCCCTGCCTTCCAACCTCATTGAAAGCGAGCTCTTCGGCCACGAAAAGGGGGCCTTCACGGGTGCGATTCGGCAGAAACGGGGAAAATTCGAACTGGCCCACAAGGGGACCGTATTCTTGGATGAGATTGGACCCATCGGCATGGACGTTCAGGTGAAGCTCTTGCGCGTGCTGCAGGAAAAGGAGTTCGAACGGGTGGGTGGATACGAGACCATCAAGGCCGATGTGCGCATTGTCGCCGCTACGAACAAGAACCTGGAACAGGCCGTGGAGGAGGAAACGTTTCGGGGTGATCTGTACTACAGGCTGAATGTCTTCCCTATCTACATGCCCCCTTTGAGAGAGCGCAAGACCGATATCTTGCTCTTGGCAGATCACTTCTTGGAAAAATACGCCAAGGAGAATCGCAAGGACATCCGCCGCCTTTCCACACCAGCCATCGATATGCTGGTCCAGTACCACTGGCCTGGCAATGTGCGGGAACTTGAAAACTGTATTGAAAGGGCCGTGCTCCTGTGCGACGAGGGCGTTGTCCACAGCTACCACCTGCCGCCTACGGTCCAGACGGCGGAAGAGTCCGACACCCTGCCGGGAAGGTCGCTGGAGGATGCCCAGGCAAATTTGGAACGGGAGATGATTATCGACGCGTTAAAAACCACCCGGGGCAACATGGCAAAGGGGGCTCAGATTCTGAAGACAACCGAGCGGAAGTTCGCCTATAAGGCCAAAAAACATGGGATTGACTATCACCTGTATCGGTAAATGCCCTCCTCGCATCGTTGATCCAAGGGCCACTGCCTCCTGGTTTTTGCACCAATGGCCTACGGCCCCCGCCCATTAGGGACTTGACAGGCCTTTTGTATCTGGCTATAATAGCTAATATTCATCCATAAATGGCATCTTTTGGCCTGATGCGGCGTTCTCCGCGGGTCTCCGTCCTCGACGTAGCGCTGCTACGCCTGCGGCGAAAACCCTTGTGCGGCCTTGCCTCGGACCAAAACCTGCCATTTCTGAATGAACACCTTGTCGTGCTCAACCGAGCTTGTTGGTTCGGGTGGCCCGCGTTCGTGGATGGGCAGCAGCTATATAATTACAAGCACAGCATGTTCGAAGGAGGTATTTGGTGATAAAGGCGAACGTGACAGAGGTAAAAAATCGGCTGAGCTACTACCTGCGTCTTGTTAAGGGCGGGGAGGAAATTGAAATTGTTGAGCGAAAAACACCTTTGGCCCGAATCGTGGGGCTGGGAAAGCGACGTTACAGTGAGAAAGGAGCTTCGTGGGTGAAGGAGATGTACGATCTGGGAATCGTTACACCGCCCAAGAAGACACAGGTTTCATCAACTTTTTTGAGTATGGACCAGGTCATTCCATCTGAAGGCGATGCGAGTGGGGTTCTGGATGCCCTCTTGGAAGAAAGGGATAAAGGCCGGTGAGATTCTGGGACTCGTCAGCGATTGTTCCCTTTTTGGTCTCTGAAAAAGAGACTCGTCAGTGCGTCAAGGCCCTTCACTCTGATCGGGAGGCTATGGTCTGGACAATGAGCAAGGTTGAGGTTTTTAGTGCCTTATGCCGACGATTCCGGGAGGGTTCCTTGAGAGAAGTCGTTTTTGCCTCGGCAAAGGAGAGAATGAATGAATTTTTTGACATGGCTTTTGAGATTATTTCTGTTCCCAAGGTCAAAGATAGAGCCCTTCGTCTCTTGCAAGTGCATCCCTTAAGGGCGGCAGATGCCATGCAACTTGCTTCGGTTTTGGTAGCGACCCAGGAAGACCCTTCAAAGGTGCCGATAATGAGTTTTGACAATAGACTGATCCAGGCAGCCAGGCTTGAAGGCTTTGCCGTTAATCCAGATTGAAGGGGTTAGTCCGTTGTGAAATTCGTGTTTTCGTGTCCCTTCGTGTTTTGCGGCGTTCGCCTTGAGAAGAGGCGTGGTGATGTTTTTTCTTGATTCCGGTTTATCCGGGTTAGGAAGGTCAAAAAACATGGAAGAGACTGCAAAGATCGTCATAGACGGAAAGACCTTTGAACTGCCCATCGTCACGGGCTCGGAAGGCGAAAAGGCTATTGACATTAGCAGGTTACTCCGGGAAACCGGCCTTGTCACCTTAGATCCCGGCTTTGTCAATACCGCCAACTGCCAGAGTGCCGTCACCTTTGTGGATGGCGAGAAAGGCATTCTACGATACAGGGGCATTCCAGTGGAGCAGCTGGCCGAACATTCCACCTTTGTCGAAACTGCATACCTTTTGATCAACGGCGCACTGCCCACGCGAGAACAGCTGAACGGCTTCTCTGTGCTGTTGAATGACCACTCCCTGGTCCATGAGGACATGCGGGCTTTTTTTCAGAACTTTCCCAGATGGGCCCACCCCATGGGCATCCTTTCCTCCATGGTGAACGCCTTGCGGGCCTTTTATCCTGAAATTCCAGAGAGAACAGAGGAAGAAGAAATCAATATCACGGTGACCAGGCTCCTGTCCAAAGTCAGGACCATGGCGGCCATGTCTTATAAGATCTTCAGGGGGCACAACGCCGTCTACCCGAGACATGATCTTACCTACCCGGAAAATTTTCTGAACATGATGTTTGATTCGCCTGTCCGGCCTTATGTCATCGATGAAGATGTGGTGAAGGCCCTGAATGTCTTCTGGATCCTCCATGCCGACCACGAGCAGAACTGTTCTACGGCGGCCGTCCGGCTGGTGGGCAGTGCAAAGGTCAACCTTTATGCGGCAATTTCAGCTGGCATATGTGCCCTTTGGGGGCCCTTGCATGGCGGTGCCAACCAGGCCGTGGTGGAAATGCTCGGTCAGATCCATGAAAGCGGTGGTGATCTGGCCCCCTTCCTGGCACGGGCCAGGGACAAGAAAGATCCATTTCGGCTCATGGGATTTGGCCATCGGGTCTACAAGACCTATGATCCAAGGGGTCGGATCATGAAGCAGATCTGCGATAAGGTCCTTGGTAAAGTCACACGCAAAGACCCCCTGTTGGAGATCGCCCAGAGATTGGAAGAGGTGGCCCTGAAGGACCCCTATTTTATTGATCATCATCTTTATCCGAACATCGATTTTTACACCGGCATTCTGCTTCGCGCCATGGGGGTTCCAGTCAACATGTTCACCGTCATGTTTGCCATCGGACGCCTGCCCGGATGGATCAGTCAGTGGAAGGAGAGTATTGATGACCCCAACTGGAAACTCCAGCGGCCGCGCCAGATCTATGTTGGGCCAAAAGAAAGAGATTATGTCCCCATAAGAAAGCGGGGCTGAACCGCAAAAGCGAGCGCATTCCCCGTGGCTTGTTGCGGGGTTAGCGAGCGTATCTAAAAAGGTCAGCGTTCCTTACGGTTGAAGATTCCCTGTCCCGATTTATCGGGACTACAGGGAGCTTCAATCCGCCGGCCGCTGTAATCCCTCCAGGGACCACGCCCCATAAGGCTACAATTGTGTCTTAAAATATCTTATTTGCGACAATATCGTTTGTAAACTTGCCGGCATTTTGCTCGCATTGTTGTTGTCTATCTAACTGAAATTCCATAATCTTTCCCATTTTTCATCCCTGTGGCATACGTGTTGCTCTTTTCGCGTGTGTCCGTTGGTCCATGGTTAAGTGGCAGCATGCTGTGAGTGGGAGGAGGATGCAAAATGATCGACGCGGGAGATACAGCCTTCATGCTTGTTTGTTCGGCCCTGGTGCTGTTCATGACCCCGGGCTTGGCCCTTTTCTACGGAGGCATGGTCCGCAACAAAAATGTGCTGGCAACCATGATGCAAAGTTTCATCGTGATCGGCCTGGTCACCGTGGTTTGGGTATTATGGGGCTATTCCCTGGCCTTCGGCCCTGACCTAGGGGGTGTCGTGGGGAGCCTCGCCTGGTTTGGCTTAAAAGGGGTGGGGCTGTCTCCGAGTCCGGATTATGCCGGGACCATTCCCCACCAGGCCTTTATGATCTTTCAGGCCATGTTCGCCATCATTACGCCAGCCCTGATTACTGGGGCCTTTGCAGAACGTATGAAGTTCAGCACTTTTTTGGTTTTCATTTTGCTCTGGTCTACATTTGTGTATAGTCCATTGGCACACTGGGTTTGGGGTGCCGGCGGCTGGTTGGGGAACATGGGGGCTCTCGATTTTGCCGGTGGAACGGTCGTCCATATCAGTTCTGGTGTTTCAGCCCTGGCTGCGGCCCTTCTGATTTCCAGAAGAAAAGGGTATGGTACAGAACAGTTTATTCCTCACAACGTGCCCATGACCATAACAGGTGCCGCCATCCTGTGGTTCGGATGGTTTGGCTTCAATGCAGGTAGCGCCCTTGGAAGCAACGGCTTGGCAGCAGGCGCCTTTGTGACCACCCACGTCGCTTCCGCGACAGCGGCCTTGACCTGGATGTTTGCGGAATGGCTACACCGGGAGAGACCCACGACCCTTGGGGCAGCAAGTGGTGCCGTAGCCGGTCTCGTGGCGATCACCCCGGCAGCAGGATTCGTCGGCCCCGTGTCCGCCCTGACGATCGGGGGCCTGGCGGGGGTTATTTGTTATATGGGTGTTTTGGCCAAGTCAAGACTGGGTTATGATGATTCCCTTGACGTGGTGGGGATCCACGGACTGGGGGGTACATGGGGGGCCTTGGCCACCGGACTATTTGCCAGCAAAGCGGTGAATCCGGATGGCGCCAACGGCCTCTTCTTTGGAAACCCTGGACAGCTTTGGATCCAGTTTGTATCGGTTCTTGTCACGTGTGTTTTCGCCTTCGTCATGACATTCATCATCCTCAAGATCCTTGATGGGACCATGGGTTTGAGAGTCTCTGAAGAAGAAGAAGTCAGAGGATTAGATATTACCCAGCATAGTGAGACGGCATATAGCTTATAAGTTAGATCCCCATCACAATGCTCATCTGACGCAAAACACAACAACTGAGACGGATTGACTATCAGACTTCGGAGGATAAGAAATGAAAAAAATCGAAGCCATCATCAAACCGTTTAAGCTCGATGACGTGAAGGAAGGCCTCACTGAGATTGGCGTGCAGGGCATGACCGTCTCCGAGGTTAAGGGGTTCGGCCGCCAGAAGGGTCACACGGAGATCTACCGCGGGGCGGAATACAGAGTGGATTTTCTTCCCAAGCTGAAGTTGGAGGTCGTGGTGGATTCGGAAATCGCGCCTCAAGTCATCAAGGTGATCGAGGAAAAGGCCAAGACCGGAGCCATCGGCGATGGCAAGATCTTTGTAACTGCCTTGGAGGGGGTCATCCGTATCAGGACAGGGGAAAGAGGAAAGGAAGCCATATAAGACGTTGAGGTGCCTGCCTCAGCGCAGATATCAAGAAAGCCGCTCAGGAGACTATGAGCTGCAAGGTGCGGGCACAAGGCTCAATGTGTCCCTCCTTGCGCCGTGAGCCTGACGCTATAAGCCTTTTTCATTATCCTGCCCATGACCCAATTGAAATCTCCAGTCAGCCTGCTTAAAAAGAGAAAACAAGAGTTAACCGCCCGTTTTCTCAAAGGTGATGAACCTTGTTTCCCAGAGCGGCACGCGGAGATCTTAGACGATTACTTCTACGAGAGCTTTGCCGGCAGTTCTGTGGGACCCAGGATGCGGGTGGAGAAGAACCCCTATGCCATCATAGCCTTGGGCGGCTACGGCAGAAAAGAGCAGTGTCTCCACTCGGACGTGGATGTGCTCATCCTTTTCAAGAAGAGGGTTCCCGAAGAGGCCAGGGAGTTAGTGCAGGAGATCTTCTACCCCCTGTGGGACATCGGTCTCGACGTGGCCCACGCCACGCGCTCCATGAAGGAATGTGCCACCTTGGCCTCTCAGGATTTCGAAGTGTTGACTTCATTACTTGATGCCCGTTTCATTTGCGGCATCTCTTCCCTCTATTCTGACCTTATAGAAAGATTGCGCGGGAAGGTCCTCCGCCGGCAGGGCGGTGCCTATGTGGCTTGGCTCGCAGAAAGAAATCGGGAGCGTCACACCCGGTACGGGGATTCCACTTATCTCCTGGAACCTAACCTCAAACAGGGCCTGGGTGGGCTGAGAGATTATCACACCATGCTCTGGATGGCACAGGCCAGCTATCATATCAGCGAGCCGAGGGATCTGGAATTTTTCGGGCACCTGTCCCACGATGAGTTTGAGTCTCTTTCCGAGGCGCTGTCGTTTATCAGAACGGTGAGAAACTGGATCCACTACTTAAGCGGACGCAAATGCGACCAACTGTACTTTGAATACCAGGTAAGGCTCGCCAAAAAGTTGGGCTATAAAGAGGCAAACGGGCAACAGGCCGTTGAAGGATTTCTGGGAAGCCTGCACGAGCACATAGAGTTCCTGAAACGGCAGCACTTGATTTTTCTCAGGAGAGTCTTGAATGCAAGGAGGTCCGGAAGGAAGAAGGCATCCCGTCGGACGGTGGCACCGGGCATCGAGATCGTCCACGACATGCTGGACTTTGAGTCTCCCGAAGCCATCCTCCAGGATCCTCACCTCTTGATCAAGATATTTGAAAAAAGTGCGGTCCTCGGGCAACCGTTAGCCGCAGGAGCAGGCCGCCTGGTCAAAGAGTTTTCGTACCTTGTGGACAAGAAATTTCAAGGCTCCCGCAGGGTTATCAATTCCTTTCAGAGGATCCTGGCCGCGCCTCCCGACGCGTTTAATGTCTTAAATGAAATGTTAAACACCGGCATGATGGTCGCTCTTTTGCCTGAGATGAAGGAGATTGTCAACCGGATTCAATATGATGAATACCACGTCTATCCTGTAGACAAGCATTCGCTACGTACCGTGCAGATCCTAAAAGAGTTACGCGATGCCGGCCCGGAGAGTCCAGACGCCTTTTACGGAACTCTCTTTGCAGAACTAACGAACCCCGGGCTTCTGCTGTGGGCAGGTCTGTTCCACGATGTGGGCAAAGGCACTACCGGCCAGGATCATGCAAGGCGCGGGGCCGACATCGTCAGGTCGGTGTTTGAAAGAATGGGTTTCCCCCGGCAGGACATCGAGGTCATCTCGTTTCTGGTTCGTGAGCATCTACTGCTCATCAAAACGGCTACCCGAAGAGACATCAATGATGAGAAAATTGTCGTGCAATGTGCCAGAAAAGTTCGTGACGTTGAGCATCTTAAGATGCTCTGCCTTCTGACTGTTGCCGACTCGAGAGCTACAGGTCCAAAGGCGTGGAACGATTGGATCGCCACCCTGCTCAAAGAGATTTTCTTCAAGGTGTATCACCTGCTGAAGAAGGGGGAGCTGGCGACGCCTGTTGCTGCAGATGTGGTGGGGGAAAAAAAGAAAGAAGTTTTTCAGCGTGCGGCATCCATGCCTGGGGAGGCCCTGGAGATCCTTTTCGAGCAGATGTCGTCTCGGTATCTCTTGTACACGTCATCGAAAGAGATCCTCCAGCACATCGAGCTGTTTCAACGGCTCGGTCAAGAGCCGGTCGTGCTGGACGTCCAGGCCAATGCCGGAGAGAACCACAGGACAGTGACCATCTGCGGCAGAGACTTTCCCGGACTCTTTTCCAAAATCTCAGGCGTGTTCACCCTGAACAATCTGGATATCCTGGGCGCTCAGATCTATACGTGGCGAAATCAGATCGCACTTGACATCTTCAAGGTCAAGGCTCCACCGGATATACTCCTGGAGGATGAAGTATGGGCCCGTATCAAAAAGGACTTGAGAGCTGTTATCAAAGGTGATGTTACCCTTGAGCCTGCGCTCAAACAAAAGGTGCGGGCGTATCAGTCTCTGGAAAAAAGGGTGCCGAGAAGACCGGAGCGGATCATCGTAGATAATGAGACCTCCGCTTTTTTCACTGTCATAGAGATCTACGCACACGATTTCCCCGGCCTTTTGTACAGGATAACGGACACCCTTTCCCGATGTAAACTCGATATCCGGATTGCCAAAATCGCCACAAAGGTTGATCAGGTGGTTGACGTATTCTATGTCCGCGATGTTGATGGCCAAAAGGTGGATAGCCCGGCGCAAGTGGCAGTCGTCAAAGAGGCCATTGAGCATATATTGGCCAACGGCTCGCTTGACGCCTGAGGCCGAGTAGTTTCCACGGGCACGAGTGGCATGGGCTTCAGAGGGCCCCTAAGGGCTCCGGGTCACTCACGATGGAAGGGAGCATGACAAAACGATTCCTTGTCTTTCAGCACATGCCTTGGGAGGGGCCTGGCCAACATTTGATCCGTTCGGCAAGGAAGACGGAGATCCGACTTGATGTCGTGGAGGTCTGGCATCAGGCGGTTCCAGACACCCGCTCATACGACGGGCTCATTGTGTTGGGTGGTGGTCCGAATGTGGATGAAGAAGATGAATATCCTTTTCTCAAGGCTGAAAAGGCGGCCATCCGGCGGGCCATGGACGAGGACAAGCCCTGTATGGGTTTTTGCCTGGGACACCAACTCTTGGCTCAGGCCTTGGGCGCAAGGATTGGTCCCAACTTTTGTCGGAGCGTGGGATTTATCGGGGGTCATGTTACGCAAGATGGTGGCAAACATCCCATGTTCGAGGGCCTGCCCAGGTCTTTTCCGCTTTTCAAGTGGCACGCCCAGGCGGTCCTGCCTCCTCTGCCCAAAGAGATAGATGTCCTGGTCACATCCTCAGAATGTCAGGTGGAGGCCTTTTCCATGGCGGGGCGGCCACACGTGGTTGGATTCCAGTTTGACAACCATGCCGCCACGGTGAACGATATAAGAACATGGGTAAAAGGAGATGAGCAATGGTTACGCCGGCCCCCGGAGGTGGACACAGCGGCCATGATAAAGGATGCCCAGAGACGCGAAGCCCTCATGGGTGAGCAGTTTGAACGAATGTTTGACAATTGCATCAAGTTGATCTCCTGATAACACCTAAAACTATAGTTACCTGGCTGGCGGACGCCCCTGAGCTGTAAGAGGACAATGGTCACCCCTGTTTCAATAGGTGTGACATGTAGGTATCGCGTATGCGTTTAAGACATTGCTCCAGTTGTTCCATAAATTGGTTTGCCGTTCCGTCAGTCCCTGCGACTCTCTTTGCCAGCGCAGCAAGTTCATGGGGAGAGGTCGGCAGAGAGTGTATTTGGCGGTCTTCAAGAATTTGAAGATAGTGTTCAACGCGCCTCAGGAACAGATAATCTTTCTTCAATTGCTCAACCACAGGCTCGGGCAAGAGGCCCGCTTGTCCTAGTTTTCTCAGTGCGCTCAGGGTATTTGCCTCGAGCAGGTCTCCACGTTCCGGCCCGTGGATTAGCTGTAACCCTTGTACCAGAAACTCCACATCCCTCAACCCTCCCACCCCGCTCTTCACGTCTGTGGTGGGTAGGCTGCGCCACGAACACGTTTTGACGGCGGCACTTCTCATCCCATCGATGGCGTCAACAATCTCCTTGCGCTTGCGGTGCTGCAAGAGGACCGGCCGTATACGTTCAAGGAAATCATACCCAGTATCTAAGTTGCCTGCGATGGGTCGCATCTTGAGAGCCGCTTGGATTTCCCAAAGCGAGGCGCTTTTTTGGTAGTAATTCACGAGTGCGGAAACGGTTGGCACCAGTTCTCCAGCACTACCGTAAGGCCGCAGTCGCAGGTCCACACGATAAGCGTATCCCTCCTGCGTGTGTACAGAAAGGTCCCCACGGACTCTCTCCATGATTCGGGAAAAGAAGCTTTTACAAAGGCTGGTTAGGTCACGAGAGGGGGCAGAAGAAACCGGAGGTTCACGACAAATCCCCAATAGATCAATGTCCGAACTGTAATTGAGTTCAGAGCCTCCAAGTTTTCCGAGGGCCACAATACAAAAGCGATCCGACAGGCTGTCAAGTTCCAATGGGATCTCCCGGTCATTTTTCAAGTTCGACCAGATCCTTTCGAAGGTTCCCTGAGTGATCGCTTCGGCCAGGGTGGACAGTTCCAGCATGATGTCTTCGGTTGACGCCCACAGGCACATGTCTCGAGTGCCGATGCGCAGGACTCCGCGTCTCCTGAAACGGCGAAGGTTGTTAAGCCAGGCCGGGTGCGTTTTGCAACCCTCGGAGGCCATCCTCAGTTCGTTTTCCAGATCCTGTCTATTCCGGCTTTCGTGCAGATTCTCGGGGATGGTGACCCAGTCCAAAAACCCGGGGTTTCTTACCAATGTGTCGGCCAGAAATTGACTGCCGGAAAAGACCTTAAGCAAGATCTCAAGCCGCATTGGTTGAGACAACAGGACATTGTAATGAAATTCAGGACTCGGCACTGCGCGTGCAAATCGTTCCCAGTTGTTTAGAGCCATGTCTGGATCCGGCGTTCTTTCAAGGAGATCAAAGGCCAGTAAGGCGAGTCTGGCAAATGTGTGGCGTTGGGATCCCGTCCCTGCCAAATTGCGGAGGTTCACGTGCGCCCGCAAAGGGTCCTTAAATCCGGCGGCGGACAAAATCCGATGACGCAGGTCTTGGGCCACGGCGTCAGACAGAACCAGATCTGCCACGGTGCCGGTTGAAGGTCCTGGCAACGACTCCGGGCCTAGATGCTTTTCAACAAAAGCCCGCACCGCCGCCATGTGTGTTTCCACATCTACATGGAGCTGCCCCGCGGGATCAAGCGCTTCACCTCTTGCGTATCCCATACGCCTGGCAAGATGCGCAAATTCGTGGGAGTCAACCGGTGGAAGAAGAAGATCTGTTGCTGATCCCCGGAGCATACGCATGCCGTTGATCAAACGACGAAAAAAACCATAGGCAGCCAGCAGTTGTTGCGTCTCAATGGCAGACAACACGCCTGCCATAGTCAAAGCAGCCAAAGCCTCGTGCAAGCGCGGCGTTCTAAGCTCGGGCACTCTTTTTCCGTACATGACCTGAAGGATTTGCACGGCATATTCAAGGTCCACAAGACCGCCCGGGCTAAACTTGGCATTCAGCCGACCGGCCCCGGCCTTTTCAGCAAACTGCTTGGCTCTAAGCCGACGCAGTTCCTCCGGGTCGATACTGGCGGAAGCGTAAAGCATTTGATCCCGAATTCTTTGCACGCGAGCCCCCAACTGCTTATCACCCCCTATGGCACGGAGCCGCACAAGGGCAAGACGCTCATAGGAATGGGCCGGCCCCTCCCGTCCGTAATAGCGGCAAAAGTTCTCCAGGCTGCAACCCAACGGGCCGTCCTGACCGTGTGGGCGCAGTCTCAGATCAATACGGAATATCGCGTTTCTCTTGGCCTGTATGTATTGGCTTGCATCTCTCGCCAGCCGTTCGAAAAACTCGGCATTCTGGATAGATTCATGTCCGTCAGTTGAGCCGTTATCACTGTATACAAAGAGGAGTTCGATATCAGAGGCATAACCCAAAGCAGCCCCACCCAGCTTGCCGAGGCCGAAAATCGCAAATTTTGCCTCAAGACCGGCCGCTGTTCTGGGCCTTCCAAACCGCTCGATCAGATATGTGTAGGCAATCTCTGCAGCCTTGTTAACCACATTTTCCGCAAGCGATGTGAGTCGCCTGGACAGCACCTTGAAGTCCGACTCAGGGCTTAGAATATGATCCAGATCAATGAGAAAGATCTCCTTGTCCTTGAATTCGTTGAGGCGCTTGACTTGTTCGTCCCGGGTCAAAGCGCCCTGCATGGTGCGCCGGAGTCTTTTCGGGAGTCTGTGGACGGGCTCACTGAAACGATGCCCTTCCAACAAAGGTTTGAGTGTGGGCAAAAACGTCTCATAATGGAGCCGGATGAAGTCTTCCCACAAGATATCACTTGTGCCTAACAAGCGCGCCAAGTCCTGCAGGGCATGGGGATTGGAAACCAATTCAAGCCATCGGCCCTTTCCGGGCAACCGCAAGACGTCTCCAATGAGCTGCTCAAAGCGGCACAGCGCTGCGTAAGGATCCGGGGCCTTGCCAAGATGGTAGGTGAATTGTTTGGTAAGAAGGACGGAAAGTCTGACTCGGCTCAATACCTCCGGATCGTCAACTTTCTTACCGCCTTTATCCAAAACGTCTATTTCGTCCTGGACAACCCCCCGACTGGTCCGAATTGCCACATGCTCAATCGAGATACCGTGTAGAGAGAGCGCATTGGTCAGGGCATAAAGAAAGGCGGGGGTATCCTGAGAAATGACTTTCAAATGCGTATACGGTCCCGTCTCATTATCGATTGTAATCTGTACGGGGGACAATTCCGGGACTTTATCAGGATGCAGATGGGACAACCGTTTGACCACCATTTCGTTTACTCGGTGCCTGGCCTGGCTCGCTGATTGGTCGTCACCGCGTTCCAAGAGGGCGATTACCTCTGCCAGGTTTTGCTTAAGCTCAGCTTCCCAGGTTTCAAATCTGAGGGGTGTCTCCAATAGACCGGAAAAATGATCGATGATGCGGCGCCTTTTCAGAGCATTATATGCGGTTTGGCGGGAAGCGCGTCTTTTCCGGCGCCCGCCTGTCGGTGGTTTGGGGATAGCCCGTTTGTACGTGAAGACGTCGCCGGATAAAATGTCGAAACCCGTCCCTGAAAGGACGCCGGTAATGATGGAAAACAGATAGGGATAATCAAAGGCCAGTACCGAGCAATCGACTTGTCCATGCTCTTTTGGATCTACCAATACTTCCACGGGATGCCGTGGGGAGATATTTGCCAACCCATTCAGGTGTCGGTAAAGTTGCTTTTCGGTGAAGCGATCAAAATAACGGTCACTCAGCCGGGAAAGATGTTCCTTGATGAACGCATCTTCAGCTTCCGGACAGGCAGTCTTGAACGCTTCGAGGCTTGGCTTCATAGAGGAGTCTTGTTTGAGGTACGCTTTCTGGTTAATGGGTTATAGTATAATGTCGAACATGAAGTGGCAAAAATAATTTTTTGGCAACGTTCAAAAGTTGTGGCATCGGGTGTTTGTGTACAAGCAACTCCGGGATAGGGACAATCGCTTCTCTTCGGCATCCAATGCCCTTAAGCAGCTATGCCATTCGTGTAGGTTGCAATGGCTGCCTGCCTGTGCGTCGCACGCAGACAGGTATGCCTGCGTTCAGCGATCCTCCCTATCCCTCTAACTGCGTGCTGATGGGGTCTGCGTCAACTTTTGAACATTACCGATTTTTTGATGCCATTGAAGCTCCCTGTAGCAAGCTACAGAGAATCTTCGACCGTAAGGAACGCTGACTGTTTTAGATGCGCTTGCTAACCCCGCAGCAAGCTACGGGGAATGCGCTCGCTTTTTCGGTTCAAACCGGTAAAAAAAAGGGGTTCTCCCGACCAAATATTGCGGAGAACCCCTTGTTGAGTAAAAGCCAGGGCTTCTAAATGTCGTAATAAAGAGCAAATTCCCATGGATGGGGCCGCAGGTCAATGGCCTCCACTTCGTTTTCCATCTTGTACGAGATCCACGTCTCGATCACATCCGATGTAAAAACATCACCTTTGAGCAAGTAATCGTGATCCTCTTCGAGTGCATTGAGGACATCGCGAAGGGACCCCGGCGTTTGAGGGACCTTTGCCAGCTCCTCGGGCGGCAGATCATAGATATCCTTGTCCATGGGCTCCCCGGGATCCATCTTGTTGTTAATGCCGTCGATTGCCGCCATCAGCATGGCCGAGAAGGCCAGATATCCGTTGCAGCTCGGATCAGGACAGCGGAACTCAAGGCGTTTGGCCTTGGGGGAAGGGGAGTACATAGGAATACGGACGCATGCACTCCGGTTTCGCCTGGAGTATGCCAAATTCACCGGTGCCTCAAAGCCCGGGACCAGTCGCTTGAAGCTGTTTGTAGTGGGACTTGTGAAGGCCAGTAGCGACGGCGTATGCTTCAGGATGCCACCAATAGCATACAGGGCTGTTTCGGACAGACCTGCATAGCCATCGCCGGCAAACAGATTCTGGTCACCCTTCCACAAGGAGATATGAACATGCATGCCGGTGCCATTGTCATTGAACAAGGGCTTGGGCATAAACGTGACGGTTCTATTGTATTTACGGGCTGTATTCTTGATTACATACTTATACTTCAACAGGTTGTCCCCCATTTGCACCAGGGATGCGAAGCGCATATCGATCTCAGCTTGCCCGCCTGTGGCGACTTCGTGGTGCTGAGCCTCGATCTTGACACCTATCTTTTCCAGCGTCAGGACCATCTCGCTACGCAGGTCCTGGAGGCTGTCTGTGGGCGGAACCGGGAAATACCCCTCTTTGTAACGCGGTTTGTAGCCCAGGTTGGGATCTTCGACGCGGCCGGCATTCCACCTGCCCTCCACAGAATCGACATGATAATAGCCTTCGTGTTCATTTTGATCAAATCGGACGTCGTCAAAGATGAAAAACTCAGCTTCTGGGCCGAAATAGGCAATATCTGCGATGCCCGTACTCCGCAAGTAATTCTCCGCCTTGCGGGCGATATTGCGGGGGTCTCGCGTGTAATCCTCACCAGTGATGGGATCGCAAATGTTACAGATCAGGACAAGCGTCTTAGCAGCGAAAAAGGGATCAACAAAGGCCGTATCCGGCACAGGCTTTACAAGCATGTCGGATTCATTTATCGCTTGCCAACCGCGGATACTCGAACCGTCGAAGCCTAGGCCGCCTTCAAAGGCGTTTTCGTCAATTTCTCTAGCCGGCACAGAAAAATGCTGCCAGAGACCTGGAAAATCCATGAACCGCAAATCCACAATCTGTACCCCCTCTTTTTCAATCAGGGCCAACACATCTTTGGGCGTTTTTAACTCTGTCATTGCTCTCGTTCCTCCTTAATCTGAATTGTTCTGCCTTTTCATCTTGGCAACCGACAAAGCGCAAATTCTGTGCCATGGCGGAGTGTGACAAAAATACTTGCAATATCAAGCTGTTACCTGTGATATTCCTTGTTCTGTCGTTGAGTTAAAGCTACTATTTTGTAGCATAACCTGTCTCGATCGCACAAAAAAGTAGGTTTATTGTGCAATTCGTATAATGGATGACCACGACTTGGCCTTGATCATGTCTGATCGGCGAGACCCTGAAGTCCTTTGGGGCCGATTTGTATGGCTGGTCCGCCGTAGAGACGCGCTATTCACAAGGCCGCAAAATTGACAAGATGCATGCAAACTTATATGCTTTTATATCGCATGTTGGGATCTCAGTAAAGGGGATAACCTGCCGGCCGGCACCGACTTGTCTGCTACGTCACCCGCGACAAGGGTTCGCAAAGAAGGAACCCTGCATTTTCGGGCGTCGAGACACATGCATGGCAAGGCGCGGGCAGGGCAAAAAAGGAAAAACTTCAACACGAACCGGGAACCTCTCAACAAAAGGACCATGAAGATCGCATTGGCCCAGATCAACCCCACCATCGGGGATTTTCAAAACAACACGGAAAAGATGATGGGCTTCGTTGAAAAGGCAAAGGGCCTTTCATGTGACCTTGTCGTGTTTTCAGAACTGGTGATTTCCGGGTATCCGCCACGGGATCTTCTGGAGAGGCGGGATTTTGTGGCCGGCAACCTGGATTATCTCCACAGACTCGTTGAATCGGTGACAGGCATTGGGGTGATATGCGGATTTGTGGACGAAAATCCCGATGAAGGAGGGAATCCCCTTCACAATTCGGCCGTCCTCTTCGAAAATGGCAGGGTCCTCCACCAGGCTCACAAACGGTTGCTTCCTGATTATGACGTCTTCGATGAAAGACGCTACTTTGAACCTGGCAAGCAATGGTCCCCGTTCCCGTACAAGGGCTCCATGATAGGGCTGACCATCTGTGAGGATATTTGGAACGACAGCAATTTTTTTCCACGGGCTTTTTCGCGCAGGCTTTACCCTGTTGACCCGGTAGCCGGGATGGTCGAAGAGGGGGCGGAAATCATCATGAATATATCAGCCTCTCCCTTTTATGCCGGGAAGATAGAACTGAAACGGGATATGCTGGCAAACATTGCGAAAAAACACGGGGTTCCCGTTCTCTATGTCAACCAAGTGGGCGGTAATGACAGTGTGCTTTTTGATGGCGCCAGCATGGCTTTTGATTCTTCCGGTGAAATGGCAACCCGTGCCCGGGACTTCGAAGAAGACATGGTGCTTTTTGACACAGCCAGCCAGCAAGGAGACCGCCATCCCGTGTGTGAAACAGAACCAGGGTCCATTTTGAAAGCCCTGGCAATGGGTACGAGAGATTACGTGCACAAGTGTGGGTTTGACAGAGTCATAGTCGGGTTGAGCGGGGGGATTGATTCAGCACTCACCGCCTGCATCGGTGTTCAGGCCTTGGGTAAAGAGAACGTCATGGCCGTCTTCATGCCATCTGAGTATACTTCTGAGATAAACTTTGAAGATACGACCTTGCTGGCACGGAACCTCGGAATTGAACTGGCTCATGTGCCGATTTCAGGGATATTCGAGAAATTTTTGCGGGACCTGCCGCCCGACTTCAAAGATGTGGCCACGGAAGTCACCGGACAGAACATCCAGGCGCGTATCCGAGGAACCCTTCTCATGGCTTTTTGCAACAAGCTTGGGGCTCTTCTCCTTTCTACGGGCAACAAATCTGAGCTGGCGGTGGGCTATTGCACGTTATATGGCGACATGAGCGGTGGGCTAGCCGTGATATCGGATGTGCCGAAGGCCATGGTCTACGAACTTGCCCGGCTCATCAACAGGGGCGAGGAAATCATTCCTGCACGAATCCTGCAAAAACCTCCTTCTGCAGAACTAAAACCTGATCAAGTGGATCAGGATGACCTCCCTGCCTATGACCTTTTGGACGGGATATCAAAAGCCTATATTGAAGAAAACAAGGGGCCGGACGAGATCGTTGCCACGGGTTTTGACCCCGAGGTCGTGGAGGAGATCATTTGCCGTATTGATCGCACGGAATACAAACGACATCAGGCCCCCCCCGGGTTAAAGGTCACCACCAAATCCTTTGGCTACGGACGGAGGTATCCTATCGCCCAGAGGTACTTGCCCACATGGGAGCGAGATCCACATTGAGTCTTGACCGGGCAGCTTTCCGCAAGCCCCGACGTTTAGTCGGGGAGCCTACCCGGATTCAATGTGGCAGGGGCCTTGTTGTTCGGCGTCGCCCCCCGGGATCTTCAATTCCATCTTGACAGACCGCCCTGAAATATTGTATCCAATGAATAACTTGCACGGGCTATGAGGTCAGCCCGAACTGTCTTGGGCCATGGAAAGGATCAAGGCTGATGACCTCTACTCGCGGCGTTGGTTCGTAAGTAGGGGTTTTTTTATGTCCTGGAGGTGCGTGAATGTCTGCCGACTATACGCTCATCAGAGATAGTCTCCTCGACACGGTGGAGCAACTGTTCCAGGTAGACGAAGGAGATGGAAACAAAAGGCTTCGAGAGCTGAAGGACAAGCTGACCGAGCAGCAGTTCAATTTAGTCGTCATGGGCCAGTTCAAGAGGGGAAAATCAACTTTTATTAACGCTCTGCTCGGTGCCGAAATCGTACCCATTGCCATTGTACCGTTGACATCGGTCGTGACCATTCTTCGTTTCGGCCCTGAGCCCAAGGGTGTCGTTCGCTACTTGGCTGGCGCAGAGGAAGAAATCATGCTCTCGGACATCGCGAGGTTTGTCACTGAGAGAGGAAACCCTGAAAACAAACTCGGCGTGAAATACGTGGAGGTTTTTTATCCCTGTGACTATCTCAAAGATGGTGTCCGCATCATCGATACGCCGGGGGTCGGCTCGGTTTTCCAGCATAATACCGATATAGCTTATGCCTACCTGCCCTATGTGGACGCTGGAATTTTCGTTGTGACCGCAGATCCTCCACTGGGGCAGTCGGAGCACCAGTTCTTGCGGGACACTCGGGACTATGTGGACAAGCTGTTTTTTGTTCTAAACAAGATTGACGTAGTTGATGAGAAGGATTTGGACGAGGCCGCGGCCTTTACCGGAGACGTGCTCAGAAATGATCTGGGACGCGAAGTATCTATATGGCCCGTGTCCGCAAAGCTCGCCCTTCATGGAAAGATCAAAGGAGATTCTGAAAAGCTGGCCCAGTCCCAACTCTTGGCATTTGAGAACCATCTGAAGGATTTTCTCCACCGTGAGAAAGGCAAGGCCTTCCTCCATGCGGTGATCGCGAGTCTCCTTAGATACATTGCCGACGAAGCCATGGCATACAAACTTGAACAGGAGGCAGCCAAGCTGTCTCTGGATCAACTGAGAACCAAAGTCGCGAAGTTTGAGAGTTATGCCAAGACCACAGAAAAAGACCGGGACCAGAAAGGGTTCATCCTGGAAGGCCAGATCAAGAAGCTGCGTGAAGCGCTGGATAACGACCTGGAGGCGCTCAAGAAGCAGCAGATTCCTTCTCTGGTGCGGGAAGTAGAAAGGGCATTTGAAGAAAAGGTGGCAGCGAGTCCGAGTAGCCGCGAACTTGAAAAAAACATGGAAGCTTTCGTTTTTGGAGAGATCCTGAGAATCTTTTCCACTTTCAGGAATAAAGAGTCCGAGAAGATCGCTGAAACACTGGAAAACATCTATGTCGATTTGGCAGAGCGTACCAATGATACCATCCGACGCATCGTCGCCCTGGCATCAGATCTTTTTGAGGTTGAGCTGAAGCCTTTCACGACTGTGGAGAAATTGACCGGAAAGAGTGATTTTTACTTCTTCCTGCGCGATGATCCTGATGCGACTGCCTTGATTCAGTTGGGCATTCGTTTCGCGCTTCCCACGTTTGTCACCAAAGGCATCATCCTGAAGCGCACGCGGACCTTGGCTCAAGAGATCTTCGAAAGACACTGTGGCCGGGTCCGCTATGACCTCATTAGGCGAACAGAGGAAACAACGAATACTTTTCGCAGGAGCCTGAACGAAAAGATAGACGTGACCCTTTCGACGATCAGGGATGCTTTGAAACGGGCGGTATCACTGAAAGACAAGAGCGAAGAAGAAGTATCTCAAACGGTGTCATGCCTTTCGACCCGTCTTTCTTCCGCGCAGGAGATTCGATCTCAACTTCTAGATTATCGTGAGCAAGTAGAGGCCTTGTGAGATGAGATTTTGTGTCTACGGCCCCTCCGCTATCCCCTCGATGCACCTGACGGGCCCGTAGCTTCGCTGTTCGCCTGCCCGTGATCCCGCCCATTCGCCTTGCCTGATCAACAAGGACCTGCCGATAGAAGCCGTTACCATATGCAATGTTGGACGCAGAGGGGGCCTTACCCCGAACAGGTTTCAACCTTTCACCAGCGTTCCCTAATATCCTCTCATTCCCCGAGATGAAACGCATAAACGCATGACCGTCCCGTTCGACGCCAACCAGTTGAAATCGCATGAATCAATATCGAGTATAGTGCACGCAGTCCTGTTCGAATTCCTCGATGATTTCATCAGTGAGTGTTAGCGAAACCTTGGGGATCATTTCCAAGAACGTCTCCGTTGTGACTCGGCTGTCCTCTCCGTTGACGTATTCCCTCTCGAAGGCCATTTGTCTGACCTTGAGAAAAAGGTACTCGATATCTGCGGGAGTGAACAGCGCAATCATTGAGACAATTTTATCCACATCAACATCGCCCCGATTAGTCTTTGCTAGGTAATGCTCTAAGATAGTTCGACGAGTTTGGCCATCCAGCTGGCCAACTGGAATGATGCAATCAAAACGACCTGGCCGCAGCAGGGCTGCATCAAGTTGCCGGATGTAGTTGGTTGCACATACAAAAAGGTTTTTTCTTTCTTGCCTTTTCAACAAGGGTATCTGTTTGAGGAACTCGTTGGTGATCGATTTGTCGATCCGGGAAGCGTCATCCCGGCTGCCTGCGATTTCCTCAAATTCATCTATAAACACCACTGCTTCATCCAGGTTTCGGACCTTTTCCATTAACTGCTTGAGGTTGGCAGCCAGACGATCTTCTCCCTCAGCCACCAACGTGCTGGGGCTAACTTCAACATACCACCAGTGAAGCACTCCTGCGATGGCCCGAACGAAGTGGGTCTTTCCTGTACCCGGAGGACCGAAAAAGATGATAGTCCGTGGTTGAACTACCCCGTGTTTGCGGGCCAGATCGGTCTCTGTGAGAGGAAGGATTATTCTTTTTTTCACGACCTGTTTGGGCGGCTGAGTTTCAGATATAGTGTCCCAGACCGATGCTTCTACCATCTGGGCCCCCAGCTCTTTGAGAAGCTGAGTCCCTTTTGCGTCGTGATCGTCCAGATGTCCGAGCTCGACGTTTTCCATAAAGTCCAGACAGGCCACCTTAGTTCCCACATCTCGGCCCAGCTTTTCAGACAGGAACCATTTGTGTCGCAAGATCTTCGGCCATAAATCTCCTGCAATTTCCGGCTCAATGTTCTGGCCGGTGCACTCAAAAATAAAGGCTGTGCAATTTTCCCCACTAGGGATATCAGAAACGATTTCCATGTGCTCCTCAGCTACAAAAAATAAAACGGAGATCCCCTTGAAGAACCTCCGTACAGTTTACTTGTACTAGACCCTGCATTTCTACTGTGCAAAAGAATAAGGGCACCAGGCCTGTTTGTCAAGGAAAAGTCTTCACAGCCGACGAGGGCTTGCCAAGGATGCTGGGGCCGGAAAGGAGGGTGTTGTCTTCAACATGTTGTGGTCGGATACCTCGTTCGTTCAGTGCAGAGTCCTAGTACTCTTACCAAGTTCTTTAATTTTGAAATCAGTGGGTTAACTCATAGCTTTCTAATGAGGATCGAAGAAGATGTCAATCCTGGGACGGAAAATCGGCAGTTTTCAAAGATACCTTTTGAGAACCGGAAAAACTTGCAATCTCAGATAGTTATCTGTGATAGCAGAGAGATATAATAATGGAAGCGTCGCAAAATGCGTCTACATGCCAGGTATGTGTGCTCCAGGGGTTCTGACATACGAAATCCCAGAAGGGCGATATCGTTACGAACGCCACAATGGAGCGTCATGGCAGATAGCGGTAATCGAGACCTTGAAATTAAGAGTGGAGATGATGACTGGTATCGGTAGTCTAGCGGCGGGATTCAGCCGCGGGGAAAGCCGGTCTCCCGGAATGACTCGTCAGAGCACCTTAAATCGAAGGATGAAATTGCACGACCTACATTGTTACAACAAAGCTATATCCGTGCTGCTCGAAGCCTAAACCTTGGTAGAATCGATGAGCTATATGCCGTTTCTTGTTACTTGATAACACTAACTTGTAGCACCCGGTCTCGCGACATTTCTGCATGGCAAACTGCATCATTTGTCTTCCGATTCCCTTTCCCTGCCACTCGGGAGCCACGACAACATCTTCAACGATCCCAGACCGGGCACCCATATGCGCCAGGTTATCCATGATCAATAGGGCAAAGCTGCCCAAAGTCTTGCCATCACCACACGCGACATAAATCTGATAGTTGGGATATTCCTTCGTCTTCTCGAATATACGTTCCGCCTTAGATAACGAGACGACTTGGCCATTATCCATGTCAGGTTCGCTGTAAAGTTGAAGAATTTCCGGCAAGTCCTTGCGAGTCGCAACGCGGATCGTAACCTTTTCCATTATTCTATCTCAATTATTTGGTAAATAGTCCTCTCGAACAGGTAGAAACGACGATTGGGATAGCCTTCAGCGTATTTGTTAGCCAGGGGACTGCCTTGGGTGGCCATCACGCAACGGCTGGTAATGTTCTCTGATGCGATGAGTTCTAGCGTGTAGGTCTGTCGTTCAAGCTCCAATTCGATAACATGAAAGATTTCAGGGTCGGCCTCCTTGATGACGTCAATATCGGGTTGGCACTCCAGTTGTCTATTGAAGCTCCCTGTAGCAAGCTACAGGGAATCTTCGACCGTAAGGAATGCTGACTTTTTTTGGATACGCTCGCTAACCCCGCAGCAAGCTACGGGGAATGCGCTCGCTTTTGCGGTTCAACGCCCATTCTCCCCAAATCGTCAACGCGTACCCAAAGAACTTCCTGACGACCTTTGGCCCAGGGAACGGTTCAATTCATATTCATTACAAGACACTACATTATGTCTCAAAGTGCTTCCTTTCCTCTTTCCCCAGTGCGCACCCTGATTGCTTCTTCAACAGACCTGACGAAAATCTTTCCATCACCTATCTTGCCAGTGTGTGCAGCCTTCTGGATGGTTTCGATCACTTCATCCACTTTGGGTGAGTCGACAACCAACTCGATTTTTACTTTAGGGATAAAGTCAATCGCATATTCGGCTCCGCGGTAGATCTCGGTGTGGCCTTTCTGTCGCCCGAAACCCTTTACCTCTGTGATGGTCATTCCCTTGATTCCAATTTCATTTAACGCTTCTTTCACGGTATCTAGCTGAAAGGGTCTAATGATCGCTTCAATCTTCTTCATGGAAACCTCTCCCCGCTGAAGAGAACCTGGTGATTTGGAGCCGTCTGGTCGTGTCGGGGCTTGTGACGCCTACACATTGCAGTTTCCTTCAAAGATTCCACATAATTGGCAAAATCGCATGACTTAACCTGCGTGCTCATCGCTCACCGCACGGTCGTATAGCCCCAGCCCCAACCTTCATGACTGGACAAGACCATATCCATGTTCCCCATGTAAGGAATAATCCAAGCCGATATTTTCTCGTTCTTCGTCAAGTCTAAATCCTGTAGTCTTGTCCACAATGAAACAGATTACCAGAGTGCCGACAACTGCCAAAGCTATGGTTGCTCCCAAACCCATCAACTGAATTAGTAATTGATTTAAGGCTGACCAGCCTCCGGGGCCGGCAATTTCGGCTGCATTTTGCATCCAGCTATCACGGATCCAGAATGAAAGCAGCAACACACCCGATCCGCTGCCAATTCCATGAATGCCGAAGCAATCCAGACTATCATCGTAACCAAATCTAGCCTTTGCTTGGAGGGCAAAATAGCAAAGGATCGATGACACAGCACCTAGCACGATCGCACCTACTGGTTTAACGACCCCTGCAGCAGGTGTAATGGCGACAAGCCCAGCGAGAATGCCAGAAACAAAACCAAGGGAGGTAGCTTTGCGAAATACGATAGCTTCAATAATCAGCCACGTCAGGGCGCCACTTGCCGCGGATACCTGTGTCATTGTGAGTGCCCGGGCGGTGTCTAGTCCACTCTGGACGGTGGACCCGGCGTTAAAACCGAACCAGCCCACCCAGAGAATCCCTGCCCCCATAAGGGTCATGACCAAGTTGTTGGGCTGCATGGTCTTCTCCGGATAACCTATGCGCTTGCCAAGGAAAAGCGCCACGACAAGTGCACTGAAACCAGCCGATACATGGATCACGGTTCCACCCGCCAGGTCGATTAACCCATCTGCTCCCGCATTGAAAAGCCACCCGTCTGAGCCCCACACCCAATGGCACAGCGGGCAGTAGACAAAGAGAAACCAAAGGATGATGAACAGGCAGTAACCGCGAAAGTAAACTCTTTCTGCCAGCGCGCCACTGATTAAGGCAGGTGTGATGATCGCAAATTTGCCCTGAAACATTGCAAGCACGTATTCAGGAACACCGTTGGTAATGGCGTCATCAATTCCGTTCAAGAAAAAATAATCTTTGTTCCAACCAATATACCCGCCAAGGATGTTTTTCCCGAAGGCTAAAGCGTAGCCACATATCACCCAAAGCACACCTATGATGGCCATGGCGACGAAACTGTGCATCATTGTGCCCAACACATTCTTGGTTCTCACCAAGCCACCATAAAACATAGCTAGTCCTGGAACCATAAAAAGAACGAGAGCAGTGGAGGTGAGCATCCAGGCAGTGGTTCCAGTGTCAATTGATGCGTTCTCAGCAGCCAAGGTTACCTGTGGAAATGAAGATAATAAGATGGCTATCGACGCTGTTCTTGCGATCTTTCCCATGAACTCCTCCCGTGACTTTTGAAGCACATTACGATCCACACGACATCGCTTGATTCTAATGGAATCCTGATTAGGTTGGGCAAGAAGCGGGCCAAAACGATATATGCTATGATTTCAATATATTATTGATAAGGGCCGAATTTCAGGCCGTGGAAGGCTAGACACAAATGTAGGTATTGGGCGAGTAAAGCTACACTATTGTAGTGAGATTGGCGTACAACGCTCTTTCACGGGATTCCCATTAAAGATTATGTTCCCAGGCCAGGGACTGGAACGCAGAATGAGAGTCACAGTTTCTATTCTGTAATCGATAATGGCGTCTTAGGGAAATTGATTGGCTATTGCTTACCAAGATTTTTGATACGGGCGGAACACATCTTCCTTGCCATGAGAGACACTGATCAATACCGCGCTTTTAATAGAGATATCAAACCAATCTGACGTTGATGGGAGCGACCTCGCCCCTTCTCTTTTACGGCAAGTAGCAAGCCTTACCGGAAAACAGCGGGAACACGCGGAACAATCAGAATTGAGTACCGTGGAAATATGGGGCACGGGTACAAAGGCTGCAAAAATGGATGCGAATCGCGGCAGTGGTCCTGCTTGTCATCGTGGTAGAAGTAATACTGTAAACACAGCTATTCTTTCCACCACAGCCGAGCAAGCAGGACCGTTATGCAAATTACCATGAAGCGAGCGAAGTAACAATCACAAATTGACGTTGTGCTGGGCGTTAGGGCCCAAAGGAGGGATGCCTAAAAAGTAAGCTCCTAGTGCTATCGGCGACACCAGGGGCCGTAAAAAATGGGAGGCTTCAATGAACAGACTCGTTTAAGCCGTATTACGGTGACAAGAAAACTCGGAAAATGTCAACATAACAAGAAAGGCGATGGAAGCAGGAATCACAGATCATCTATGGGACAGGGTGAACCATTATATTATGAATCACGAATTCGTTGCCTTGCCTGGCATCAGCAGATAACAAGCCACGTTAGCCCATGTTCGGTTCTAGAAAGTGTCATTTGGCCCGGCGATTTCTTGGACTAACCGCCAAGCTACAAAGGTTCCGGCAGTTTCGCACTTGTTCAGTAGTGCATAAACATTCAACCCCCTTAATTCCTTTGGGGTGAGTCCGATACACTTGGCTATTTGTTCTCCTAGCTCCTTTAATGTCATTTCTGTCTCCTTAAAAAGGCTTGCCGTTTCTTCGGCGTGGCATTGGTTGATCAACAAGATTTTTCAGACTCCCAACAGAATACCCATCACCCGGTCAGGAAACACGTCAGCCCATTTTGAGAGGTTTCTCCACGTGCAGCACCGATGAAAGTGAACCGCAAGAGCGAGCGCATTTCCCGTAGCTTGCTGCGGGGTTAGCGAGCGTATCCAAAAAGAGTCAGCGTTCCTTACGGTCGAAGATTCCCTGTAGCTTGCTACAGGGAGCTTCAATACGCTTTAAAAGGATAGTGAAAATGGCCGGTCCAAGCTTGAGGCTAGTATACCGTCAATAGCATGAAAGTCAAGGTATTTAAAGTATTTTTAGGAGCGTTAAGAGCACCATAACTACAAAAGATAGGAGAGATGCCTAGATGCAATTGATCCGCCAGCACAAGTTCAGAAAGGTGCCCACAAGAATAACGACTGGCAGGACACTAAATGTTGGGGTGATGGCTACGTCCCGAAGAGTAAAACTCTCTTACCAAGAGATGATAATTAAGAATAGTGACCATTTCAAATGAATATTGAAGCTCATAGCCGATAGGCCTTGACACCCTGCAAACAGATGGGCTGAATGACGGTCGGCCTTGCGAAGATCTTAGGGCCTATGTCTCGGATCTTTGTGATGTCCCATGGCTGGCTATCCGCCTGTGGGGATTCTTCTTGTGCCCCTTGGTGCCTCCTTTGACCCAGTGGTGTCAAAATGGTATTATGGGCACGTCCATAAAAATATAACTTGCCTCAGGATCGAGCATAGAATGTTATATCCTGATGGACGCCCGCTATTCCCCCTCATGTCACCCATTTCCCGAGATGAAACGCATAAACGCATGACCGTCCCGTCCGAGTCCCGTCCGACTCCCCGTGGTTGCTCACCAAACCACGGGCAGGCGGGCACGCCATGATGAAATCTCTAACTGGCGTCTTCCGGAAACGCAACCTGTTGTTCATAGAATCCCATGGCGGAGATCTGCGCTTCCTTTACGTTGGAGGCTACTTGGTCATAATTGTCGAAAAGGAGGCTAATGATTCTCGGGTCCAGGACTTCTCGGTCCCCGAACTGCTTTATTATTCTTCTTATCTCATTTTGTGACATCCCTTTCCGATAGGGTCTGTCTTCGGCAAGTGCGGTGAAAATATCCGCCACTGCCATAATCCGAGCACCAGTTCCTAGCTCGTCTGCTGTAAGGTGAAATGGGTAGCCGGAGCCATCCAATCTTTCATGATGAAATGCCGCCCACTCGGCAATTTGTTCCAGATTGCCAATAGTATTCAACAGCGAATACGTATGGTATGTATGAGACCTAATCACTGAGAACTCTTCCTTAGAAAGTTTACCACGTTTTTCCAGGATACTATTCGGTACACCCAACTTTCCAAGATCGTGTAAGTTGCCTGCAATCTCCATGAGCTGCACTTCCATATCAGTAAGTCCAAATATCTTGGCAAGCATAGTTGCGCATGCAGCGACTCCGGCAGAATGCGTTGCTGTAAAACGAGATCTGAAATCGATTATATTTCCAAAAAGCTGGCTCAACGAGTGTATGCTGAAAATGTCCACTTCGAATTTCCTGTACGGTCCCTCATGAAGCAGGAGTGAATAGAGCCTTGGAGAGACCAGGTCTAGCCAAAACTCCTCACGGTTGGCAACAGCCACAAAGTATTCCACCACGTCTGGGTGAACGTCTGTGCCTGACATGCGCTTTATCTTTGAGATAAGATCTTCATCTTGATGCAGGATGTATTTGTCGCGAACAACTAGACGCTCAAGGCGATCCGCAAGAAAAAGGAGCTGGGATTTTAGAACGTGGGGCGCTTCAATTGGCTCGTCCCATTCACTCCATTCCCTGTGGTGAAATCTGACAATCTGGGCAGGAGGGGCAAGCCATGGAACTTTCTTCAGTAGAATGTATCCACGAATGCAATGTGTGTCAGTATCTTCAATCTCCACTTCCTCCACAAATGATTGACGAAGAGCTACCTTTTCTTCAACTGACAATGCTCCAATGTCGTGTAATAGAGCCGCTATAAAGGCGTCTTCCATTATTTCTTCCGATACTCCAGCGACCTTACCCATCTGCCAGACGGTGAAGGCAGTCCTCTGCTGATGCTGGGCCAATTGTGGACTGGCCAGGTCCATCGCATCGGATAAGGATAAAAGCAGATTACCTAGGTTAACTGAAAGCTGCCGTCTCAAGAGTTCCTCCCAGAGAGCTATCGAGATTCCAAAAAGTGTTCTCTATCAAACGATATTTCTTGCGTTTCACCCCTCTTGATCGCCGTTGCCAGATATATATGGAACATATTTCTGGTCAGTGGTTAGTATGTGGTTAATCCACCAATCTCTCAGAAACACAAAGACGTCGATGGTCATGTCACCGAATGTCTGTTCAAAATCCCTTTTCAACTGGGGAACCTTGTGCCTGAACTTGTTGTGCTCAGTCCTGTGTGCCTCAAGTTCGGGAAAGTTGTTGGCTTCCATTAGGCTTTCTTCTGAGCGAAAATGTACTATCGCATATTCGCTCAGCCGCTCTAGCATTTCTGCCACAGGGGCAACAGACTCTTTGTCTTGCAACGACTCATAAAGTTTGTTCAGTAGGCCGAATATGGTCCTGTGTTGGCGGTCGATCTCAGCATTTCTTACGCTATACCGATCCTTCCACACAAGGGCATGGGATTTGGCTGCTGGCTTTTCCATCGATCTCTGTTCCTTTATGGCATTCGTCCGTCTGATAACATGCAGAAATCGTACCGCAACATTCGCGCCTCCACTTCTTGACTCTTCCCACCTCGAGTTGAACCCAATTTTTCTCCCGGTTGTTAGGTTTCTCTTACTGAATTGTTTGAGGAGTTGGCGTTTTCCTCTTTATGACACCAGTCTGTTCCAGAGTGCTGATGAACCGTTGAAGCTGGTTGAACAGGTCGAGACCAGCTTTCGGAGTGAGGACAAGACGACATGTTGGGTATTGCCGTGAAGTTGGCGGTTTTGGTGGCTTCGGCTCATCCATGCGAGAAACGCAAAACTCCATTCTCAGGGTTTGACCGTCAAAACTGATTGCCCTGATGGAGTCTGCAAATGTTTCACAAACCTCTGGCCTGTCTATGAAGCGTGTTTGAGGAGCCGGTTGCTTC
>Ga0315534_1000036_pt1 | contig 61679 bp, 57 predicted proteins | sample SalMarSW160240MG_FD_203094 | JGI IMG/M metagenome (GOLD analysis project Ga0315534, IMG submission 203094) | Salt marsh sediment microbial communities from the Plum Island Ecosystem LTER, Massachusetts, United States - Salt Marsh Sediment SW1602-40 ... | reverse complement strand
AAATGAACCCGTTAGATTTTCATGTGGGTATCGTAGGGAAAGGAAAAATGGGAACCAGTCTTTTCGGTTATCTCCTTGACTTTGAATTCCCACTGGTGTGGATCTGCAAAACAAAGAATGATGTTGAGGATCTTGAAAAACAGGTAAGGAAAAGATGGACGAGAACGTTTAGAACAGGACTTATTGATCATGACAGGTATGAAAACCGGTTGAATCAAATACACGTAAGTCATTTGCCCCGGAAGTTGGCACAATGTAATTTAATCATCGAAACCATAACGGAGGATCTCTGCCTGAAAAGAAAATTGTTTGAAAAACTTGATCGGGTCACAAATAGCGATTGTATCTTTGCATCCTGTTCCTCTTCCATACTCCCGGAAGATTGGTATACACATGGTAAGAGGAAAGATAAAGTGATTGGGATGCATTTTTTTTATCCCGTCCCGTTTACCAATATTGTCGAGTTAATCATTGCCCGGAATACAAGCAGGCAAACACTGCAGAACTCCCGGCTTTTCCTAAACCACATGAATAAGAAGTTTATTCTTCAGCAGGGGGAAAGTGCTTTTTTGTTAAACCGTTTATTTTTGGATTTTCAGGCAGGAGCATTCCAGCTATGTAAAGAGAACAACCTTTCATTTAAAGAAATGGATGACTTGATTGTAAGGGATTTTTTCCCTGTGGGAGTGTTTGAATTTTTTGATCGTGTTGGAATTGATGTAATACGCAATTCAATTGACCGGTACACGGAAAATGCGAAGAACCGGGGATTCTACCAACCGTTGCTGAATCATCTGGGGAACATGATTAGAGAGAACAGGTTAGGGATGAAAACGGCCCAGGGTTTCTATACCTGGGAAGCACAGCAAAGAGTCACTCCGGATAACAACAATCAAAAAAGCAGCATAGAGGCGTGTAACGGATCGATTACAGAGAGGCTGAGAGGTTGGTATGTCGATGCTGCCACGCGGTTCGTCGAACAGGGGTATTGTACTGAAGAAGAACTTACCTTCGCGGTCAAAGAATACATGAATTGTGAAAAAGGTCCCTTTGAATTGTAAATAAAATGAATCATACAGCGATGAATCGAAAAGTAGTGGTTACGGGGATGGATGTTATTTCTGCCCTTGGGCTGAATCTCGATACGAATTGGGAAAACCTTGTTCAGGGTAAAAGCGGTGTTAAGCGAATTTCATTGTTTGACCCTTCAGATCTCCAAACACAGATTGCTGCAGAGGTTCCAATGAATTTTGAGGATCTCGCCAGAGAGTATATCCGGAAACGTACGGCAAGGCAAATGACCAGAGTGACACAGTTCTGTTTTACCTGTGCCAAAGTGGCTGTTGAAAAAAGCGGAATCGATTTCTCAAGCGTTGACAAAACCCGATGTGCTGTAATAATGGGTGTTGTAAATACCGGTAATTCCAGTGTGGAAAAGGGAACAACCATTCAAAATGCGATCTTAAAAAGTATGAATAATTCCATGTCTGCCTGGATATCGCTGGAATATAAACTTCTTGGACCCAATTATACTGTGGCTACAGCATGTGCATCCTCAGCTTATGCCATCGGATTGGGCTATGACCTGATTCAATCGAACAAAGCAGATATTGTGATAGTGGGTGGGGCGGATTCAATCATCAATCCTGAAGAGATACGCGGGTTTAATGAACTCTTTGCCCTGTCGGTTGAAAATGATCCTCCGGAAAAAGCAAGCAAACCATTCTCAAAAAGCAGGGATGGATTTGTTATTGGAGAGGGTGCAGGTGTCCTTATCCTTGAATCGGAAGAGTTCGCACTGGCGAGAAAAGCAACAATCATTGCAGAAATTACAGGTTATGCGCTAACCAGTGAGGCCTATAATATTATGGCACCCATGAATGATGGAGAAGGCATGGCTCAAACCATGGAACTGGCCTTGCAGAATAGCAATCTTAAACCGGCTGATATTCAATATATTAATACACACGGGACCTCTACAATCCTGAATGACCGATATGAAACACTGGCAATCAAAAAAGTTTTTCAGGAGCAAGCATACCAGATCCCCATCTCATCATTGAAATCGATGATAGGACATACCATTGGTGCTGCCGGTGCAATCGAGGCAGCGATTACCATCATGAGCATGTTGAAAGAAACCGTCACACCGACCATTAACTATGAAAAAGATCCGGAACTGGACCTTGATTTTGTTCCCAACAAAGCCAGAAAACACCCCATAACACATGCCCTTTCAAACTCATTTGCATTCGGGGGACACAATGCATCAATCGTCCTGAAAAAGTACGACACTTTTGAATAATGAGAATCATATATATGTAAGAATTTTTCTATATTTACACTCGTTTATTTTAAAAGGTGTATTGATGTTTAGTATAAGTTGAAGAAAATGAACAAATTAACAGACGAGACTCGGAAAGAAGTGAATGAAATTGTTTATCAATTTTTTGCCGATGAGTGCGAAGTGGAATTGAACGCAATTGATGATACAACCGATATTTTTCAAGATCTTGGTGGTGATTCCCTGATGTTCCTGGAACTGATTGAAATTTTTAAAAAGAAATACTCTCTGAATATCGATCTAAAGACAATTGGTAAATACAATGTTAAGCATCCTGTGCGTACCGTGGGTCAATTGATCCACACCCAATTGTTGATCATTGAACACGAGAATGCCATCCTGGAATTGGATTAATCCTGTTCACTAAATCCCTGCTAATGATCTTTGGTTGCGGTGTTGATATTGAAGAGATAAACAGGTTTACCAGGCATTTAGATCTATATGAACCCCCTCCCTCCTTTATTGCTGATGTTTTTACACAGAAGGAGGTCTCGTTAAACAATGCCTTACACAAAGAAATCAGATTTTCATTGGGCTTCTCCTGCAAGGAGGCAATGTTCAAGGCGTTTGGAAGAAGCTGGACCAACAGCCCGATATCCTGGAAAGACATTGAATTAATCTTTCGTGGAGATACACAGGAAAATTATGATATCGAATTGGGTGGTTATGCAAAGGAACTATTCATCCAACAGGGATTACAGCGAATAGACTCACATGCAGAATATACCGAAACCTTCGTGATGTTTCAGGTGGTTTTGATTAAGTAGATGAGAATGAAAACAGCTTGGATTTTTCCCGCTTTTATTTCGGAATACATTGGCAACGAGGATCAGATTCTCTCCTTATTATCATCCGATTTTGATGCGTTATTGAAAAGAGCTGCTGAGGTTACCCAAACAGATCTGAACAGCTTTCAAATGGAAACCAATGACTTCCTGGCTGAGGAAAATAAGAATCAATATATATCCTATGTGTTTAGTTGTGTTGTTGTTAATATCCTGAAAAGAAGAGGATTAAAACCGGATTTTCTTTCCGGATTGAGTATGGGAATCTACGCAGCACTGTATGCCGGGAATTCCATTTCCTATGAGGATGGATTACGTTGTATAAAAGAAGCATATGAACTGTCAGACAACAGGTTGAATCAGTATGATTTTGGGATGGGGGCAATCATTGGTCTTACGCATGAGGAACTTGATAACATTATCCACTCCATCAGCAATGATGTTGATATTGTGAATACCAACGGGCTCCACTCATATGTCATTTCAGGGATCTCCTCTGATGTTAAACAGGTAGCATTGAAAGCCCGTACAGAAGGTGCATTTCATTCCGGATTACTCGATGTATCTTGCCCCTATCATTCAAAATTTATGAAGGATGTGGCTTCGGAATTTCATGCTTATGTTAATGAGCTGAGTATTGAGACATCTGAAATTCCATTGGTCTCCCTGATCGATCAATCAACTTTCAGGTACCGGGAAGAAATTGCTCATGAACTGGCAAGAAACCTGGACTCTGAAATAAACTGGTATCGGACCATGAAAACCATGATTGAACTGGGAATAGAAACATTCATTGAGTGTGGAGCAGGAAAAAGCCTATACAAAATGGGCAAGTTTATTGAGGGGGATTTCAGGATTTTTCCAATTAACAAACTGCCGGTGTACATGAATTCATAGGATAGCGGAACCCATTTTGCGGATAAGTATGATCTGCAACAGGAAAGCCTGACAGTTTGGCTTATTTTAAGAAGATATTGCTTAAATTTGCTCACTTAAAAAAACTAAGGAAAAGCAAGATTTGCCGGGACACGATATTTTATCGGGCCTTCAGTGAAACAGGAGAGTAAATTATGATAACGTTTAAGAAACAGAAGGTAACCGCCGAGGATTTTTACAGACTGCTTTTTGGTGGAGAAAAAATCGAAATCAGCGAGGAAGTCATCAGCAGGGTGAAATCCAGTTTCGACTTTTTGCAAGGTTTTTCAAAAGATAAGATCATCTATGGGATCAATACCGGACTTGGACCCATGGCGCAATACAGGATCGATGAGGCTGATCAGATAGAGCTTCAGTATAATCTCATTCGCAGCCATTCAGCTGGCACGGGTGATCCAATCCCCGGGATCTATGTTAAATCGTTGATGATAGCGCGGTTAATCACCTTTTTGCAGGGTAATTCCGGCGTTCATCCGGATATAATTCACCTGCTCAAGGAGATGATAAACCGGGAGATCTACCCGGTTATTTATGAACATGGAGGTGTAGGTGCAAGCGGTGACCTTGTTCAATTATCCCACCTGGGGCTTGCATTGATAGGCGAAGGAGAAGTTACTCATCAGGGTGAAACCCGTCCGACAAAGGAGGTGTTCGACGAATATTCCCTTCAACCACTGAAAATGTATATTCGTGAGGGATTGGGGATAATTAACGGGACCTCTGCCATGTCAGGGATCGGTGTGGTTAATCTGATACAGGCAAGAAACATGTTGCATTGGTCTGTGATCATTTCCTGCCTGATCAATGAGATTGTCGAATCCTATGACGATCATTTTTCATTTGAGCTGAACCAGGTCAAATCGCATGAGGGACAGAGAACCGTTTCAAAATGGATGAGGGATGTTCTTTCAGATAGTCAGCTGATCAGAAGAAGATCCGAACACCTCTATAACAACCATATTGGTCCCGGTGTATTAAACGACAAGGTACAGGAGTACTATTCGGTTCGTTGTATACCTCAAATTCTGGGACCTGTGCTGGATACACTTGATCATGCAGAATCAGTGGTCATGAATGAAGTCAATTCTGTGGATGATAATCCGATCATTGACCAGGATAATGAGAATGTTTTTCACGGAGGTAATTTTCATGGAGATTACGTTGCCATCGAAATGGATAAGCTGAAAATAGCCATTAGCAAATTATCCATGCTGGCAGAACGACAGTTGAATTTCCTCTTGAACAGTAAATTGAATGCGAGATTACAACCGTTTGTGAATTTAGGAAAACTTGGACTGAATTTTGGAATGCAGGGGATTCAGTTCACAGCAACATCAACGGTTGCCGAAAACCAAACGTTATCCTTCCCGGCATATATTCATAGCATCTCATGTAACAACGATAACCAGGACATCGTAAGCATGGGAACCACTGCGGCATTGATAGCAAGAAAGGTGATCGAAAATGCATATGAAGTCGTTGCAATTGAACTCATCGCTGTTCTTCAGGCGGTGGATTACCTGGAGATTGAGAAGAAACTTTCTGCATTCAACCGGTCTGTTTTTAAAGAAGTACGGGACATCATTCCCAAATTTATCGGTGATCATGTGATGAGTGATGAGATCCGGAGAGTGAAGCAGCACCTATTGAGTACCAGAAAGAAATTGAGATAGTATCGAATGATATACGGATTCAACCTCCTGTTATGAAACATGTATTGGTTACTGGTGGGTCGCGTGGTATTGGGCGGGCAATTTGCATGAAAATGGCCGGATTGGGTCATCACGTTTTGATCAACTACAACAAAAGTAAAGAAGAGGCAGAGCAAACCCTGAGCCAGGTAGTGGATGGTGGTGGATCTGGTGAACTGATCCAGTTTAATGTTTCAAAGCTTTCCGATATTGATGCTGCACTGGAATCCTGGACTGAACGGAATCCGGAGAAGTACATTGAAATATTAATAAATAATGCCGGGATACGCAAGGATGCCGTTTTGGTTTGGATGACCGATGAAGAATGGATGGATGTGATCAATACCAACCTGAACGGTTTTTTTTATCTGACCAGAAGGCTGGTAAAAGATATGATGATTGGGAAGTATGGCAGGATTGTAAATGTTGTCTCTCTCTCCGGAATAAAAGGTCTTCCGGGTCAAACGAATTATGCCGCTTCAAAAGCCGGTGTTATTGCCGCAACCAAATCGCTTGCACAGGAAGTTGGCAAGAAAAACGTTACGGTGAATGCTGTTGCTCCGGGTTTCATCACCACGGATATGACCAGGGATCTGGATGAAAAGGAGTTTAAATCCGTTATTCCCCTGAATCGTTTCGGCACCCCGGAAGAGGTTGCCGAAACCGTTGCATTCCTTGCGTCAGAAGGGGCATCCTATATTACAGGCGAAGTGATTTCAGTAAATGGCGGGTTATACACCTGAGTGAATAAAGTGTAAGATTTTTACCATTATTGTAACAGGGACATCGATGCGAAGGGTGGTTATTACAGGAATGGGGATCTATTCGACGATTGGCAAAAACCTCTCCGAGGTGAGGGATTCCCTTTACTATGGTAAATCGGGAATAGGGTTTGATCCGGAGCGGAAAAAAATGGGTTTCCGTTCCGCCCTTACCGGAATGATTGAGAAACCGGATTTGAAAGGCCGGCTGCATAGAAGGTTAAGGGTTGGCCTGGGAGAGGAGGGTGAATATGCTTTTATTGCTACTGAAGAAGCGTTGGATAATGCCCGTCTGGACCGGGAGTTCCTGGAGAAAAATGAAGTGGGGATTCTTTACGGGAACGATAGCACAGCAAAGTCGGTTGTCGCATCCTTCGATTTGTTGAGGGAGAAGAAGGATACAACCATGCTGGGTTCAGGCACTATCTTCCAGTCCATGAATTCCACAATCAGTATGAATCTGTCGGTTATTTATAAACTGAAAGGAATAAATTTCACGGTAAGTGGAGCCTGTGCCAGTGGATCGCATGCACTCGGGATGGCCTATTTCTTGATTCAACATGGCCTGCAGGATCGGATAATCTGTGGTGGAGGGCAGGAGATCAGCCTGGAATCCATGGGAAGTTTTGATGGATTGGGCGCATTTTCGCTGCGGGAACATGAGCCGACAAAAGCCTCCAGGCCCTTTGATATTGACCGGGATGGACTCGTTCCGAGTGGCGGAGCAGCTACCTTGATCCTGGAGGAGTATGAGTCGGCAAAGAAAAGAGGAGCTCCCATACTGGCCGAAATGATAGGATATGGCTTCTCCTCCAACGGTGATCATATCTCACAACCCAACGTTGAAGGACCCGTACGCTCGCTGCAAAGAGCAATTGACAATGCAGGTTTAGATGCCAGAAGTTTAGATTATATCAATGCCCATGCAACCTCTACACCAATAGGAGATCTGAATGAAGCAAAAGCACTTAACCAGATATTCGGTGAATACCATATCCCGGTCAGCTCCACCAAATCCATGACCGGTCATGAAATGTGGATGGGAGGAGCAAGTGAAATTATCTATTCAATCCTGATGATGCAGCATTCATTTATCGCACCAAATATCAATTTTGAAAAACCGGATGAGGCTTCTGCTAAACTCAATATAATTTGTGAAACAATGTCAAAAAAAATTAATATCTTTCTTTCCAATTCATTTGGATTTGGAGGGACCAATTCAACCATTATTGTAAAACGTGCTAATTTGTAGGTTCGCATAAGGCTGCTTGCTTTAGAAAACGATTGAAACATGCAAAGAGAAGAAATGATAAATACGATCAATAATTTCCTGATCGAAGAAATTGAGATTGAAAAAGGCCTGATAAAACCAACAGCATTTTTGAAAAAAGACCTGGGCATTGACAGCCTTGATTTTGTAGATGTTGCAGTGGTGATTGAAAAAAATTTCGGGTTTAAAATAAAAGGGGAAGAGATGGCTAAGGTGAAGACCTTGCAGGATTTTTATGATTTCATCTTTAACCGGATTTCAGCATAACATAAGCTACCGTTAATTAGAATGGGGAATGCATTATGGCAACATGGCAGGGCAGGACAAGAGGAGGCATTCTTGGATATAAAATATTTGTTTTCCTGCTGAAAAAAACGGGCCTTCATGTTGCTTATGTTGTGCTTCATATCGTTGCTTTTTATTTCCTGCTCTTCTCGAATAAACGATATATCTATTTCTATTTCCATTCCATTCATCATTTCCCCTTCTGGAAAACCATCCTCGCAATCTACCGGAACTATTATGTCTTTGGTCAGACTTTGCTTGATAAAACAGCCCTGTTGGCCGGATTAGATACAACATTAAGCTTTGATTTTGATGGGGAAGAACACCTGAGAAAAATGAAATCAGGAGGGATTATCATCAGTGCTCATACCGGAAATTGGGAAATAGCAGGTCAGTTGCTTAAAAGACTGGATACTCCAATTAACCTGCTGATGTTTGACGCTGAAGAGCAGCAGATAAAACAGTATCTTGAAAACGTTCATGTTTTAAAAAATATCAACATAATTGTTATTCGTGATGATCTCTCCCATATTTATGACATAAAAAATGCGTTGAACAAGCATGAATTGATTGCCATGCATGGCGACCGGTTTGTGGAAAATAGTAAAACACTTACCTGCCGTTTTATGGGTAAGGATGCTCCTTTTCCTTACGGTCCCTTTTACCTGGCTGTTAAATTCAACGTTCCTGTTTCCTTTACCTATGCCATGAAAGAATCGGCGGATCATTACCATTTTTATGCAACGCCGCTGTATACATTATCAAAATCCGGAACAAAGGTCCAGAGAGAAGACCAAATCATCTCCCTGTTAAATGAGTATGTAAAATCGACAGAAAAAATAGTGAAAAAATACCCCCTTCAATGGTTCAATTATTATGATTTCTGGAAAATTGACGAATGATGCCGGATCGTAGAATCTTATTTATCTCTGCAAACAGGTATACCCAACCCTATCCGGTGTATCCGCTTGGGATTGCCTATCTTTCAACGTACCTGAAAGAGAAGCTGCACGGATTTACAATCCGGACATTCGATTTCAATCTGAATGGACAGGAATCGTTCATCAAAACACTGCGGGAATTCAAACCGCACTATACCGGTTTCTCCTTCCGGAATATCGATGATGTCGATCTGAATAACATTAAGGAGTTTACACCGGATTATAAAAGAGGGATAGAGCTGGTCAGAGAGCATACCGATTCCATCGTTATTATCGGGGGATCCGGATTTTCAATCTTCCCCGAGATCCTGTTTGATGTTCTCTCACCCGATTTTGCCATTTATGGAGAGGGCGAAGAGAGCATGTATGAACTAATCAGAAGCATCGAAGATCATTCAAGTTACGAACAGATTGAGGGATTGATCTACCGGAATAACGGTGAGCTTAAACTGAATCAAAAACAACACTTTTTGAAAAATCCTTCCCTTGCCTTTGACCCGAACCTGTTGCCCTATTATTGGGAAAAAAGTGGAATGCTGAGTATACAGACGAAAAGAGGGTGCCCCCTTGACTGCATCTACTGCACCTATCCAATCATTGAGGGGAAAAAAGTGAGAACCCTTAATACCGATAAAATCATTGATGCCCTTACGCGTCTTTATAAAAAACAGGGGATAGACTATGTGTTTTTTACCGATTCAGTGTTTAACCTGGATGAAAAATATAACATTGAACTTGCCGAAAAAATTATTAAATCAGGCATTAACATCCGCTGGGGAGGATATTTTTTCCCGAAAGGATTAACGAAAGAATTCCTTTTACTGTTAAAACAATCGGGATTGACCCATATTGAATTTGGAACAGAGTCGCTGTCAGACAGAACACTGGAAAATTATGGGAAGCATTTTACGGTAGAAGATGCTCTTGAATGTTCTGACCGCTGCCGTGAACTGGGTATCCATTATGCACATTTTATCATTCTTGCCGGTTATGGGGAAACGGATGAAACGGTGGAGGAAACATTCCGGAATTCGAAGAAAATCAATAAAACAGTCTTCTTTCCCTATGTCGGGATGAGGATCTATCCCGGCACTACATTGCATCACTACGCCATCAGAGAAGGCAAGATCAGCAATGATCATGAGCTGCTCGAATCGGTTTTTTATGTTTCCGATAAGGTTAATGTTCAAACACTTAAATTGAGGGCATTACAAACAAAAAAGAGATGGGTCTTTCCCGATGAGGATCATTCGGAAACCATAGGAAAGATGCGGCGGAAAAACTTGAAAGGCCCTCTCTGGGAATACCTTGTAAGCTGAAGCAGGACTATGGATACAAAAAAGGACATCATATCCTTTATCCCCCAGCGCTCTCCAATGGTGATGATCACGGAGATAAAAATGGTTGATGATAGGAGTATTGTTACATCATTCAATATCGATAAAGAGAATATTTTCTGTTCAGGAGGTCGTTTCAGGGAACCGGGTTTGATTGAAAATATTGCACAAACCGCCGCCGCACGAGTCGGCTATATATGTGAGAGGGAAAAGAAAACTGTTCCCCTGGGATTTATCGGGGCGATTAAAAAACTGATCATTCACCAGGTCCCTGCAGCAGGAGATGAAATCGTTACAAGCGTAACCATCGAACATGAGGTGATGAATGCTACCATTATATCCGGGAAAATTCGCTGCAGGGGAGAATTGCTTGCCGAATGTGAAATGAACATTTTTCTGCAGGAAGAAGAGGGTAACCGAAAGGATTCGTCAAATGAATAGTGCGCTTTTGGTCAGGGGAAATCCTTACCAAACGTTATAATGATGATCGATACTACATGTTTATTCCCGGAGAAAATTTATTTTTGACAGAACAATCCGTAACGCAATAACTATCTGTTCATGGGGATCGAATTAATTAACAGAAAAGAAGTATCGGTACGATTCAGTGAAGTCGATTCGTTGCACATCGTTTGGCATGGACATTACCTGAAATATTTTGAAGACGGAAGAGAGGCTTTTGGCAATGAATTTGGCCTGGGATACCTCGATATCTATAAAAACGGATTACTGATCCCTGTTGTAAAAATCGAATGTGATTATAAGCATCCGTTAGTCTATGGGGATACGATTATCATTGAAACAAAATACATTTCCTGTAAAGAGGCGAAAATTCAATTCCATTATACGATTTACAGGAATTCAGATAAAAAACTGATTGCAACCGGTAAGAGCATTCAGGTTTTTGTGGATAATAATCATGAATTGTATATAACTCTGCCTCCTTTTTATGAGAAATGGCAAAGGAAAATGGGACTATTAACGTAACGATTCTGCTTATTCATGGTCTATATTGCCGGCGATAATGTAATTACATCACTTGGATTCTCCACCGCTGAAAACATCAGGAATATCCGTGAGCATGTTTGCGGAATAACCCGATCGGAGGATAAGAGGATATCCCGAACTCCGGTTCCTGTTTCGCTGGTCGACTCAGATCGGCTGGAAAAGGAATTTGAAAAGATCCCTTCAGAGAAAGAATATACAAGACTTGAAAAACTTTCTATTCTGTCAATCCGGGATGCACTTCTTGGAAGTGGGGTAGATGGATCGGATAAAAGAACAGGGATCATCTTTTCTACCACAAAAGGGAATATCGACCTGCTTGATACCGATCTGGCTAGCCAGTATGAAGATCACAGGATCCACCTCTGGTCAGCTGCTAATGAGATACAAAAATATGTTGGTAATCCCAATACTCCCATCGTTATTTCGAATGCATGTATCTCAGGATCACTGGCGGTCCTTGTGGGGCAGAGATTAATAAACAGCGGGAAGTGTGATCACGTAATTGTTGCAGGTGCGGATATTATGTCGGAATTCATTGTCTCCGGTTTTCAATCCTTCCAGGCTGTCAGTGAAGAACCTTGCAAACCATTTGATAAAGATAGAAGCGGGATAACTATTGGGGAAGGAGCAGGAACAATCATTTTAACAGCAGATCCTTCTGTTGGTAAGAAAAACAGCAGGATTACCGTAATGGGAGGTGGAACCTCCAATGATGCAAATCACATTTCTGGTCCTTCCAGGACAGGTGATGGATTGTACCTTGCTATTAATATGGCACTTAATGAGGCAGGGTTGCAGGTTGGAGAGATTGACTACATCTCGGCTCATGGAACCGGTACAGGATACAATGATGAAATGGAAGCAAAGGCAATTGCCTGGGCTTCCCTTGAACGGAAACCGATCAATAGCTTTAAAGGGTATATTGGACATACACTCGGGGCAGCCGGGATCATTGAATCCGTATATGCATTTGAATCCATGACAGGAAATCTTCTGTTCCCTTCCATGGGATTTGCAAAACTTGGTGTTTCAAAAGAATTGAACATTATCAAATCTCTCGATCAGGCTTCATTACACCATTGCCTCAAACTGGCTTCAGGATTTGGCGGATGCAATGCCGCTGTCATATACAGGAAAGAATAACCCATTGAAAACAGACTATGGGAAACGAAACAGAAAGGATGGTTGGTTGTTATATTAGCAGGTCATGTTCCATCATTGGGACAAAAGTATTTGTCGATGGTTGCATTGATTTTAATCAGGACCAGGTTGTCGATTTTAATACGTTTATTAAATCTGTTTATAAACATTACGGAATCGGATTCTTGAAATTTTATAAAATGGACAGCCTGTCAAAACTGGCTTTTTTAACATCCGAGATTTTGCTGATGGGAAGTAGTTTGCAGCAAAGATACCGCCCCGAAGATACGGGCATCGTGCTGATCAATTCAAGCTCTACCCTGGAAACGGATAATCGCTATTACCATACCATTGAGGATAAAACCAACTATTTTCCCAGTCCGGCGGTATTTGTATATACACTTCCCAATATTATGGTTGGAGAAATAGCCATTCGTAATAAAATTATGGGAGAAAATATTACTTTTGTTGCTGAGAAATATGATCCTCAATTCCTGTATGAATACGTGAGTTTGCTGATGAGCAGAAAGATAAAGAGTTGTATTTGTGGATGGGTTGAGTTTGAGCGAACCGGATCACTCTATGAATCGTTCATCTATCTGGTGGAAAAGGATGATATTACCAATCGAAATATTAAATTTGAGGCATTGTTTCTGGAAAAAAATTATCATGATTTGAAAGTATAGTGATATGGGACAATTAATTACGAAACTGAAACAGGAGATCATAGAAGTGCTTAACCTGGAAGATGTTGGTCCGGATGAAATTGAAACCGGAGCCCCCCTGTTTGGCGACGGACTGGGTTTGGACTCAATTGATGCGCTGGAACTGATCGTGCTGCTTGAAAAGAACTATGGAATTAAAATCGATGATCCCAAAAAGGGGAAGGATGTATTCTATTCTATCCAAACCATGGCCGATTTTATAGAAAAAAACAGATTATAAGCATTTCCCGGGACCCCAAGCACCTGCCATTTTCCCGGATCCCTTTTTAATCATATACACATGTTGTGGCGAAACGAGTTCTTGTTACCGGAATAGGAGTTGTATCAGCGATTGGATTGAACGTTCATGAAACATTGGCATCAATCCTTTCCGGTAAATCCGGTGTGTCTGCCCTAACGCTGCTGAAAACCAAGCTAAAAAATCTTCTGCCGGCTGCAGAGATCAAACATTCGAACGATGAGCTGGCTGCGATGGCCGGTTTTCAATCCTGCGAAGGAATGACCCGGACAACCCTGCTAGGGATGATCGCAGCCAGAGAAGCAGTCAGTCATGCCAATCTAAGTAACGATCCATCCCTTAATACCGGACTGATCTCAGCAACAACCGTTGGAGGAATGTGCAAAACAGAACTGGTATACCATGATTTCCTTACCAACAGTTTGCAAAATCAATACATTAATACCCACGACTGTGGGGAGAGTACCGAACGGATCGCAGATTACCTTGGAGTTTCAGGATTTGTGACTACCATTAATACTGCCTGCTCATCATCCGCCAATGCAATCATGTTTGGAACGCGGCTGATTAAAAGTGGAATACTCGACAGAGCCATTGTTGGAGGAACGGATGCATTATCAAAATTCACACTCAATGGATTTCATACCCTCATGATCCTCGATACCCAACTTAGCCGTCCTTTCGATGATCAGAGAGCTGGCCTGAACCTTGGAGAGGGGGCCGGATACCTGGTGCTGGAATCGGAAGAGGTCTGTTCCAATCCACATCCCCTTTGTGAAATGAAGGGATTTGGTAATGCAAGCGATGCCTACCACCAAACAGCATCCTCAGAAAATGGCATAGGAGCACACATGGCGATGATAAATGCCATTGATGCTGCCGGCTTAACCATAGATGATATCGATTACATAAACCTCCATGGAACCGGGACACAGAATAATGACCTCTCGGAGGGCAGGGCACTCGAGAGCCTCTTTGGAGGAAATCCACCAAAATTCAGCTCTACAAAACCCTTTACAGGCCATACACTTGGAGCTTCCGGAGGAATTGAAGCCGTTTTGTCAATCCTTGCCCTGCAGCATCAATTGATCTTCCCGAACCTCAATTTCAAAACACCCATGAAAGAGCTGAAAATCGTTCCGGAAACGAATTTAATCCGGAATTATAAAATGAGAAACATATTATCCAATTCATTTGGATTTGGAGGTAATAATTCAGCATTGATCTTTTCATCAGTAAACGATCTTTCCTGAGCGGTCTGGAGAATTGTTCTCTACCTGACTTTTGAATTATGGAAATATATATCCGGGGCATAGGACTTGTATCACCACAACCCACGACAAAAAAAGATTATTTTTTTGACGAGGTTAGAGAATACTCCGATAATAAGCTCTATGCAGTTGAACCGGAGATTGAGATGTACCTCGATCCAGCCTCTTCAAGAAGAATGAGCAGGATCCTGAAATTGGGGGTTATTGCCTCAAAGATCTGTCTGGTGGATTCCGGAGTGAGTATGCCGGATGGAATTATCACGGGAACGGGTTTTGGTATGGTGGAGGATACGGAAAAATTCCTCATGGGATTGTTGGAAAGCGACGAGAAGTTCCTCACTCCCACCCCCTTCATTCAATCCACGCACAATACCATCGGAGCCTATGTCTCACAGATGCTCAAATGCCATAACTATAATTTTACTTATGCCCATCGTGGAACTTCCTTTGAAACGGCACTGATTGACGGATGTATGCTGATTGAGGAGGGAAATGCCAGAAATGTTATGGTGGGAGGGTATGAGGAAAATACAGAGAAGCAGATACGGATTTTCGATAAAATCGGACGATGGAAAAAAGAGAAGATCTCTAATCTTGAACTTTTTCAATCCGATTCTCCGGGAACCATCGCCGGAGAAGGTGTGGGATTCTATATGCTTTCAAGGCATAAAGGGGAGAACAGTTGCGCCCGGCTGACAGGTGTCCAGACCTTCTATCAAAACCTGAACAAGGAGGATCTGAGTAGGACGATCGAACGATTCCTGGTTCGAACTAACGTAGAGAAAAACTCAATCGATGTCGTGTTGTATGGTGTAAATGGAGATTCGGAAGGAGATAAAATCTACCATGACCTTAAAAAGGATTTTTTCCAAGGGAAAATACAAGCAGGTTATAAACACCTTTGTGGAGAATCCTATTCTTCTACCATCTTTGCCCTGTGGGTGGCAGCGAAAATGTTGAAAACACAAAAAGTGCCTTCTATCATTCAACTGGAACCTGCCAATCCGCAATCCCTGAATCATGTGCTGATCTATAATCATTGGCAGGATAAAAATCATTCGTTATACCTCGTTTCAAGATGCTGAACGTCCAGAGATTTACATTCATCTATTTTACTGTGTTTTATGTTCTGTTCCGGCTAACATCGATTCATTACCTTGTTTTCCTGGCTGCACTCCTGATCTATATTGGTGTGATGATCTATGGATCGTTCTATATAGGATCAAATTTCTACCTTAAACCGATCCTTTCGGCGAAAACAGAAGAGAAAAAAATTGCACTAACCTTTGACGATGGACCAGATGAAACCATTACACCAATCATTCTGGAGACCCTCGGGAAATTTAACATTGTGGCTGCATTCTTTTGTGTTGGCCGGAATATTTCCGCCAACCCCGACGTACTGAAAAAAATGGATGAACAGGGACACCTGATCGGCAATCACAGTTACTCCCATTCAAATTGGTTTGATTTTTATTCCGCAAAAAGAATGGTAAAGGAATTGAAAGAGACAGATAAACTGATTGAACAAATCATTAACCGGAAGGTACAATTCTTCCGCCCGCCATACGGAGTGACAAACCCGGCACTGGCAAAAGCAGTAAAGAAATGTAATTACATCCCCATTGGATGGAATATCCGTTCATTGGATACACCGAAACGAAAAGAAACAGAAAAAATCGTTTCACGAATCATCCGCAAAATAAAACCAGGATCAATTATCCTTTTGCATGATAAAAATCCGAATATTGGCACGATACTTGAAAAATTGGTGGAACATGCCGCTGAAACCGGTTATGAGATTGTTCGTTTAGATGAATTGATAAAACAGGAAGCCTATGCGTAAAATATCATTCTTTGTACCGTTGCTTCTTTTGATCCTTGTCCTGATCCCGTCTGGCTATTCCCAACAGGAAGACTTTACACCCATGCAGGATGAGGACAAATTCAGGGATGAACTAACCGGTTTCAACAGAGAAACCAATACACTCATGAGTGATTTTCGCCAGGTAAAACACCTTGATATCCTGACAGAAAATATCATCAGTACGGGTAAATTTTACTTCATGAAAGAAAATAAATTAAGATGGGAATATACTAATCCTTTTGATTATACCATTATCTTTAACGGGAGTGATATCCTGATCAGGGATGAGGACCGGGAATCACGATACAATACCGACTCAAACCGAATGTTCCGGCAAATCAGCCGGTTGATGAGTAATGTGATCCGGGGTGAAATACTGGAAGAGAAAGAGGAATTCTCAGCGGCCTGTTTTGAAAATAAACTGGAATATCTGATTATTCTCACCCCTGCAACTGAACAGTACCAGCAGTTTTTTCAGAAAATAGAGGTCCATTTTGGACAGCATGATATGCTGGTGAAAAAAGTGAAATTCATAGAACAATCAGAAGATTATACCCTGATCGAATTCTTCAATAAGAAGCGGAATGAAACGATTCCTGATTCGATTTTTCTTATTCAGTAGCCTTACCCTTCTGTTGAGCGGAAGTTGTACAATAAAACGGCTCTCCCTGTTACCGGTTGAAGATCCGGGAATGATCACACCCATTAACCGGCCGTTTTCATCAAGCGGAACAGAACTGCTTTATAAAGCACAAATTGACATCTCCGGGAACCATTACAGCGGACTATTTGCCATCCGGATTTTTCCCGATGAAATGTATCGGGTCGTTTTCCTTAATGAATTGGGAATGAAGTTTTTTGACCTTGAAACAGGAAGTAATGGTTTAATAGTACATCACTGCTTCGATGCCTTTCAAAGAACAGGGATACGGAAGGTCCTTGAAGAAACACTGAACACACTCTTTCTGACAGGAAAACCGTTTGAAAAGGGAGAAGCATTGATCACTCAATCCGGAGATTATACGGTTTACCCGGTAACATTGGATGGGAAAAAATTCTGTTTTGTCAGCAATTCATCCGGTAATTTAGAACGGATCGTAAAACAGGGATGCTTTTCGAAAAAAATGATCATTGAGTTTGCTGACTATAAGCAATTTCCGGGTGATATCCACATCTCTTTTCCACAAAAGAAAATTGAAATCATATTACACAGCTTAGAAACCCAACATGGCAACACTCTTTCTGAATGATTTTTATACCATCCAGTCGAAGAAAACAGACCCCGGAAAAAGCCACCTAAAGGTTCAGGTCCAAATTAACCGGGACCATGTTCTCTTTGCCGGGCATTTTCCGGAACATCCGGTAGTTCCCGGAGTCGTTATGATCCAGATGATAACGGAAATTCTTGCCGATTCTCTTCAGGAAGAGTTAGAACTGAAGGAATTGGACCGGGTTAAATTTCTTTCCCTCGTTGATCCAAACGTGCATCCCTGTCTTGAGTTTGAATTGATAATAAAGAGGGAGGATCAGCAATATTTTCATGTGAACGCAAACATTTATTCACAGGAGCAATTGATCATGAAGTGTAACGGGAAATGGGAAAGAACACCGGTTAATTGATATTAAAATAGTCGGCAGGATCAACGGCCTCACCATTCTTCCTGACCTCGTAATGCAGGTGAGGCGCAGTAGACAATCCGGATGCTCCGACCAAACCAATCACATCACCTCGCTTTACCCTGTCACCAACCTTGACCTTCATTTCAGATAACTGTGCATAGAGGGTGGCGTAAACATCATTATGAACAACAATGATGTACTTCCCATAACCCTCGGGCCAATCCTCCGTCTTTTCGACCACTCCATCGGCGGTGACTTTGACGGGAGTTCCCTCTTCTGCCGCCAGGTCAACTCCTTTGTGCATCATCTTTTTCCGGTAAATGGGATGGATTCGTTCTCCAAACCCTGAGGTAAATTTGCATTTCCCTTTATCAACGGGCCAGATGGAGGGAGTGTTTTCATCCTGAGACCACGTTAAATCTACTGCTTCGGAGAGGGATGAAATAAAAATTCCAGGGTCATCTACACTGTTCAACTGTTGATCAGTTGAAAATGCAAGAAATAATAACGATATGAGAGGCATTATCAATAGATACCTTAACTTAAACTTTTTCTTTACATTATTTTTAGTAATCATGACGATTCGTTTTTTGGTTAATGAGTTGAATTGACTGACCAGCCCCAGTTTGGGCTTCCGTGAAACCTGTTGAAGGATTACTCGAATGTATGATTCGGGATCAAAACCACGTTTCAGAACACCATCATCTGCCAGAAATTCGTGAACCTCCTGTATCGATTTCCTGATCAGAAAAACGATTGGATTGAACCATTGGAAAACCACTAGAAGTTCTATGAAAAACAGATCCAGGGTGTGTTTTTGCGCAACGTGGACTTCTTCATGGGCAATGACCTCGTTCAGAAATCTTTCGGAAGCCTGAGACCGGTTCAAAAAAATGAAATTAAAAATTGAAAAGGGAGAATGAATATTATCCGAAAAGATAAAGTTTACTTTTCCTTTTTTTTCTAAGCCATATTGACGAATTATTTTAAAGGGTTTGTATAAAAAGTAGATCAGCCTTATCAGGAAGAAAAATACACCGGTAAGATAGATTGTTAAAACAACGCCCGGCAGATGCAGGGAGGCATGTTGTTGGTACAATCCTCCGTTAATCTGTCCGGCAAAATCAATGTATTCTTCCTGAAACAAAAGGAATTGTTCCGATAATGGGATCGCATCGGATGGTAACTGTATATTCAGCAATGGGATTATGATCGAGATGACTCCGGATAAGATCAAATACACTCTCTGAAGGCGGAAATCGCTTCCATTCCTGAGAAAGAAAAAATAGAAACTATACAAAAAGATCAGCCCAATGGCAGATTCAAACAGAAAAAGAATCATCCTGCTCAATTGTTAAATAGACCTTATTTACCCTCTTTTGAGCGTTTTTCTGACTTTTCTGCAATCTGGTTCTCAACAATTTCCTTAATCTCTTCCAGTTCAGAAAGGCTCAAATCATTCTCTTTTGCAAAAAATGATGCAAATTTTTGATATGAATCGCTGAAATAATTCCTGACCACCCGGTTGAAATAGAGTTTACTGTATTCCAGCTTGGAGACCAGCGGATAATATTCGTTAACCTTTCCATAGGTATGGAAACCGATGAATCCTTTGTTCACTAAAACCCGGATCACTGTTGTTATGGTTGTATAGGCAGGCCTGGGTTCCGGAAACTGTTCTACGATATCTTTTACGAAGCCCTTTTCAATCTTCCAGAGATATTGCATTACCTGTTCTTCGGCTTTGGTTAATTCTTTCATGATACAAACATAAAACTATTTTTCTAATTATACAACTAAAAATATAATTATATGACTAAAAAAATAGTTATATTATCATAAATATCAGAAAATCAATTAAAAAAAATATCATTAGAAAAATGAAATATTCTTCTTAATATAGGGGTTAAAAAACTGAATTATTGGACGAATTTCATGAAAAATAATAACAAAGAGCCTGTAATGATGAGACATCGCAATCCTGAAATACTTTTTCTTTTTATCCTTTTCCTGTCGTTGATTGGGTGCAAACCACCCGATGTGAATCGGGAAAGTGATACGGATGATGAACTTTACAAAGCAAGGGATCTGACAAAAGAGGGGGAATTTACTTCCGGGATTGAGGGTCCGGCAGTGGACCGAAACGGGAATCTCTATGCTGTTAATTTTGATAGGCAGGGGACTGTGGGGATAGTGGATAAAGATGGTGAACCGGGATTGTATATACAGTTACCGGAGGGGAGCATAGGAAATGGGATCTGTTTTGATCGGACCGGGAACATGTTTATTGCCGATTATACCGGGCATAATATCCTGAAAGTATTGTTTAAGACCAGGGAAGTAATAGTTCATGCACATCATCCCGGAATGAACCAGCCGAATGACATAACGATTTCAGGAAAGGATTTGCTCTTTGCCAGTGATCCGAACTGGTCCGATTCAACAGGTATGCTATGGAGGGTTGCGCCCGATGGAAAAATTACCCTCCTGGAAGATTCCATGGGGACTACAAATGGCATTGAGGTAAGCACCGATGAGAAAAAGTTGTATGTTAACGAATCTGTTCAGAGGAGGATCTGGGTTTATGATCTCAACGATAGCGGGCAGATCTCAAATAAACGATTATTCGTTTCTTTCAGGGATTACGGATTGGATGGGATGCGTTGTGATTCCAGAGGAAATCTTTTTGTCACCCGTTATGGAAAAGGGACGGTTCTGATGATTTCGCCGGAAGGTGAGGTGTTGGAAGAGATTGGCTTGACAGGAAAAAATCCGACAAACATTGCTTTTGGTGGTCCCGATGGACGGACCTGTTTCGTAACGGTTGCTGACAGGGGATGTATTGAAACCTTTCGGGTTCCCTTTCCGGGAAGGTCGTACCTGATGAAGCGGAAATCGGATCCCTTTTTTGTGCATGGGGCGATTGATACCCTGAACAATTTCTAATGGACAAACAGATATCCACACAACCTGTGCATCGTCATATTTTACCGGTAATCATTATTTCCCAGTTTGCCGGCACATCCCTCTGGTTTGCAGGGAATGCAATTGTTGGCGAGTTGCAGGACGAGTATCTGTTGGGATCCCAGCTACTGGGTTGGATCACCTCATCCGTACAACTTGGGTTCATTGCCGGCACATTGTGTTTTGCCTTTTTTGCCATTTCCGATATGTTTTCTCCGCGAAAATTATTCCTGACCAGCTCCATTCTGGGGGCGATAAGCAATGGCATGCTTTTAGTGATCAGTGGGGAAATGACGTTGCTTTTACTGGTTCGGTTCATGACCGGATTTTTCCTTGCAGGAATTTATCCGATCGGGATGAAAATTGCGGCCGGTTGGTATAACCGGAAGCTTGGGAAGGCAATCGGTTATCTGGTTGGTGCCCTGGTCCTGGGAACTGCTTTTCCTCATCTGTTAAAAAGTTTTGGTGGAATGCTTCCATGGCGTTATGTGATCCTGGGTACATCCATTGTGGCACTTTGCGGAGGTGTACTGATGTACCTGTTTGTCCCCGATGGTCCCTACCTCCAGAAAGGAACACGATTTGATCCCGGTGCCATAGGGAAAATATTCAGGGTTCGAAGTTTCAGGCTGGCTGCACTGGGATACTTCGGGCACATGTGGGAACTCTATGCCTTATGGGCATTTATACCGGTTCTGATCATTGCATTTTCGGAAAGCAGGGAAATAGAGCTAAATGTATCGGTATGGTCTTTTATCATCATAGCAGCAGGAAGTGCAGGATGCATCATCGGTGGCATACGCTCACAAAAATCGGGAAGCGCAAAAGTTGCATACATCCAATTGATCTCTTCCGGGATCTGTTGTCTGCTCATACCACTGGCTTTTTACCTTTCCACACCGCTGTTTCTGCTCTTCCTTATATTCTGGGGAGTGGTTGTCGTTGGTGATTCACCCCAATTTTCTGCCATAGCAGCACAAACTGCCCCGGATAACCTTGTGGGGACAGGATTGACCATTGTCAATTCCATCGGGTTTGCTATTACCATTATCAGTATTCAGCTGGTCAGTTTCCTGTCCAACGCAATATCAGGAAAATATTTACTGCTTGTTTTGGCTGTTGGCCCTGCATTTGGGATCCTGGCACTGCGAAAACTCATCGTGGGGCGATATGAAAATAATGCTATAAATTAACGAATGCCAATGGATCGGCGAAAACGCAAACTTGTTCTGAGGCGATTAAGGCAACTTCCGGGAAGTGGCAATTTTTTCAACTATACCGGCAACAAAATGGTCCACTTCTACCGAAACGGGATAAGAAGCACACGGGTTGCCTGGCCCTCGACACTGATGCTCGAAGTGACAAACCGGTGTAACCTGAAATGCATTACCTGTCCCAGGGAATATGATTTGGGTAAAGCGATGGATAAGGGAGAGATGGATCTCGATATGCTGAAACGCGTCATTGATGAAGTCTCACCCTATATCGATTCCATTGGATTAACCGGTCTGGGCGAACCGTTTCTTTATAAAAACCTGGTAGCGGCAGTTCATTACATCAGGAACAAAAACAGGGGGGTGATTATTACCGTCTCTACCAATGCACATGTGCATGGGATCGACCAAATACTATCGGAGATGAGGGGTACTATCGACTCTATCCAGGTGTCTGTCGATGGTGTCGGAGAAGGGTATGAATCCATTCGGAAGGGTGCCAGATACCCTGAATTCAGTCAAAATGTGAGAAAAATCAGGAAGGTTGTAACGGGCTCTGATACCGGGATCATGTTCAATATGGTGGTGATGAAAGAGAACTTCAAAGAGATGGTGAAGGTTGTTGATCTGGCAAATGACCTGGGGATCGATCATGTCTGTTTTACCCTTTTTAACCTTGCTGCCGTCACCGGTTATGAAACTCCCTATTACCGTTTTTTTGCCTCGGCGGAGTTTCAGGAAGAACTGGATAACCTGAAGAACAGTGCGAAAAAATATCCAGGGATTGATATTGCGGTGTGGGATCAAAACACACCACCGGGTTTTAGAAAATGCCCCTTCCCCTGGAGCCACTTTTACATCACCTGGGATGGTTTCCTGGTTCCCTGTTGTGCCAAACCCTTTCCGAAAGAGCTGAACTTCGGCAACGTGTTTCAATCGGGAGTGATGAATTGCCTGAACGGTCCGGCATTCCGTGATTTCAGAAAAATGTGGTATAAAAACCAAACACCTCCGTTCTGCACCAGATGCCATATGATAGACTTGCCTTCCCGTTAATTAATAACAATAGTGAAGTGATCATTTAATTAAAACCCATAAGGTATTGTAATAAAGCGAAGTAAGATCATATAGGCCGGATTGCATCAGGAATTTAATATGAACGAAACGAAGTTTATACCGGCCGAACTACCGGAGTCCACAGTTGTATTCTCTTCCATCGGCCGGAAAGGTGTGTCGATATTCAGAGGTAGTAACTTTCTACAAATGATAATAAGGTTATACTTTATATAGGCTATTTTAACAATCTATATATCAGGTAGATAAATTATTGAGAAAAGTATTAATGGCATCACAGGCTTCCTGCAGTGCTGAATAGGAAACAACCGTAAGCTCGGGTGATCCGGCGATCATAGCCGAAAGTTTTTTTGGTGATCCCAGCCGGTAGAGGCAGAGCACCGGTTTCTGGTTTTCCACAGCCCGACCAATCTCGTAGCCGACTCCCAGGCTGGGTGTGGAGACTTCCGCCACCATGGCATCGGCAGCAAACAACCAATCCATATCACGCCGGTGGATCACAACATTCTCTTCATCCTTTTCTCCCGATGCTGACAGGGATTCTTCTCCAATATGCTCAGACAGTACTTCACCCTGTTGTGAAAGGTGTTTAATAAGGGAGTGATAACGATCCCTGTCTTCCCTTCCTCCCCGTATCGAGCCGGCAAAATAGATTTTCATGCGGTTTTTTATTTTATTAAGATCCTGAAACGAGTTCAGGATGACAGGAATTCCTTCTTAGTCATGCTGAATTTATTTCAGCATCTTTTAATTCAACTAAATCATTGAGACATTTTTTAGATCTTTAACCGCTTGCCAGTCAGGGAACTCACCTCTCCCCGTCTCAACACCTAACTCTGAACTCATTCACTTCATAATTCATTATTCTCTGTTCAATATTCGATAAATCCACAATCCGAAATCCTTCATCCTTACTCACTCATCCCCCTTCTCTCCATCTCTCAGTCACTTCGTCCCTCAGTCTCCCCCTCTCCCTCTCACAGTCTCATTGTCACCCGGTCTCCCCATCTATTGCCTATTTGGAACTAACTCATAACTCACTACTCACTTCTCATCTCTTTTTTTTACCGAGTACCGAGCACCTGGTTCTACTCACCCTTGTCCGCCGTATCCGCCGGTTGGGCACCTAGGTTGGCCACCCGCCACTAAATATTCAGCGACAGCGTGTGAGGAAGGCGGATCCGTCCCTCAGTCACTTCGTCCCTCAGTCTCCCCCTCTCCCTCTCACAGTCTCTTTCACTTGTCACTCGTCACTTATCAATGCTGCTTATCGTACTCCTCAACCTTCTTCATTACCATTGCCTCGGCACCCTGGTACATCTCCTGGATAAATTCATCGTGGAAATTGAAGATCCGGTTTTCGAAGGGCATCTCCTCCAGCCGGTCGAATAGCATCGACCGTGCTGTCTCAATGTCCTTTCCATAGATGTGATACGAATCAGCCTGCCAGTTCAGCCTGCCTAACCTTGTCTTTTTACCCGATCGTTTTTCGATTTCAGCTGCAATGATCTCGCGGTTGAACTGGATAAACCCGAACATGTTCATGAAGCTGGCACCCCAGGCGTCGTTGCTGCGGAACCGGATGTTGCAGTTGAGCCATTGCGCTCCATCCTTATCCTCCAGGATACGGTACCAGAGTGACTGAAGACAGGGGGGATCAAACACCTCAAGGTCGATGTTTGGCATCCAGGTGATCATTTGTGCCTGGCGTGTATAGGGTTGGTCAACCAGTTTCCGGATGACGTGTTCAATCTGGTTGATCTTGAATCCCACCTGCCTGCTGTTGGGAGGATTGCTTTTTTTATCCATCTCTTTCCATGAACCGTATGCGATCAGACGGCCATGGTAGGTATATTCCCACCGGGTATCATCCGGATCGTTCATGTTTTTAACCCAGTGGTCTTTGAAACCCTTCAGCTCCATCACGTACTCTTTCAGGTCATCGATCCCTCCGGGGAAAGCCTGGTGGATCATGGGATCGCTTTCCGGTTCAAGGATGGTCATGTTCATGGTGCAGTCGAGGCTCAGGGGATCTCCGGGTTTATCATACTGGGTTCTGAAACGCGTTCCCTCCTTGTATAACCGGATCAGCGCCTGTTCATAGGTTTCTGCCAGCGATCGTTCAGCGACGGTTAGGACCGGGATATTTTCCATCGTGTTTGAATTTGGTCTTTGGATCATGTTAATTTACAGAATATCTTTTGTAATCCTGTCTTTTCATGTGAAAGTTATTCAAGAAATTTTAAGAATTTGATACCCGGATCTTGTCATTAAAATGGATCAGATTGAACTTGCAGATTGAATAAAGTTAGAGTAACTTATACTAAAAGCGGTATGGCAGATCTAAATTCGAAAAAGAGCAACCGATCGAATGCCTATTTATTCCTAATGATGTGGGGCATGATTACGGTTATTATTCCTGTGTCGCATACGCAAGATCTGGTGATTAACGAATTTCTTGCCTCCAACTCAACCATCATATCTGATCCTGATGATGCAGAATTCTCTGACTGGATTGAAATTCTTAATCACTCGGGAGCTCCAATTGACATGGGAGGATACTATCTCACGGACAACCTTACAGATACTACAAAATGGCAATTCCCGGCAGGAGCCATTATCCCGGCAGGAGGATATCTGCTGATCTGGGCTGATGGTAAGAATAAAAGTGCAAATGCTCTACATACGAATTACAAACTGGAAAAAACAGGAGAGGAGATAGGATTATTTTCTCCTGCTAAGGAACCCATTGATTCAGTAATATATCAGATGCAGGAAACTGATATTTCTTTTGGCAGGCAACCAGATGCAGATACATCATGGTATTTCTTTTCAACTCCCACACCTGGTGAATCAAATAATACATCTGGTTTTCTCAGGGCTGAGGCACCGGATTTTTCAATTGTGGCAGGATTTTACACTTCAGCGCAATCCCTTGAATTGTCGACCAGTTCTGAAGAAGCAGTGATCAGATTTACAGTAGATAATTCCATTCCTGATGGATCTTCTGAAGCATATAGTGGTCCGATCACTATTGATAGCCGGGCAGGAGATCCGGAAATCTATTCTTTGATACGAACGAATAAAGATCCTTTTTTATGGCTTCCAAACTGGGTCCCTCCAGCAGGGGAAATCTTCAAGGCAATGGTTATCAGGGCCCGGACGTTTGAAGCGGGGAAAGAACCCAGCAAAACGGTTACGCATACCTATTTTGTCGATCCGGAAATTGATCAGAGGTATCCAACGATTACCGTGATCTCGTTGGTTACCGAACCGGAAAATCTCTTCAATGATGATACGGGGATCTATGTGCCCGGTGTGTACCATCAATCAGGCGAGAGTGAATCGGGGAACTATTTCCAGGACTGGGAAAAACCGGCTCATATTGAATTTTTTGAACCGGGTGGGGTAGAAGCTTTTTCGCAGGATGTAGGGATAAAAATTCAGGGAGGGAGCTCCCCGGCAAGTCCGCAAAAGGGGTTGCATGTTTTTGCACGCAATGCATATGGAAGCAATCGAATTGATTATCCGATATTCTGGAATAGCAAATCTGAAGCAAATCGTCTGGATGAGTATAAACGATTTATCATCCGTGCATGGGGAAGCATGATCTGTGGTACACTCTTTAGTGATGCCTATGCACAAAGCTTGTTTGAAGAAAGTGATCTCGATATTCAGGCTTACCGGCCTGCAGTGGTTTTTATTAACGGAGAATACTGGGGCCTTCATGAAGTGAGGGAAGCAAATAAAAATTCCTGGTACTACCAGTATCATTATGGAATCGACCGGGATAATCCGGGATTCGATCTGCTGGAACATGAAGGATCAGGCACAAATCCCTATGTTGATGTAGATGAGGGTGATGCGAGCAATTGGAATTCCATGGCCAATTTTATCCTGACAAATGATATGAGCGAGTCTTCAAATTACAACTACATAAAGGGTAAGATGAATGTAGAAAATTTCATTACTTACCTGGGGCATTGCATCTATACATGCAAGTGGGATTGGCCAAATAATAATGATGCGAGCTGGAGGCCCAGAACAGTAACCGGCAAGTGGAAATGGATACAATTTGACATGGAAACCTGTTTTGGGGTGGCTAAAGAACTTGGACCTGAGTATGCAGAGCTGGATGCCGAATACAATATGCTGGAACATGTGTTTGAAGGGATTGATCTGCCATCGTTTGGACAATACGGACCACATCATATTGCTCAAAAACTTTTAGAGAATGCCTCCTTCCGTAGCTCATTGATTCAATGGTTTGCCATACACATGCAGGAAGAACTCTCACCTGAGAACATGAATGCCCGGTTAGATAGCATGGTGGCAGAAATTGAACCGTATATGATTGAATATCGAAACCGCTGGCCTTTCGTCATGTATTTCAATACCGATTGGGACAACAGCATACAGCTGATCAGAAATTTTATACAATTACGGCCGGGCTATATGAACCAGCACCTTCTGGAGATGTTTGGAACCACATCAATTGAACAGGATGAATTATGGGATGGGCAACAGGGTCAATTCTTCCTGGACCAGAACTGGCCGAATCCTGTGAAAGACTATACTCAGTTTCGTTTTGGACTGTCTCATCCCTGTCAGGTAATCCTGACACTGCATAATCTGGCCGGTCAGGAAATCGCTGTACTGGTTGACAGGCATTATGTAGAAGGAGAACATCTGTTGCACTGGGATTCACGGGATCTTCCCCCGGGAGCCTACTTTTACCGTCTTACCGCCGGGGCATTCACGCAAACCCGGAAACTGATGATCCTGAGGTGATCACCTGCTCCTGGCGGGGAATGGGCAGGCCAGCCCTTTTCCGGATAACGCGTTCCCTCTTAGTATAACCTGATCAAAGCCTGTTCAAAGGTTTAGTCTGGCAACTGATCGGATAGATCAATCGAATTCTCCAAGGTTAGTAAGCTATAGATTCTGTAATACACACCTCAAGGAAACCTAAATCCTCCTCCATGGTTTGGAGTTCCTGAAGTTCTTGTGGTATATCGCCAAAGAGGTCACCGAAGACTTGACGCAAGAATATATCAAAGCAAATGACAAAGTCGCTTATGGGATTGTCGAATGGCAGTAGAGATTATTAAGATTTTTGTAGGTGGCGGTTCAGGACTGTCTGTTATATTTTCTTGACTAACATAAGATTATTCATTAACTTGTAGGTAATTTTTTATTAACTAACTTAAGAAATGAATAAAATTAAAATCAGATTTGTCCTGCTTTTCAGCTTATTATCAGTTACGGTAGCGATTTTGAATTGTAGTAAGGAAGATTCTCCCGAATCAGTAGTTATATCTCAAATAACGTGTGACAAATCAACAGTCACTGTTATTGATACAGTAAAACTTGAATGCGTAGCCACTTCTTCCGGTACTCTACACTATCATTGGAGCCTTAAAAAGGATAACACAGTTTATGAATCAAATATCATTGATAGAGAAAATATTTCTGGTTCTTTTGATTCCGGAACATGGTTAAAATGGAATCCCCCAAGTTCAGGAACCTGGACAATAGAAGTATTAGCTTATCTCAGTTCGGCAGATCATTCTGACTATGGTTCAGGCAGTTGGGAAAATTATTTTGAATACGATATATATGGCAATCTAGTAGGACTACATTGTTTTAATCTCGCAGAGAAAGGTGAACTTTGGGATAAAAAAAATATAACAATTACTATTGATAATTACAGCAAGTTTTCATTTACTAAACATATAATAGAAAGTAATCTTTCCTGGGCACAAGGGGTATATACCATAGATCTTGATGGAGATGGGGATACAGATATACTTGGAACGGCAGAACAGGATAATGTTATTGTTTGGTGGGAAAATTTGGGATCCAGAAATTTTAGCAAACATGTCATTGATGATAATTTTTCTGGTGCCACATCAGTATGCGCTAAAGATATGGATGATGATGGCGATATAGATGTGATTGGTTCAGGAGACTATTCCGATAATGCTTGGTGGGAAAATGATGGATCGAATAACTTTACCAGGCACAATATTGGGTATAATGGTGCTGAAGAGATTTGTGTGGTTGATTTAGATTCAGATGACGATATAGATATTGTAGGAGCATTACAAATGGAAAGTGAGATTGTATGGTGGGAAAACAATGGCTCCTTTGTTTTTACAGAGCACACAATAGAAAACGACTTTAATTTTGCATCTTCTGTATATACTGAAGACATCAATAATGATGGGCATGAGGATATAATTGGCGCCGCAGAGTATGGGAAAGAATTGGCCTGGTGGGAAAACAATGGGGATAAACTTTTTACGAAACATATTGTCGATAATAATAGTTCCTGGCCTTCCTCTGTTGTTGCAATAGACCTTGATGGTGATACGGACATTGATTTAATAGCTGGTGAAGTTTTAAGTACCGGAGACGGAATAGTGTATTATGAGAACGATGGTTCTAATAGCTTTACAAAGTATTCTATTGATGATAATTATGATTGGGTAAGTTCAGTCTATGCAATCGATATGGATAATGATGGTGATGTGGATGTGGTAGCTACAGTCAACGACAACGAAATTTCATGGTGGGAAAACAAAGGTTCAAAGAATTTTTTGAAAAGCCTCATTGAACCAAATTTTCAAAGTGCTAATTTTATTCATGCGGCTGATATTGATGGGGATGGGGATGTTGATGTCATTGGAACTGCTAGATTTGGATCCGAAATCTGTTGGTGGGAAAGTAAGATGATCCAATGAAAATACTCCATCTCACTCTACAAAGGAAATTCTCGATAAAAAGGATTATCCTCGTCAGGTGCTCCGGGAGCTTTTCCCACTATAGTTTAAAATGATATAATAGACTAATCTTAAATAACAATTTCGATCCGAGAAATAAAAAAGGAGGTAACGTATGGCAGAAAATAACAGTTCGGGATTTTTAAAAATTGTTTTGATAATCTATGCCATTGTTTGTTTAGTCTATGGTTTAGCTTATTTCTTTGCCCCTGATACTTTAGTGAATATGTCAGGTGGAGAACCAGTATATCATGGTTGGCTTCGTTGGTCTGGTGGGGTTTTGATTGCCCTTGGAATTGGATCCATCCTGGTATATCTGAAGCCAAAAAATCAGGGTATCTTTGTAACAACGATGGCTTTAGGAACTCTATTAACTGGTATTGCATTGATATGGGCATGGCTTACAATTGAAGAAGGAGCAAACGTATGGTTCACAGCCATGCCAGCAATTGTTATATTGGTTCTTTCTGGGCTCCTATGGTGGAGCCGACAACAGGCAAAAGGAATTCTCTATTCAGAAAAAGAGGAATAGCCTGTTTTAATTCCTGTTGACTAATCAATTGAATTTTTAACATTATTGCAAATTATTGTCGCTAAATTCGGGTCGAAATTGTTTTTTATGAATCTGAAAATATAAGCATGAAATCAATAGTTAAATTAATGGTCTTCATGTTGGCAGTGGTTTTTTTGATTCAATGTGAGAAAGATGAACCAAAACCTAAAGTTTTTTTCCCTGATGACAACTTTTTAAATGCGCTGATTGAAGAGGGAGTTGATACAAATGGAGACAGCATTATTAGTCCTGATGAAGCTGAAGTTATAACATTTTTAAATGTCAATTCATCAGGTATTTCAGATCTGACAGGTATTGGGCTCTTTATCAACTTAGAAACTCTTATTTGCACTAAAAATGAATTAGTCACCGTGAATCTTTCAGCTAATACCGCCTTAAATGAATTGGATATAAGTGAAAACCTATTAACCCTTTTGGATGTTTCTAATAATACTGACTTAAGATGGTTGAATTGTAGTCATAACCGATTAAGAACATTGAATGTTTCTACAAATAATTCTCTAATAGAATTGACTTGTACTGACAACCTTTTAACAAAAATTGTTGTTTCTAATAATCCTGTCTTAGAAGTGGTGATTTGCAGAGAAAATAGATTAAAAACTTTGGATTTTTTTAGTTGCCCTGCTTTATTAATGTTAGATTGCTACCATAACCAGTTGAACACATTGGATGTTTCTAACAATATTACCTTATCATACCTTGATTGCAATGTCAATCAATTGACTAGCCTGGATGTTTCAAATAATGTCGCTTTAGAAGATTTGTGTTGCGATAATAACAAGTTAACCCACCTGGATGTTTCTTATTGTACTGCTTTAAAATATTTGGGTTGTAACAGTAATAATCTGACTACCCTGGATGTCTCAAACAATACTGCCTTAATAAGTTTTGGTTGTGCGGGAAACCAATTAGACTCTCTGGATGTTTCTATTAATACTTCTTTAGAGGGTCTATATTGTCCTTGGTGCCAGCTGACAACACTGGATGTTTCAATTAATACTTCATTAAAAACATTACATTGTGGTAATAATCAATTAGTTAATCTTGATGTTTCAAAAAACATTGATTTAAGTTCCTTGAATTGCGAGTATAACCCACTAAGCAGTTTAGATATAACTAATAATACTGCTTTAACTAATCTGAGTTGCCGAGCTAATCAACTAACCACCCTGGATGTTTCCAATAATACCGCTTTACAATATCTGTTATGTTCATCAAACCAGCTGACCCGACTAGATATTTCCTTGAATGGTGAACTGAAATTGTTATGGATTGAGGATATGCCAACTCTTCATGAGGTCTGTGTGTGGACTGAACCTTTTCCTCCCCCTGGCTTTCAATTAAAAGATTTGCGCAGTCCCAATGTATATTTTACCACGGATTGCAATTAGTTAATTCCTTCATTGAGAAATCATTCTATCATTATACTTTTTACTTCGTCGTCAGGATTATTTATGAATAATCCGGGTTAAGTCAGTAACTATTAACTTATCAACTTATAACTTTTAACAAAAAAAGCTGGCGAATGCCAGCTTTTTTCCCGTTGTCCCACCAGGGCTTCCTTCGCCGCATGCTCCTAAGGATAAACTTAAAGCCCGCAGGTGCGGTACCAAATTTCGTTTATCATGTTGTTCGGGCACGTTTGATTCGTTTCCAGCTAAAGCTGATTGTCACTATAAAGTTACTCTGAAAGTATTCGGTAGAGTTCAAGGTTTAGGTAATAGTGATGGCCTTCAATTTCTTTCTTTTCCAGCACTTGCATAGCAGTTAATCTGTTTAAATAATCTCTTGCGGTATTCTCTGCATATATTCCTGCATCAACAAAGTGTTTTACTTTTGTAAAGGGTTGAGTAAATAACGATTCAATTAATTTCTCGGGATTTCGGAATTTCCATTTACCATGCTTCACGTATTCCAGAATTGAATCTTTTGCAAATATAATTTCATTGATTTTATGAAAGGTAATATTAGATGTGTTTTCAACAGCTCTCAGCATAAACAATAACCAATCTGTCCAATTACCCCTTTGAGATACGCCCACCAATCCAGAATAATAGTCTTCCCTATGATCCAAAATGTATCTGCTAAGGAATAATATTGGAACATCCAATAGTTTTTTGTAAGTCAAATAATTGATGTTCAACACTCGTCCGGTTCTGCCATTTCCATCCCGGAATGGGTGAATAGCCTCAAACTGAAAATGAGCAATAGCCATTTTCAGTAAATGATCAATCTTGAATTGTTCATCATTATTTAAGAAATCGATCAGGTTGTCTAACTTTTTTTGAATTATACCCTGCCCTCTTGGAGGAGTAAAAATAACTTGCCCGGCGTTAGGTCCCGTACCCCCTTGTTTTATCGTTGTGTTCGAAAAATCCGGGCGAATCCCATCTTTTGTTTGCTTTATTTCCTGAAAGACCTGAATGAAGTAGTTTAGATCAAATTGTCCGGTATTTTGTAAATAGTAATAACCGGACCAAAGAGCTTCCCGATATCTTAATACCTCTTTCGATGCTCCATTTGTTTCAGCGCTTTGATCACTAAAGGCTTTGTATAGCTCGTCATCCGTTGTGAATATATTTTCAATTGCACTTGAGGTTTTCGCTTCTTGCAGACTTATTGTATTAATCAATACTCCCTGATTTGGAATTACAGCACTGCGACCATGGAGCCTTGCTAATGCTGCTTTTGCATCCCCAAGTTTTTCAAATATTTCAACCCGTTGATAGAGTTCCGGTCTGATTGGTAATGGTGGAAGATCATTCCATGGAATATTCCTTTCAGGATTAACCGGATAGAGTATTTCATTCATTAATCGAATATTTAATGTTTGCTCTGATTCCTGCCTTAAATTTACAATTTTTTTCTTTGCAAACATTAAAAATATTGAAAAATAATGTTTACTGAATATTTTGACATTAAAATCTTTCTTTTACAAGCAACAAACATTAAAAAAGCGAATTTTTAATGCCCCTATGGTAAGACTGTTTTTATATTAAATCTCCAACTGAAAACTTCAAAACGCAGGACCGAAAATCCTCCCCCTGATGGGCTTTGTCGAACTATTAACTTTTCGACATTTAACCATTAACTTAGAAAGCCGGCTAGTACCGGCTTTCTTCTGTTGTCCCACTAGGGCTTCCCGCCGTTGGCGGGATAAACTTCTCGCCCTGGTGGGCTTTGTCGAACTATTAACTTTTCGACATTTAACCATTAACTTAGAAAGCCGGCTAGTACCGGCTTTCTTCTGTTGTCCCACTAGGGCTCGAACCTAGACTCTTCGGAACCAAAATCCGACGTGTTGCCAGTTACACCATGGGACAATCCGCTTTTCTTTTTCAAAAAAAGTAGTGCAAAGATAGAAAAAAATCGAAACGCCAATCATAAAATCGATCCCTTAAGCGGTGGGTATCCTGTAACGTTACACCTCCCTGGTTAATTCAAGGAAACGCTTGTAGGGGATGGCGGGCAGACTCTGCGCCTGAAACGCCCCATGGGCCTGGCTGATGATCGATACTTTGGTCGCCACCTCCTCGTTGGGGGCTTCATAAATGTCCAGAAAATCATACTGCCCAAGCAGTGCATAGTGGGCAAGGAACTTTACCTCCGGACACTTCTTCTTTACCTGGTCGAGCCAGGTCCTGCCAAGCTCCGTACGATCCTTCATCTGTTTGGAAAGATCGGGTGAAAGCTTTGTCAGCAAAATAAAGGTTTGCATGATTTCTGAAAGTTTTACTGGTTATACCTGTTCATTTCCTAACTAAGGTAAGAAAAAGAAACGGGCTTGTCAATAGGGTGAAAGAATAATGTCTGTCGGTATTGGGTTACGAAGTCTGCCCTGTGAAATAGCGAAACATGCAGACGGAGCGCCAAAAACCAGCCATTATTTCACAGGGCCCGTTTCGAAGTTCAGTTACGTAATTCGTTAAAAAATTAACACTTGGTGTCTTCCAGTCCATGAAAAGTTTTTACGTTGAATAGCTATTTAGTTGGACCGATTTTTTTGATGTTAATATAACTCACGGCGTGACTCTAAGTCACACCGTGAGTGTCGGCTGTTTCCGTATGCGCTGCAGCAGGTGAGTTCAGGGAAGCGTGATGAGTTCAGATTTACAGCAGCGCATTTGGGAACAGCCGGTTGTTATCGAACAATGGGATCAGGTGAATGTCAATGCTTCCCGTACGGGCTCAGACCCTCTTCAGTCATAATCCACATTCTGCCTGTCATGTCAAAATCCCATACATTCTCTGTGTTTCGTATGTCATAGATGATTTCATGCATCTCATCGCTGATGTAAACCACCATCCCCTCCGGGATCTTCAGCGTAAGGTTCATTTCAGGTGCTCTCCATTTTTCTCCTTCAGGCAGGTGAAAAAACTGATCCAGGTATAAGACAGAATCTTTCAATTCCCAGTTGTACATCAACGTCCTGGCATTTTCGGCTGCCTGCCTGCGGCTTTTTCCCTGTGACCTGCGCTCTATGTCAAGCGCCAGAGCTTCGGTTTCACTCATTTCAATATCAAAGGTCGGTTTGCAATAAAATACATCTTCCTGCCGGCTTGCTATGATCTCCACATCATCCACCTCAAACCGGAAATCATTGGGATAACCTATGTCAGGATAGTTTTCGGTCAGTTTAAGGTAGAGTGTGTCACCGGATAAACCGGTTACGGGATAGCTGCTGGTCAGGCGGGCTGAATCGGTATAATTCACTCCTTCCGACACACCAAAAGCTAATAATGTAATAGCACTTAAAAACCACAATATAAAAGCAGTAAGGCCAACTATCTTATCATTGGCTTTAAATCTGAAGATCAATTTTATACCACCGTATATCAGGGCAATGAGGGGAATACAGACCGTGAGCAACAGGGCTACGATGATCAGTGGAACATTTCCGGGGTCCACAAACAGTTGAAGGAAATCCGGGAAGTAGAAGATTTCCGTATCGAAGAGGGTTGGAATAAAGAAGGAATGTTTAAAGAAAAATATCCCAATGAAGCTGATAAGTACTGCAAAACCGGCAAGAATAAAGGATACACCGATGATGATCAGAATGATTTTCAGGATAGCGAGGAGGACTCCTCCGATCAGATCGACAACATCATGAATGGCACTTCTGGTTCGGTGATACCCTTTGCTTTTTTTCACATTTTTTAGGTTATCCTTCACGTTTTCATATTCCTTTTTTACCGATTTTTCAATGTTCTTAATGGTGATGTGTTCCCCGCGCATCTCCAGTTTCTGGGTGTGGGTGGTAGCCCTGGGAACAACAACCCATAGAATCAGGTAGATGAGTACTCCGGAGAGGTATCCCAGGGTTAAAAAGATAAAGATCAGGCGGAACCATAGGGGGTCAATACCGAAATAGGCTCCCAACCCGCCACAGACTCCACCAAGGATTGCATCATTCGGATCCCGGTAGAGTCGTTTTGCCGTTCTGTGCCGATAGGTTTTCTTTTTACCGGTTTCTTCGGTGAATTCCTCACCGTTGAGATACTCCTCGGGTTCTCCCATAATGGCGATCATTTTCTCTACATCTGCGATCGTTATGACCTCTTTGTTTTCATCGATATACTCCTGGAAGAGTTCAGCAATTCTCGATTCAATATCGTTGATGATCTCTTCACCCTCCTCCAGCTCTTTGAATTGTTCCGTGATGGCATGCAGGTAATCTTTCAGTTTCTGGTACGCATCTTCATCGATGTGGAAAACCAACCCTGCCAGGTTAATTTTTATTGACTTTTTCATCTTTTCAGGTTTTATCTATTTTTTATTCTGGATTACTTGTACAGCGTCGACCAGTTCCTGCCAGGAGGAGTCGAGCTCTTTCAGGAATTCTTTTCCCGAATCAGTTAATTCATAATATTTCCGGGGAGGACCCTGCGTGGATTCTTCCCAGCGGTAACTCAACAGTCCGGCATTTTTCTGCCGGGTCAGCAGGGGGTATAGGGTCCCCTCAACAACGATCACCTTTGCCTCCTTTAATCCCTTGATGATATCGGAAGCATAGCAGGAGTTCTTGGACAGGATCAGGAGAATGCAATACTCCAGGACCCCCTTCCTCATTTGTGCTTTCGCGTTTTCTACGTTCATTTTCTTGAATTTATAAAATTTATTTCAATCTTTCGTTTATATAGTGTGCAGGATCAGAGGTTCATTTTTTTCTTGATGTTTTCAAACTCCTCTTTTACTGCTTTTCCGATGTTTGAGATGGTAACCGGCTCTCCACGCATTTCCAGCTTTTGTGCGGTGGTTCTTGCTTCAGGCAAAACGATCCATAAGATCAGGTAAATAATTGCCCCGGATAGGAAGATCAGGGTGGCAACGACAAAAATGATTCGGATGATCAGGGGGTCGGCACCCCAGTAAGCACCCATTCCGGCGCATACTCCGCCAAGGATCCGGTTATCGGGGTCACGATACATCCTACGGTAACCACTCGGACCAAACCGTTCCTTGCTGCTGTATTGATCAGAATCGCCCGGATCGATAATCTCCTCCGGCTGTCCCATGATCTCAATAATCTCCTCCACATCGTTAATGACAATCACCTGTTTGTAATCCGTGATGCGCTCCTTTAACAATTCAGCAATTCTGGCTTCAATATCTGAAATGATCTCCTTACTCTCCTCTTCATTACCAAAATGCTTCTCAATCAGGTTCAGGTAATCACTCAATAGACGGTAGGCGTCATCGTCAATGTTAAATACGGATCCGCTTAAATTGATACTCAGTGTTCTTTTCATCTGTTATGCTGTTAATTGAAGTTTATTACATTCAACACATTGATTTGTTGAATGGGTAAAAGGTTTGTTAATCTCTTTTGCTCGTTTTGAAGCTCCTCAATAAAGCGAATGATCGAATCGCTATCCCAGGGCGCTATTCCCGTATACTCACACCGTACCTGCCCCTGATGAATAATACAGGTATACGGAAGCTCGGTTTGTTGAAGAAAGCAAGGCAGGTCATCCTGATGAGTGAAAAAATAACAGGGTAGATCAACCTTCTGGTTTTTCAGGGTCCGAAATACCTTAGCAGGCTCTTCTCCGGTAAGGAGATAGAAATCAACTTCTCCTTTTTTTCTTTCATACAAACGGGAAAGAGCAGGAAGGTTCTCAACAGAGGAAATGTCCCAGCTGGCCCAGATGTAAATGAGTACTATACGGTCCGGTTCCGAGGGTACAGTGATCGGATTCCCGTTTTGATCAGTTATCCGCATGGACTCATACTTAACCGGATATCCCTGACCCGTGGTCTGGTCATTTCCCCCTTCATTATATAGATTAGCAAAGTACTTTTCCGCTTTATGTTGCTGAATCGATTGTTCTATACGGTCATACGTGAACCACATGGTCAATCCAATCAGCAATCCGGCGATCAGAAATAATCCGCTTGTTTTCATCTCTTGAGCATTCATATAGAACTGTTATTTTTAAAATACTATTCAATACATTGTAATATCCAATACAAAGATATATAAAAAAATAGGTACCATGCAATACATAGTACTAAAAAAATTTAATTATTTTTATTTATTTTTTCTATATAATTGATTAACAATAAAATAAGGTAGGAAATTTTTTTCTGTTTTTTTTAGTTATTTTTGATGAAATGATTGAAATTGCCGTTTTCATCCTGTGCGCATCAGATAATTGTAATCCAACAATCGGTAGCATACCATGAAAAGAGCGGGTGTAATCAGAAAAATGATTTCAGAAGGCAGGCAGGAATCCCCATATGGCCCATTGCAGGTGTATTATTTTTTACCAATTGGGGATGATACAATCCCGATGAACGATCTATTGAACCGACACGTTCATATGACCTTTACGGGTGAGATATATTGCATGCACTGTGGAAAACGGACGAAAAAATCGTACGGACAGGGATACTGCTATCCCTGTTTCATTTCAATTCCTGAAACAGATGAGTGTATTCTGAGGCCGGAATTATGCCAGGCACATCTTGGTATTTCCCGTGATATGGAGTGGTCTAAAACACATTGCCTGCAGAACCATTATGTCTATCTGGCGATTTCAAGCGGCTTGAAAGTGGGGGTTACACGGGCTTCTCAGGTGCCAACGCGGTGGATTGATCAGGGTGCATCCCGGGCGATCGTTCTGGCACAGACCCCAAACCGGCATCTTGCAGGGGAAATTGAAGTCGCTTTGAAAAGGAATATTGCAGACCGGACCAACTGGAGGGATATGTTGAGAAATTATCAGGATACCAGCATTGATCTGTTGGTTGAAAAAGAGAAAGCCACCGGAATGATTCCGAATGATTATGCTCAATACAGGCTTTCGGATGACCGGATTTGGGAATTTTACTATCCGGTGGAAACTTTCCCGGAGAAGGTAAAGAGCATTGGATTTGATAAAGAACCGAACTATTCCGGAATACTCAGGGGGATAAAAGGGCAATACCTGATCTTCGAAGGGGGAGATGTGCTGAATATTAGAAAGCACAACGGTTACCTGGTTGAACTGGAGATGAATTGATCATGAGTGAATCGGATCTTAACGAAAACAACAAAGTCCGGAAGGATGTTCAACTGGAAAAAAAGCGGTTTTTCATCAGCATGGTTTTTCCGGCGCTTTTCCTGCTTCTCCTTTGGATGATCAAACTGGTTGAAACCACATTGGACTTGAATTTTGCATTCTGGGGGATTTATCCCCTGAGCGTGAAAGGATTGAAAGGCATTCTGCTCTCTCCATTGGTACATGCTGATTACAAACACCTCATAAACAATTCAATTCCCCTCTTCATTCTCGGTGTCTCTATTTTCTATTTTTATTCCAGGGTTGCTTTCCGGGTTTTTTTCCTTACTTATATCATGGTAGGGATCTGGGTATGGTTTGGGGGACGACCCGCTTACCATATCGGTGCCAGTGGACTGGTGTATGGATTCGCCTCTTTTCTTTTCTTCAGCGGGATCATACGGAATCACATTAGCCTGATGGCCATCTCTCTCCTGGTGGTATTTCTTTATGGGGGAATGATATGGGGTATTTTCCCGATTTATGAGAAAGTTTCCTGGGAATCCCATATGCTGGGCAGTATTGCAGGACTTTTCCTGGCGTTCTATTACCGCCATGAAGGACCACAGAACCCAGACTATTTTTGGGAAGAAGAAGAAGAGGAAGACAAGGGGGAAAGTTAATTGTTAATCGGTTAATAGTTATTGGTTTAATTCGTTGTGCTATTGAACTTCCCTTCTATTAAAGGATATCCGATTATTATTATGATTTAAATATTCAACCGGAACGTATCTTTCATCCGTCAGACAGAACGCATGCCGAAGCAGGGCTCTCTTCACTGAAAAAATGAAAAAAAACCCCTAAAATGCTGATCAATTCATTTTTTTTTTATTATTGCAGTGTTTTTTAATTATTATTTATGGGACATACCATCGAATAGATCAATCTCAAATTTTATATAGTCAGACAAGACAACAAGGATGTAACGGCTCACTTTAACGGGTATAGAAAGAGAGATTTAAATCTGGCAACATTACATACAATGAATCCACATCTTTGTCTTTTGGTTGACTGGGATCAGAAATTCTCTCTTCCTCCAACCTTTTTCCGACACTTTATTAGTTACCAGCTATTTTACAAGCTGTTTAAAATTGTTATTTGATAACGGATCCTCCTTGTTTTATCCTCCTGGATTTTATTCGGTAAGAAAGGACTAATCCATTCGATCCGATTACAAAAGCAAGGATCCAGATTTAATGTTATCAAATAATGTAATTAGTAAAGGTCACGTATCATGAAAAATAATACATTACAATATAAGTTTACCAGAGAAAGAAACAGAAGCGAAACCGGGGGGTTCTGGGTAGGAAACCGGATTCCCTGGCAATTTTTTGAGACAAGCGGAACCGGTGAAAGCGACATTACTATTCATGCCGGATCGTATCATCTGGCATTACGAAATGCCAATATTGAACGGTATAATATCATGACCTATTCCTCCATTTTGCCAGGGATTGCTGAGAAAACAGGATTTCCGGTGGATTTTACCCACGGAGCTGTGATGGAATCGATCATGTCTGTCTGTCACTCCAACAAGGGAGAAAGGGCCACTGCAGGTATCATTTATGGCTGGCTGTTTGACAGGATAACCGGTGAAAAGTATGGAGGCCTGGTGTGTGAGCATTCAGGAAATTATGATCAGCAGGAGTTGAGGTATAGATTGGGTGCAAGCCTGGAGGAGCTGTACATCAACGGGTACTCAGATCAATATGAAATGAAAGATATTGAAGTGCTATCAGAGAGTTTTATTCCGAGAAAGAAATTTGGAACTGCACTGGTTGCGCTCTGTTTTACATCATACTACTACCCGATTATTCATAACTAACCCGGAATGAATCATTTTGGAGGTTTACCGGAGCAGTTTACAAACCGGGATAATGCATCAATTGTTGTTCTCCCGGTAGCTTATGATGGAACATCTACCTGGATGAAAGGCGCCATTCAGGGACCAAAGGCATTATTGGAAGCTTCAGTAAACCTTGAGTTATATGATATTGAAACAGGATTTGAAGTCTATAAGAAAGGAATTTTTACAGACGATCCGATTGAGGGATACGAGTTACCGGAAGATATGATAGAAGCGGTGTTTCAGCGTTCCTCAACATGGGTGAATGATAACAAATTTTTGGTTACGGTCGGTGGAGAACATACTGTATGCCTGGGTCCCATTAAAGCTTTCAAGCATAAATTTCCCGGATTGTCCGTGTTGCAGATTGACGCACATGCTGATTTGAGAAATGTGTATGATGGAACACCTTACAACCATGCGTGTGTCATGGCACGGGTAAAGGAAATATGTCCGTTTGTACAGGTCGGTATACGAAGTATGGATATTGAGGAGAAATCTGCAATGGATGAGAAGAGGGTTTTCTGGGCCCATGAAATAGAGGGGCATGAAGCATGGATGGAACGGGTAGTTCATCAACTGATTGATCCGGTTTACATTACAATTGACCTCGATGGATTGGATCCATCCATCATGCCATCGACCGGGACACCTGAACCGGGTGGGCTGGGGTGGTATCCATTGCTGAAATTAGTGAAGCACGTTATTTCTGCACGAAATGTAGTGGGTTTTGATGTGGTGGAACTTTGTCCCGATGAACGGAATAAAGCCCCGGATTTTCTTGCCGCTAAACTGATCTATAAAATGTTAAGCTATCAATTTCAACCCTGAGAAACCATGAAGAAAAGAGATTACCTGAACCAGCCCATACAACACATTGACATCAAATCGTTTGATGCCAGTCCCATCATCCATTCCATGAGGGAAATGTCTTTTTCTTCCAGGGAAACAGCCATTGCAGCCGATCTGTATAACCGGATGATCAGGGAGAAAGATGTTACCATTATATTAACCCTTTCCGGCAGCACCAGCGCAGGAGGTTGTATGCAGATCTATGTTGATCTGGTTGAAAACAACATGGTCGATGTGATCGTTGCAACCGGAGCATCCATTGTCGATATGGACTTCTTTGAAGCCCTTGGGTTCAGGCACTTCAAAGGGAAAAACGGGATAAAGGATAAGGAGCTGAGACACCATTACATTGATCGGATATATGATACCTATATTGATGAAGATGAGTTGCAGGTCTGTGATTCAACCATTAAGGACATTGCTGATTCCATTAAACCAGGCGTGTATTCATCCCGTGCATTCATCATCGAAATGGGAAAATACCTGGAAAAGAATTCGGTAAAAAAAGAATCGCTGGTTGAAACCGCATACAGAAAAGGCATTCCTATTTTTTGTCCGGCCTTCAGCGACAGCAGTGCCGGTTTTGGACTGGCGGTCCATCAGTGGAAAAACCCCAGAAAACATGTATCCATTGATTCTGTAAGGGATTTACGGGAATTAACCCGTATTAAACTGGCTTCTGAAAACACCGGATTGTTTATGATTGGAGGAGGTGTACCGAAGAATTTTGCTCAGGATATCGTCATCTGTGCTGAATTGATTGGAGAATTCTCACCCATGCACAAATACGCCGTACAAATAACGGTCGCAGATCAACGGGATGGCGGATGCTCTGGTTCTACACTCCAGGAAGCATCCTCCTGGGGGAAAGTGGATAATCAGTTTGAGCAGATGGTTTTTGCTGAGGCTACTACGGTGCTCCCATTAATTGCCAGCTATGTTTACCACCAGGGTGACTGGAAGAAAAGGAATGAAAAGAGATGGAATTCTATTTTTTGATAATCATTGTAACTTTTATTATTCATGAAAAACAAACGATCTTTCAGAAAATCGAAAAGAAGAGATAGAGACAATGAGTTCCGGGAGAAAAAAATAAAGGATCCCAGGAAAGATAAATCGAACAGGGATTACTCTATCTATAAAGAACTGGAGGAGCTTGATCCACAGGAATTGCTTAATGATCTTGATAGGACAGATGAAGAAGAGGATGATGACTAACATCAAATTATTTTAAAAAGGAGGCACCTATGGACCGAAGGAATTTTGTCAAAAAAACCGCTGTAACTGCAGCAGCAGTGACCGTGATCCCGCGTCATGTTATGGGCGGGAAGGGATTTATCGCTCCCAATGACCGCATCAATCTGGGTTATATCGGTACCGGAAAACAGAGTTATTCATTGCTTGAATCACTTGGTCAATGCAAAGAGACCATTGTCCTTGCGGCAAGTGATGTGTATGGGCTGAAACTGGAACGATTTATTGAAGAAGCTGAAAAGAATAACTCAAAAAAGGTGCAGGCTAACGTTGATGGATATAACTATTACCGTGAGTTGCTGAAGCGGAAAGATATTGATGCTGTGGTCATTGCCTCACCGGATCACTGGCATGCCCAGATGGTGGTCGATGCCACAAAAGCCGGGAAAGACATCTACTGTGAAAAACCATTGGCACTGACCATTGCTGAAGGACGCGCAATGGTGAATGCAGTGCGGAAATATGAACGGGTGTTGCAAACCGGCAATATGCAGCGGTCCTGGAGGGATTTTCGTCACGCCTGTGAACTGGTTTATAATGGATATATAGGCGAAATAAATGAGATCAATGTTAGTGTGGGTGAACCCGTGAAGCAGTGTGATCTGCCAACCGAAAATGTTCCTGATACCCTGGATTGGAACAAATGGGTAGGACCTTCGCTGTACAGGGGGTATCATCACATTCTGGCACCATTACCCGATGATGACCGGTGGGCCTGGTGGCGTGGTTACCGGGATTTTGGAGGCGGTTATATTACCGATTGGGGAGCTCATATGTTTGATATCGCTCAATGGGCTCTCGGTATGGATGAGTCGGGTCCCGTTGAATTCAATCCACCGAATGTTCCGGCAGATACCGGATTGTCGATGAAATATAAAAATGGCGCTGTAGTCAACCATAAACAGTGGGGAAAACCCAATGCGGTTCAGTTTATCGGGTCAGATGGGACCATTGAGGTAAGCAGGAGTTTCTTAAAGACCACACCCAAACATCTGGCTAAAATGGAACTTACGGATAAAGACAAGCGGTTATACTTTAGTGATAATCATTACCAGAACTGGATCAATGCCATAAAGAATCGGACAAAACCCGTTTCTGATGTGGAGACCGGACACCGGACTGCCTCCGTCTGCAATGCCATTAACATTGCGTATGAGTTGCAGCGTTCGTTGAAATGGGACCCGGTAAACGAAAGATTTGATGATGATTATGCCAACATGATGGCTTCAAGACCCTATCGCGGTAAATGGGATTTTACGGAGTTCTGATGAGGGGATTTCAATTAAATGAGTCAAGGTGCAGGTAGCGACTTGAGTAGTGGTTTCTGCGGCTCTTATTCCACAACAGCAGGCAGTGCCTTCAGTGTTTTTTCCACCCGCAGGGCATAGTCATCGACCTCTTCCGGTTTTTCAAAACCGATGATCATAGTATCCACACTACCCAGGCTTAAAACATAACGAAGCGACTCATCAATTTTTTCCGGATCATTCCTGAAATTGCCATTACCGATCAGTTTCATCCCTACAATTCCCTTCCCCTGATCGTGCAGCTGTTTAATGACACCGGCTACAACTTCAGGGTTCCTGTCATCCATGGCATCACCATAAGCGTTGATCCGGGTGTGGACAAAATCGACCCAGGGATTATCCAGGCAGGCTTTCAGCGCATTGAGGGAATGAATGGAAACACCGTGTGCCCGGATCAGCCCTTTCTTTTTCAGCTTCTCCATTATTTCCATCTGTTTTTCAAATCTCTCCGGCCAGTTTGAATCGGTGAGGCAATGGATCAGGAGCAGGTCGATATAATCTGTCCTGAGTTCTTTCAGGAAACGTTGGACAACAACATCAGCACCCGGCCGCTCCTTTTCAGGAATACCACCGGAATGAAACCAGATCTTTGAACTCAGGACGTATTTATCCCGGGGTTTCGATTGTAAAACACTGGCAACATAAGGATGGGTTCCATAAGTGTCGGCACAGTCAAAGAAACGGATACCCCGTTCAAATTCATAGTTTAACAGTGCTTCGAACTTTTCTTTTCCCAGTCGGGTCTGGTTGGATTGCCGGTTTCCTCCACTATACCCTGTTCCGGAGCTGACCAGGGGAACCGTTATCCCGGTATTCCCCAGTGAAACCAGCTGAAACGGATCCGTCACAGGAGGATGAACAAGTTTATTTGCCAGCAGGGAAGGATAAAGCGTTAAGCCGGTTACACCGGCAATACCGGTATTGATGAATCTGCGCCGTGTGATCTTCATGGGTTTGTAAGGTTAGGTTTGATCATGCATTATTCAAATTCGATGGTGATCACCCTGGGGTGTTGCCCCTCTTTTCTGAGTTTATGTCTTACATCACAATCCCAGGGGGAAAGAACATCGGTGATGTTCCGGCCAACCGAATCACTGTGATCGATCAGATGCTCAAGGACGATATTCAGAAATTCACACACGAACAGGTTCCGGTAGGAATAGATTTTGCCCTCCGTACTTCGCTTGTATTCAACCAGATAGGGGCAACGGCTATTCCCTGTTGTGGTCCTGCAATCGATATGTGGCATTTTTATCATCACCGCTGTTGCTGGAAATACCTGTTTCTGATGAAACAGATAAAAGCAGCATTCCGTGTGGTTTGAACCATTAAATTTAACAGAAAAATTTTCAAAAGCAAGGAAGGAAGTTATGCCATAGGCATCCCTATGGGATAAGTTATTGGTTAATGGTTAATAAGTTAAAGAGAATTGCTATTATCGAAGAAAGTCATCCAATGGATAGGGGATGAGGGGGAAAGGATTTTATGTTTTGTCAACTTGCTACAAATACCCATGAACTTTACAAGAGCGTGGGCGACGAATCACCATGTTATCTGTCAAGCGCGTGTTTAACTTCCTGTAGCAGTAAGTAATGGTCATGGTCATACCGGAGCCGTAAATCCCAGGCTTTGTCAATGATTTCATAGGCTTCCTGAATCCTTCCCTGTTTGTAATACCCTGATCCTTTAACATATAAGAAATTTGCATTATCGGGTTCAATTTCAAGTGCCTTGTTAATAAGCTCCATCCCTTCACCAATATCCAGTTCCCTGTCAATGAGAATGAATCCCAGCCTCCATTTACTCAAGGGCTCCTGTGGATTTGCGGCAATCAACTCCCTGAAAATATTCATGGCTTTATCAAACTTTTCAGCATCCAGGTGGATCATTCCAATATCGTAATCGATCCAATAATCCTCCAGATCTTCGGCTTTTTTATTGGATCTGTATTTTGCAATGCGTTCATTGGCTTTTATCGTATCATCCTGGGAAAGGGCACAAACAGCCTGGGAATAAATAATATGATCAATGCTAAAGGATGTGTTAATATTCAGAGCCTCTTTGTATAACTCGTTTTCTTTCTCATGGTTACCCAATTTGTGGTACATAGATCCAAGACGTCGCAGGAATCCTTGTACTATCAGATCAAATCCCACTTTTTTATACAGTTCGATGCCTTTTTCATAAGCGATCACAGCCTTTTCATATTGGTGGGCATGATCATAATCCAGTGCAGAATACTGCCAGTGCTGGGGAGAGAGGGGTCTTAAGCTTACCAACTGCTCATTCGCCCTGATCAATTCCTCCTGATTCTTTTCAAGATATGCCCGCTGTTGATTGATACTGATCTGATCATACAAAGAGATCTTCTCTTGACTTGCAGCGGCCAAATCCAGATATTGCATTGATTCCCTGTCGCGGAGCAGCAAACCATAATTTACAAACGACCAGCCATATGCCCTGGAAAGGAGAATGTATGCTTCGGTGAAGGCCGGATCATTCTCAATGGCTGCTTTAAGCGATTGCACTGCAAGATCATAAGAACTTGCATTAAAAGAATACAAATACCTGAAGCCTTCAAGATAATGCCGGTATGCTTCCGGTGAATTTGTTATAGCAAATTCACCGAATTCACGGCCCAGATCCTGCTCATACGATTTAATTTCAAGGTAATTTCTGATCCGTTCGGATAACAATTGTACTGCATGAATAATGCTGTCACGGTGGGTCTCTTCAGAATCTGTCGTTATTATCTGATTGGTTCCCGTATCAATTAGTTTGAGGTTAATCAGTAACTTTTCTTTCGTGGCAATAAAATCACCCCATATGTAGGATTTTACCTGGATGCTTGATGCCAGATCATGAACAAGTGGTGAAGTCATGGAGGCGTATTGCAGGTTTTCCATGTCTTCAAGAATATTGAACATGGTTTGATTGTCGATCACAGAGATTTCAGAAGAGAGGGACAATCCATTGATCAAAATGCTTGAAATTCCATTACTGTACCAATTGTAGAGGCTGTCACCGGTGGTATTTTTAAAGGGCATTACGGCAACCGAAATTCGTCCCTCTTCATCCCGGATATCCTCAAATTTATCTTTCCTGAATAGTTTGGGATAAAGCAGAATACAGACAACAATGACCAGCGCTATAATGATTCCATCACTTATTTTAAATCTTCTTTTTTTAGCAGTAATGGCTGTTGTTTCAGATGATTCAGTTTCTTTGGCTGATTTAGTTTTTTTTAGTCCTTCCGGTGTGACATCAAATATCCACGAGAAGATCAGGGCAAATGGAAAGCCAATTACAAGCAACACGATAATCAAAGCAGGAACCCATTCAGGGAGATTTAAGGGGAGTACGATGTTATTACTTAGTTCAATGATCACATAGGCAGCAGCTGCATACATGGCGATAACCCTAAAGACCTTTCGTCGCTTTAGCTCGCTCCAGAATTGTGATAGTTTATTGAATTGTTCAGGCATCGGGTTTAATTTGGCTTAATAATTGGCTATATAAATATAGATCAAGTAAATATCAAACGCAAATTGGAGATTCAATCCATGTCCCCCTTTGGAGGGGGAATTGAAGGGGGAGGATCGTCTATAAGTCAAATTGAGTTAGTGCATTCCGGTCCATGAATCGCTTTCCCGGTGAAAAGTAGTATGGTTGGACCGGCATTTTTGTGTCTATCTAATCCAGGGGCTCAAGCCCCTGGATATTATATTTCATCCCCTCCGGGGATTGTTTGTCTTTAAGTTAAAATAGGATATTAATTTTCCTTTTTGGTTGTTTAGCCTATCACCCAATCCCGAAGCCCCAAAGGTGGCATAGCCATGCCTATGGCAGGTCCCAACGGGAGGATGCCTACAGCAGAACCGATAACTTTTAACTTATTCCTTCTTTATCCTCTCAATCTCTGCTTGCAATTCCAGGATCAAATGCTGTTGCTCCTGTACCTGCAGGATCAGTTCCTGGACTGCTTTAATGGTGATCACCTGTGCCGGATAGCTGTCCATCTGAAGGATCTCGTCCGGGTCACCTTCAATGTACTCACCACTTCCTTTTACAGCCTCGGGAAATACTTCCCGGAACTCCTGTGCAATGAAATTGTAGTAGGTTTTATCCTCAACACCCGGATGTTCATTTCTATAACTCTCTGAATATTTGAATGAAACAGGTCTTAATTGAAGTATCGTTTCATATGGGTCTTCGATATCACGAACATCGGTTTTTATCCGGTAGTCGGAGTTTGCCAGCCAATCCCCGGCGGTAGTTTTTGAGGCATCTCCTTCCACCTCAAGCAGATTGGTCTCAGGTGTGCGTCCAAGTCCCAATTTGCCATCTTTAGCCAGGGTCATACCCACCAGCCAGGAGCTCAAACCGTCGTGATACACAAAGTTGATTTCATTATTGATAGTATGGTTAATTTGCCATAGTTCATGGGGTTCCGATTCGACCGATTCAAGGTAAATGCTGGCAAAATGCCAGGGGCTTCCTGTACCGCTTAATTTCAAGATACCGGCTCCGTCCTGTTGGAGAGCGGATATCTTTTCGGCCCCCGGATGGGTACCCACGCCGATGTTTGCATTAAACCGTAAGCGCTGGTTGTCGAATTCTCCGAATACCAGGGCTTGTGAACTATCGGCAGGTGTGTTTGCGATGTAGAGTCTGTTGGAACCGGTTTCATTCATTCCGGCTTCATTTCCAAGGAACAGATTCCCATTTCCATTCAGGTTATTCAGTCCTGTTGAATTACCGACAAAGACATTGCCTGTTCCGGTGGCATTCCGTCCTGCATTATCTCCGACAATTACATTAAAGTCTCCCAGTTCAGCCAGGTCTCCTGCCCAGGCTCCCACAACGGTATTTGACCTGCCACTGGTATTTTGCTGTCCGGTATGTGTTCCGATGAATACATTATTAAATCCTTCCGTATTTTTTTCTCCGGTGAAGGGGCCAATGAATACGTTCCCATACCGGTGTGTATTGGAAGCGCCGCTTTGATTGCCGATAAACACGTTTTCATATCCGGTGGTATTGTTATTGCCACTCAACGAGCCCAGGAATACATTGAAACAACCGGTTTCATTGAAATAGCCGCTTTCAAATCCAAGGAATACATTTTCGTAGGAGAGCACATTCGAGTATCCGGTACGGTGGCCGATCATTACATTTGAGTTGCCTCCCGTGCTGTTCCATCCCGCTTCATTTCCAATAAACACATTGGAGTAACTTTCTTCTGTGTTCATGCTATTATTATATCCGGTAAATGCACCGAGAAAAACATTCTTTTCGCTGGTTGCAGCATAATATCCTGCATTGTCACCCATGAAAGTGTTGCAACATAACGTATCGAGTGAATACCCGGCATTAATTCCGATGAATGTGTTGGAAAACCCTGCCTTATTGGAGAATCCTGCCTTTGTCCCCAGAAATGTGTTTGCAAATCCGGTGGTTAAATTCTCACCGGTTTTAAAGCCCAGACAAACATTACCCCAGGCAGAGGTGCTTGAATAACCGCTCCGGTTGCCAATATAGATGTTTTCATTCCCGGTTTCATGGGAATAACCGGCATTGGTCCCCAGGAAAATGTTGTTGTGCCCACTGTAGTTGGAATAGCCTGAATTAGATCCGATGAACACATTTGAGTTCCCGGAGGCATTGCTGTATCCACTCTTGAAACCCAGGAAGACGTTTTCGAACGATGTTGCATTTTCCCGTCCTGCATGATGCCCGATCATCACATTTGAATTTCCTGCTGCACTATTGAATCCGGCTTCATTACCAATATATATGTTGAAATGACCTTCAACATTGGACCAGCCGGAGTTGGATCCGATAAATACGTTTGAATAACCCGTAGTGTTGTTAAAACCGCTCTCAAAACCCAGAAAAACATTTTCGAACGATAATTCATTCTGGTGGCCTGCCCTGTGACCAATCAGCACATTTGAGTTGCCTCCCGTGCTATTCCACCCTGCTTCATTTCCAATGAACACATTTGAATAGCTGAAGTTGTTATCCAGGCTGGCGTTATATCCTGAGAATGCACCCAGAAAGACATTCTTCTCGCTGGTGGTGGCAAAATAGCCGGCATTATCACCCATAAAGGTATTACAACAGGTCGAATCGATGGAATATCCTGAATTGATCCCGATGAAGGTATTTGAAAAGCCTGTCTTGTTTGAATACCCCGTGTTGGCTCCGACAAAGGTATTTGCAGAACCTGTTGTTGTATTAAATCCACTCAAAAAACCAATATTCACATTTCCCCATGTATCGATACTGTTTAATCCACTAGCACTCCCAATAAAAACATTTTGTTTTCCTGTTTCTTCGAGGAACCCGGCTTTATTACCGATAAAAACATTTTTAAAACCGGTGGTATTGTTGTATCCGGACTGGTTTCCAATGAACACGTTGGATTCACCGGAAGTGTTCTTGTTTCCGCAACCGGTACCCACGAAGGTGTTGAAGTTCCCATCGATATTGGAATATCCGGTCGAGTCACCGACAAAGGTATTGTTGTTACCGGCTGTATTGCTATATCCTGAAAAGCTGCCCAGGAAGGTATTGTACACACCAAATGCATTGGAATAGCCTGCCAGGTATCCCAGGAAGGAGTTGTAGTTTCCATCCGTATTGGTAAATCCGGTCTGGTAACCGAGAAACAGGTTGCCTGTTCCGGTATTGTTCTGATAACCGCTCTGGTATCCCATGAAAGCATTGCTTGATCCTGCATTAATATTCAGTCCGCTTTCATACCCTATGGCAGCGTTATACATTCCGGTGGTGATGTTTTTACCGCTTTCGTGACCGATGAAATAATTTTCACGGGTGATGTGCATGAAACCATCTGATATTCCTTTCTTTCCGGGATGAAAGCCCCCAACGGCAAAGCCCCCCTTGGTTCCTTTTCCGGGATTGTCATCAACATAGATTCGTGTGCTGTCGTTGGTAACCCTGAGGAATTCCTGGTTGTTCTGTTTGCTGATCGGGAATCCCCCGATGGCAAATCCCCCTTTGGATTCATTCCCTTCTGTATCATCAATGTAGATCCTAACACTGTCGGGAGTGATCCGCATGTATTCGTTGGTCGTTCCCTTGGAGGGTTTGAATCCTCCGATTGCAAAACCTCCTTTTGTTCCTTTACCGGCATCTTCTCTGACATATATCCTGACTCCCTCATTGTACACTGCAAATACGGTTTCTCCCTCCTTTGTCTTCACTTCAAACAATGCTTCATCGGGATCTGACAGGGAATTTTCCACGATACCCAGTTTATTCATGGGCGTATCAACAGCATGTGCATATAAGGCGTAAGGAACAGAAAGCAGCTGTGTGGTTCCCATATTCTGGTAGCTTGTTCCTCCGGCAGGATCCAGTTCCACCTTCATATAGTATTCGTCTGCTCCCCAGTCGATGGATGAGAGATCTCCCGATTCCACGGTTCCGCTTCCGATCTCCAGGGTTACCAGCCCGAATGCATTGGTTGTTGCAATGTGGCTTTCGGTGTAAACGGCAGGGCCTCCAATACTTCCCTGGAGGATACTAATTCTGATACCTACGTTCTGGGCAGCGATCGTAGTTCCGTCTCCATCGCGGACAACGGATTGGTAGTTGAATTTTTGGGGAGCTTGAGACCGGGCAATTACTGCAAGCAACAAAAATACACCTGCGATCATCATTATTCGTTTTGTTTTCATGGGGATGATTTTGGATTAACAAATGATTTTCATAATCCATACAAGTTACACCAAAACAAGTGAAAAGTGAAAAGATGAAAGTAAAAAGTAAGGGAGAATGAGATTTTGATTTTTAGGCTGGCATCTTATTCAACAGAGAAGCTTTGGGTCTAAAAGACAAAGGACTTAAAACTCTGTTATTGGGTTAGTGGGTAATTAAATTATTGAGTACAATGGTGTAAAACAAGAGTTTTCCAATTTCCCTTCAATACAAATATCATACAGTTCATTAATCCAGAAACAGTTACCGCGATTCCTTGAGCCGCTTAATCTCATTAAAATGACTGACAACAAGTTTTTCGTACCGTTCGCGGGATGACGTTCGGTATACATCAAACTCTTCCCTGACTTCATTCAGGTCCTTCCGGAGTTGAACAGTGATGGTACGGTTCCTGGAAAAGGTAAGGAACAACAGTACCAAAATAATAGTTAACGCAATGATCACCAACCACATGATGGTATTGTAGTAGGTTTTGCTCATGGTTATACCAAGGAATGACAGGTTGTTTTTATTTTTAATGGCAAGAGCAAGCTCCTCTTTTGTTGTTTGAAGATCCCGGTTGAGGGAATCAATTTCAGCGTTGCTTTCCGATAGTAATATGGTTAAATTATTGATATTCAATTTAACAGCCTCAAGGGAATCCATGGTATTCCTTCTCATCTTTTGGAATATATCCTCTCGGATGGCCCTGTAATTCTCATAAATCCTGGTTCGTTCGTGAATGTAATTTAACTGATCCCCCAGTGTCCCGGTATCCATCACTTCAGGCATGGTTGTCTGACCGGTAACAACAGATATTCCCGAAAAAGCAGAACATATAAAGATGGCCAGGGTTACTTTTATTAGTTGAATCTTATTCATTGATCTGATTATTTATAAACACTCTTTCACCAAGTTATTATTTGAACGGAATAACGCAAATATAATTATTTGAAGATGATAATATTTACACTAGATGCGCAGTGGAATATCCTATTGATACCCAAATCTGCTGACACTGGTGGTAGAGGCTGATGAATTATGTTGCCAGCACAGGTACCGACGAACTTTATTGTCAGCACAGGTTCTCGTCCAATAGTAGAAATAAAACTTTCCTCCCCCTATCCTGACGATCCCGACAGAATCGTCGGGATGCCAGGATTTTCCCCCTCGGTGAGGGGGACATAATAAGTCACCATTAACTTATCAACGATTAACTAATAACGAAGAAAGCCGGCAACAGCCGGCTTTCTTCGCTCCCTCCGCCTCCGCCAAGGCTACGGTGGACAGGCAGGTTGGACTCCCCGCCGTTGGCGGGATAAACTTCTCGTCCAGTATTAGTTTATTCAAATCCTCCCCCTGATTCTGTTAATAAAGATCAGAATCTGTCCCCCTCCGAAGGGGACATGATTGGTCCCTATTAACTTATCAACAATATATTAAGATTCTGAACTAAATTCAGAATGACGGTTTTTTGGACTTTTGATACACCCCTTTCTTCGCTCCCCAGGTTGGACTCGAACCAACGACCCTCTGATTAACAGTCAGATGCTCTAACCAACTGAGCTACTGAGGAATAGTTTAAAGTATTTAAAAGGTCATTATACAGTCAAATGCTCTAATCCCGAAAAAGCCGAACGGTTCAATTTCGTTTCTGTTTTCAGAGCGTCGCAAAAATAACGGGTTTTCATCAATTAAACAATATATTTGTGATATTATGACAAAAATCCTCGGAATGGGCAATGCACTGGTGGATATCCTTGTCCGCCTGGAATCCGATCAAACCCTGAAACAGTTTGCGCTACCTAAAGGGAGCATGCAGCTGGTGGATGCAGAAAGATCGAGAAAAATACTCACCGGAATTACTCATCTTAACACTGCGATCGCATCCGGAGGATCCGCAGCAAACACCATACATGGACTGGCAAAATTAGGAATAGACACCGGTTTTATCGGTACGATCGGACGTGACCGTTGGGGAGATCTTTTCCGGAACGATATGGAAAGTCATCACATTGAGCCGATACTATTTACCAGCCAATCAGAAACGGGAAGGGCGATTTCACTCATATCCCTGGATTCAGAACGGACCTTTGCAACCTATCTGGGAGCAGCCGTTGAACTGGCTCCCGATCGGATTACAGAAGAACTCTTCCGGGGATTTACCATGTTCTATATGGAAGGATACCTGGTTCAGAGCCATGATTTGGTGCGAAAGGCATTTCAACTGGCAAAGCAGGAAAAACTTCACATTGCCCTCGATATGGCAAGCTATAATGTTGTTGAAGAGAACCTTGATTTCCTGAGGGAGATGGCTCAGGAATATGTCGATATCATCTTTGCGAATGAGGAGGAGGCAAGAAGTTTTACCGGGAAACCACCGGAAGAAGCATTGATCGACATGGCCGGAATGTGTGAAATAGCGGTTGTTAAAACAGGCAGAACCGGTTCTTGCATAAAGCGGGGGAGCGAAGTTCATAAAGTTGGCATCGTAGAGGTTGATAGCATGGATACAACCGGTGCAGGAGATCTTTATGCTTCGGGTTTCCTATACGGACTGGTCAATGGATTTTCATTAGAACGGTGTGGAGAAATCGGCGCCCTGTTAGCCGGGAAAGTGATTGAAGTGATCGGTGCAAGAATGGAAGACACCCAATGGGATATTATCCGGGATCAGTTATCCTGGGAGCAGGGAGCGTAAAGAGATCCCCTCTGGGTAACCGTTAAAACAATCCGTGAATCTCAGCATTGATTTTATCAATTACCTTACTCAGATCTTCTGTATTGTCCGGGAAGTTATGATCATCCGCTTCAATGATCAGTAGTTTGCCAAGATTGTACGTTTCGATCCAGGCTTCGTACCGTTCATTCAGCCTCTTCAGGTAGTCGAGCCTTATGGTCGCTTCATATTTCCTTCCCCGTTTCTGTATCTGGTTTACGAGTGTAGGGACCGTTGCACGAAGGTAGAGCAGCAGATCGGGAGGCTGGATCAGGGAACTCATCAGGTTAAACAGGGTAAAATAATTTTCAAAATCCCGGGTGGACATCAGCCCCATGGAGTGAAGGTTCGGTGCGAAAATGTATGCATCCTCGTAAATGGTCCTGTCCTGGATTACCGTTTTGCCCTTTTTCCGGATTTCCAGGATCTGGCTAAAACGGCTATTCAGAAAATAGATCTGTAAATTAAAGGACCATCGCTGCATATCTTCATAGAAATCATTCAAATATGGATTGTCTTCAACATCTTCATAGTGTGCTTCCCAGCCAAAATGTTTGGCTAACAGACCGGTAAGCGTTGTCTTCCCGGATCCGATATTTCCAGCTATGGCAATGTGCATGGTGAATAATTATTTTGGTTCAAAGGGCAATTAAAAGTAAGAATTATTTTCAATGATACCACAGGGTTTAGGAAAATGTCATTGTATCGTTGATCTTTTTTACCTCATCAAGGTATCGGCGGTCATTAGCAAGCCTGGGCACTTTGTTCTGTCCTCCGAGTTTGTTGTTTTCCCTAAACCAGTGGTAAAATACTCCCGGTTTCATACTGCGAACCACTGGCTTAGTCAGTGTACTATTCTTATACCGTTTGGCTTCATAGTCTGAGTTAATGGACATTAATGCCTGATCCAGCTCATTGGTGAACAGCTCCAGATCCGAAGGGTGTGTTTCAAATTCGATAAGCCATTCGTGACTTCCATTCTGATCATCTTTCATGTATATTGGGCCAGCGGTATATTCATTGATTACGGCACCCGTTTTGTTACATGCTTTTTGAAGTGCCAGGGTGGCATTATCGATTATGATCTCTTCTCCGAAAGCATTGATGAAATGTTTGGTACGACCGGTAATTTTGATCTTGTGAGGATTAAGGGAAGTAAATATAACGGTATCTCCAATCATGTACCTCCACAAGCCACCATTTGTAGAAATCACCATAGCATAGTTCCGGTTCTTTTCGATGTCGGCTATTGGAAGCACCGTGGCATTATCGGTATCAATTTCTTCCAGGGGAATGAATTCATAAAAGACACCATAGTCGAGCATCAAAAGCATATCGTCACTTGCCGGATCATCCTGGATACTGAAGAATCCCTCCGAGGCATTATAGACTTCCATGTAATTCATGTTGTCCGACGGTATGATTTTTCGGAACTGCTCACGGTAGGGGATAAAACTGACCCCTCCGTGTGTGAACAGTTCAAGATTGGGCCAGATCTCAAGGAGGTGCTTTTTCCCTGTCACGCCAAGAATGTGTTTGAGAAGGACCAGGTTCCAGGAGGGGACGCCGGCAATGTTTGTAACATTCTCTTTTACCGTTGCTTTTGTGATTTCATCCATTTTTTCTTCCCATTCCTCAAGCAGTGCAATTTTCCTGGAGGGTGTTCGAATAAGATCGACCCAGAGGGGGGTATTTTCAAGGAGAATCGCAGAGAGATCCCCATAAAATGATTCGTTGCTGAAGTTATTGATCTGTGTACTGCCTCCCAGGGTTAATCCTTTTCCCTGGAAAATTTTTGTATCCGGGAAATTAGCTGAATAGAGCACAAGCACGTCCTTCCCTCCCCTGAAGTGACACTCCTCCAGTGCCTCCCTGGTAACGGGAATGAATTTGCTTTTATCGCTTGTTGTTCCTGAGGATTTTGCGAACCACTTTATTTCACCGGGCCAGAGGATGTTTTTTTCTCCATCACGCAAGCGCCGGATAATGGGCTTGAGATCATCATAGCTTTGGATCGGCAGTCGTTTCTGGAAAACGGTAACATTGTTAATTGAGGCGAAATCATGTTTCAGCCCCCATTCAGTATCTTTTGCCCTGTCCAGTAATTTCATTAATACTTCCTGCTGTACTTCAAAAGGATAGTTTCGGAACAGATCAATCTGCTGCATCCTCTTGCTGTTCAGCCGGGTTATTATGGAAGGAAGAATAGGCATTGCCTCTTAGCAACTTGATGAAAACAGGTGTTTATTTCAAAGGTAAATATAATTAATGAAAGACTTCCTTTAAAATTTGAAGTGAATTTACCTTCCCGAAACCACTGACATGAATCTGATAATACTCGATTATTTTTTCAAGCAAATGGTATCGTTTCCCGGAGGATATCGTCCACTCATTGAGATTGTTAGAGTTTAGCTTCAATGCATTGTTCAGGTCGTTGCTCATATCGGGTCTCATATAATCCGGATGAAAGGGAACAGCAGGAATAAATGTTCCGTTCCGGAGGTCAAAAATTGGGTTCCCCTTACTATGGGATTTCTCCGGATAGAATCCCAGATACTTTGTAAGCTGAAGCAGAAACATGATGTGAAAATTGGAAGTACCGCTTTCCGTCATATCCAGAAGCTGGATGGTATGGAACAGGAATTCAAAAAGCTCTTTGTTGCTTTCTTCTTCCCGGATCGATTTGTACAATACTTCAGCAATAAACAGGGCAAGTGTACTCTTGACAACCTGGTAAGGAATGGCGTTGAACGCAATCAGGTTTTTCATTTCCTTCACCCGTTGGATATCGCGGTTTGGTCGATAATATATATCCATATCAAGGATGAAGAGTGGTTGAAGAATATTTGCCTTCTCAGCTGTTCCCCTGCCCCTGACACGGTTTATCATGAAAGATCTCCGCCCGTAGTTTTCCGTGTATATGGTAGCAATGACACTGGATTCGGAGAATTTAATATGATGCAAAACAATTCCTTTCGTTTTTGAAAGCATGCCGGGTGGGAATTCAGTTAACTTAATTTTTGAAACATAGCAAATTTATATAAATTAAAGGTGTATTTTTATATCAAACAAGGATGACTATGGATAAAAACAAGGAAAGCGAATTGGTAAAACGAATTGCCAAACTGGCAAAACAGAATCAGGATCTGGAAAATCAGGTAAAGGAGCTATTAAAGGAGAATGAAAAACTGATCCAGGATCTGGAAAAAAGGAAGGCGTTACTTGATTCACTTACCCCTGAACAACGTGATCTGGAAGGTAAAATTGAAAGCCGACCTCCCTCCATGAAGTTTAAAATGGCAACTGTTCTGTTTGCTGATATTCATGGTTTTAATCGCATATCCAGTGAAATGGATTCAGAGGCTATGATGGATGAGTTGGATGGGATCTTTTTTCAGTTCGACTCGATTGTAAAAAAATACAACATTGAAAAAATCAAAACCATTGGTGATTCCTATATGTGTGCAGGAGGTATTCCCGTAAAAAACATCACCAACCCCATTGATGTCGTTATGGCTGCACTGGAAATGCAGGAATACCTCAAGCAGGTCCGAGAGAAAACCAATCCGAAAGCCGGCCAGGTTTGGGAACTGAAGTTGGGCGTTCACACAGGTCCGGTGAGTGCCGCGGTTGCAGGCAAAAAGAAAATCTCATATGATATTAAGGGGGACACGGTGAATACAGCCACCCGGATCGAATCTACTTCTGAAACCGGTAAGATCATCATTTCCGTAATGACCTACGAGCTGGTGAAAGAATTCTTTGTATGTGAGTATTATGGCAAAATGCCGGTAAAATATAAAGCCGATCTTGATATGTATTCGGTAAAAGGATTGAAACCGGAATTTTCTGAAGGAGGGGATGGTATTACACCAAACAACGCCTTCTGGATAAAATTCGGACTGATCCAGTTTACTGATATTCAGGAGATTATATTGGATAAACTGGAAAAGGAATTACCGGCTTACCTTTACTACCACAATGTAAAACATACCGTTGATGTAGTAACAGAAGTTGAACTGATCGGATGGGGTGAAGGCGTTTCGGATGAGGAGATACTGCTGTTAAAAACTGCAGGTTTGTTCCACGATGCTGGTCATACCGTTGATTATGATACGCACGAGTACCAGGGTACATTGCTTGCCAGGGAGATGTTACCCAAATACAACTATGCTCCGGAGCAGATCGACCTTATCTGCGAAATCATCATGTCAACAAAACTTCCACCAGAACCTCAAAACCTGCTGGAAGCAATCATTTGTGATTCTGACCTTGATTACCTGGGTCGAAGCGATTTTATCCCGGTCTCAAACACCCTCTACCAGGAGCTGAAAGAACAAAATAAGATCGGGAGCCTTAACGATTGGAATAAATTGCAGGTGAAGTTTATATCCGGGCACCAATATTTTACCAAAACAGCCCGTAGCCTTAGGGAAGTTAACAAGCAGAAACAGATTGAACGAATCTCCAGCCTGATTACGGATTAGTGGAGAAAAAGAAGCTTGGCTATATGGGTTTTTGATCCGTCTTCGTTGGTACAGAGAATGAGGTAAACACCCGAGTGTACGCGATCTCCGGAAAAATTCCGGCCATCCCAAATGGCTTGTCCTCCCAGGGAGGTTGTCTCGAAAACAATGTTCCCACTGATATCCGTTATTTTCACATTTACGTTTGACACCAGACCGGTGATGGTAATGGGTCCTGAATAATCCTGCCTCACCGGATTGGGGAATACATACACATTCCTGAAATCGCCGGCACCCCCAGTAGCAGTACTTCTGAAAGAGATAACACCTTTCCCGGTACCAAAAAACACTTCACCGGAAAGGTGGTCAATGGCAATGGAAACGATTTGATTTGAAAGCAGCGGAGAGTTTGATTCATTGAAATGGTGAATTTCCTGGAGCCCGTCTTCTGTCAGCAGGAAAACTCCGGCATCGGCCGTTCCGATCCACTTGCGATTGGCTCCGTCAACAGCAATGGAGGTAATCGTCTCTGTTCCAAGGAGATAGTCTGCCAGACCGCTTCCATCGTTTCGTGGAACCTTTATTCGTTGAGCGGTAAGCGTTCCCTCAAGAAAAATATTTTCTGGATTATAATATACCAGAGGACCCTGATTGGTACCAACCCAGATATCGCCCTCCAGATCTTCAGCAATGGAATAGACATCATTCAGGGTATTCCCATCCTGATCGATGATTGAGAATTTTCGAAACCGATCGTCATTTTCGTTATCTATTGTCCCGTTGTTATCGAACGCAAACAGCCCGAAGCCACGCGGAAGGACCAGCCATTTGTGATCGAGTTGGGTTACGATTATCTCGGTAATGGTTGGAGCATTTATCAAGGTTCCATAAGGGAAGCTCTTCCATGATCCATCCCTCTTTTTTACAGAAACCGGGCTTGAAACCCCCGAATTTGTTATCCAGAGATTATGTTCAGAATCAAATGCCAAACCACCGATGCGGATATAATCATCACCCGGATAAATACTTTGAAGGGTGGAAGGATCCGATTCTTTATAGTGATGCACCAACTCGCGGTTGTAATATTCCATCAGACCATGCCCCCAGGAACCGGCATACAACCGTTTTGGATCAAGGGGATCGGAAAGCACAGAAAGGATATCCCTGACTGAATAATCAACGATTGATTGCCATGAATCATCGCTATAAATGTATACTTCCCCGGGATTGAATACACCTGTATTTATTTTCATACCCCCTCCTGCCACATAGAGGGATCCATCATTGACAGTCATGTTGAAAACATCATCCGTAAACGGTCCATTGGGTTTGATGCTTTCAAAATACCCGGGAGCTGAACGTTTGATGATGCCTGCATAGTTATCAGCGATCCATAAGATCCCATTCTCATCCAGAAGGGCGTCCATAGCTGAGGCAGGTGAAGAGCCATAACTATCAATTTCCTGCTCTATCTGAAAGGCTTTATCAACGATACGAAGAAGATCGTAACTGGCTATGATGAGTTTATCCTGGGATCTTTCCAGTGAATAGTTCTTAATCCCGGATCGGGTATCAAATGCTTCCCAACTTGATCCGTTGTACATATACAGGGTATCGGTTTCCATTTGATCGTCTGATCGGTTAACGAAAATACGGTTGTTAAACGAGATAATTTCATTGAACCTGCTTGTTGAACCGGGGATGTCAGAAATCCGGTTCCATGCGCTGTAATAGATAAGATTTGGATTGTTGATGTCAGCTTTTAAAATTCCATCCTTTGTTGCTGCGTAAAGAAAATTCCCATCAAGAGCAAGGCTATAAACCTCTGTTTGAGCCCCGTTATCACCAATATAATAGGTGTCTTTGATCTCTCGTTTTTCAAGATTTACAACGACGATTCCAAATCCACAGGAGAGGTATGCATCCGATCCAATAAAAAGAATGTGATTGATGCCCTTGACTCCTGTAATGTTTTTGCGTTTTATGTCTGAAATGTTGTGGATGTTGTTTCCACGAATAATATCAATGTTTGCATTGGCATAAGCTATAAACAACAATTCATTTTCCGGTGAATAGCGGATGGTGCTAATGCCAATGTCGGACAGGCCTGTTATTTTAGTCAGTTTTTCAATA